>Ga0209698_10006548_pt1 | contig 12361 bp, 13 predicted proteins | sample LitLauG_LLR_2012_FD_187203 | JGI IMG/M metagenome (GOLD analysis project Ga0209698, IMG submission 187203) | Freshwater sediment microbial communities from Pennsylvania, USA - Little Laurel Run_MetaG_LLR_2012 (SPAdes) (version 2) | ecosystem: Environmental > Aquatic > Freshwater > Creek >...
CGAATGGTGGCGATTTCCCGTTGCAGGGTACGCTCGGTGGCGTGTCCGCAGATGCGATGGTTTACTTCGACGACGGGTGCCATCGCGCACTGTCCAAAGCAGGCCACGGTGCGCACGCTGAATTGCTGATCCGCAGTCGTCAGCAACATTTTGTCGGCTTCGTTGCCGTTGTTCTCACCGTCCTCAAGGCCGAGCCCCAGCTCGAGGCGGGCGCTTTGCAGCAGGTTGCGCGAACCGCGGGTATGGCACGCTGTACCCCGGCAAATGCAGATTGTGTTCTCGCCCTGTGGCTGCAAATTGAACAAAGCGTAGAAGGTCGCAACGCTGTAGATCCGGGAAAGCGGCGTCTCCGTTTTAACCGCGACGTAGCGCAATGTCTCCAGCGGCAAGTACTTATACCGATTTCGCTCCTGCACGGCCTCCAGGACGCCGAGTAGAGCCCCAGGACGTCCGTGGCGCGCGATGATCAACTTGTCGATGAATATCTGTTCTTCGGCTGGAGGAAGGCCGGGCGAGTGTGCTGACATGGACACTCCTTGGAGCGACTCAATCCGCTCATAAAGAATGTAGTGATTTGCAGCACCCGGCCGCCGTCGCTGGAAGCACGCTCATAGGTGACAAGAATCACAGGGGTCCTGAATCGGGACGTGATCTCCGTCGCACCACTCATGAATCCCTCAGGCCACGTCGAAAGCACAGAAGCACGCGAGGTGCGTTCCTACGCTGCGCGTTTTGAAGGGGTTAGGACGATGAATTCAAAAACTTGATTCCTGACATTAAAAAAACGATGCCCTCAGCAACCGAAACCGATTGACCGTTCGCGATGGCTCCTCGTATGCTCACTTTAGTAATGTTGTCTCACTTCCATCGCCGCCACCATCACCACGCGCATAGCGTGTCGGCGGGGATGTATACCTGAGAGAACCAGCAATTTTAGGAACTCCGGACCCGCTGACGCGACAAACGCTCAGCGGGTCTTCATTTTGGGGGGAGAAATAACGATGGACATGAATGCGGACCTGGATTTCGAAAAGATGGACGGCTTACTTCCGGCGGTAATTCAAGATTCCGCCGACGGGGAAGTCTTGATGGTCGGCTTTATGAACCGCCCAGCCATGGAGCGCACCCTCCAGGAAGGCTATGTTACGTTTTTCAGCCGGACCCGCAACCAGCTTTGGACCAAAGGCGAGAGCTCCGGTAACCGACTGCGAGTCGTCTCCGCGCACACCGACTGTGACCGCGACACCCTGCTGCTGCGCGTCGCAGTCGAGGGAGCGGGCCTGGTCTGCCATCGCGGCACCCGGTCTTGTTTCACCGACCCAATCCCGATTCAGACATCGCCAGCGTCAACGGTCGCCGCGAGCCAGGAGGAGCGATGAAGCTGCGCATCGGCATTCCCAAAGGCAGCCTCGAGCAGGCCACGCTGCAGCTATTCGCCCGGGCGGGTTTGCCTGCATACACCAACGGCCGTTCCTACTACGCCTCCACCGCCGATCCCGAAATCGATTGCATGCTGATCCGCGCCCAGGAAATGGCCCGCTACGTGGAGCACGGCGCCATCGACGCCGGACTCACCGGGCTCGACTGGGTAATCGAAAGCGGACTCGAGGTCGCCACCGTCACTGATCTCATCTACGCCAAACGAAGCCGCGGAAAAGTACGCTGGGTGCTGGCGGTGCCGGAGGATTCTCCCTATCAATGTGCCGAGGACCTCTCTCAGAAAATTGTCGCCACCGAACTGGTGAACGTCACCCGTGACTACTTCAAGAAAAAAAATGTCGAAGTGAAAGTGGAATTTTCGTGGGGCGCGACCGAAGTCAAACCGCCCATGCTGGCCGACGCCATTGTTGAAGTCACAGAAACCGGCAGTTCGCTGAAAGCCAACCGATTGCGCATCCTGCAGACGGTGCTCGAATCGAACACGCAGTTGATCGCGAACAAACGTTCGTATGCCGACCGCGAAAAGCGCCGCAAAATCGACAACCTTGCCCTGATGCTGCGAGGCGCCATGGAAGCGCAAGACCGGGTCGGATTGATGCTAAATGTCCTTAAGGAGGATCTGGCTGGCGTGCTCGCAGTTCTGCCCGCCCTGCAGACGCCCACCATTTCACATCTCAGCGACGAAGATTGGCTCGCAGTCAACACCGTGATCGACGAATCGGCGGCATGGGAGGTGATTCCGCGTCTGAAAGAAGCGCGCGCCCACGGCATCGTCGAGTACCCGCTGAACAAGGTGGTGCTGTGATGCGGATTCTTTCCGGCCGCGATGCTTCCGCTGCCCTGGGGCGCCTGGTACGCCGCGATCAGCTTTCGGCGCTGGAGCCGCGAGTTAGCCGCATCGTGAATGATGTCCGCCGCGGCGGCGACCGTGCCCTACGCCGCTTTGCGCAACGCTGGGACGGCCTGGGCCGGACTCAGTCCCTCAAGATTTCTGCACGTGAACTCGAAGCAGCGTCGCGATCGATCAGTCCCCAGTTGCGTACGTCACTTCGACAGGCCGCGACAAACATCCGCCGCTTCTGCGAGTGGCAGAAGCCGTCGGCTTGGACGAAGACCCGCGGCGGTGTCTCCCTCGGTCAGTTGGTACGCCCCCTCGAATCTGTTGGTTGCTACGTCCCCGGTGGCCGCTACCCGCTGGTATCGACCTTGCTGATGACTGTGATTCCAGCTCAAGTGGCCGGCGTGCCGAACATCCGTGTCTTCTCTCCGCGACCCTCGCGGGAGGTTCTGGCCGCCGCCGCCATGCTCGGCGTGAGCGATTTCTATCGTGTGGGCGGAGCGCAAGCCATCGCCGCCTTGGCCTACGGCACCGTAACGATACCGCGAGTCGACAAGATTGTCGGACCAGGAAACGCGTACGTGACCGTCGCCAAAAAGCTGGTCGCTTTCGATTGCGCCATCGATTTTCTGGCCGGACCGACGGAAGCTGTTGTACTCAGCGACTCGGGTGTTCCGGATTTCCTCGCCGCGGATCTGGTCTCGCAAGCGGAGCATGATCCCGATGCCCTGGCGGTATTCATCACAACCTCTCGCAAGTTGGCGCGATCCGTGTCCGACAGCATCGAGCAGGCCGCAAAAGACAACCCGACGGCTCGCGAGTCACTACGACAGCGCGGGGCTATCCTCGTGGCGGCGTCGCGCCAGCAGGCCCGGGATTGGGCGAACGCCCTGGCCCCCGAACACATCACGGTCTCGAAAGACGATTTGCCGTTCATTCAGAATGCGGGCTCGATCTTTGTCGGCGACTATTCTCCGCAAGCAGCAGGCGACTACGCCTCCGGCCCCAACCACGTATTGCCGACTGCGGGGCAAGCTCGATTTCGGGGAGGACTGAGCGTTCTGGATTTCTGCAAGCTAATCACGATTCAGGAGCTCTCTCCCAATGGCCTGCGTGGAATCGCCCAAACGATCGAGTGCCTTGCTGAGGCGGAAGGGTTACCGGCGCATGCTCATTCCGTGCGCGTGAGGAGCGCTCATGCTTAGCGCGCGACCGGCAATTCGGACGCTGCCTTCCTACCACCCTCCGCTAGCGGGGCGAGATGGCCTGCGTCTCGACTTCAACGAAAACACCGTCGGATGCTCGCCGCGCGTGATCGAACGATTGCGCGGACTGACACCGGAAGATCTGGCCCGCTACCCCGAGCGAGCACCGGTGGAACAGAAGGTCGCGGACTTCCTGGGTATCCCAACGTCCGAGCTGCTGCTGACGAATGGCGTCGACGAAGCGATCCATTTGCTTTGTGGGACCTACCTCGAATCCGGCGACGAGGCGCTGATCGTGGTACCGACATATTCCATGTACCGCATCTATATCATGGCGGCTGGCGCAACAGTAATCAGCGTGGCGGCGGGCAAAGATTTTGAGTTTCCGGTCGACGACATCCTGAACCGCCTTTCGCAGCACACACGGTTGATCGTGATAGCCAACCCAAACAATCCCACCGGGACGGTCGCGTCGTCCGAAGACTTAGCGCGAATCGCCGGTTCAGCCCCCGCAGCAGCGGTGCTGGTGGACGAAGCGTATTTTGAATTCTATGGGCAAACCCTGCTGCCCAATCGAACCGACCTCCCCAACCTGTTTGTGGCACGCACTTTTTCCAAAGCCTACGGGATGGCCGGCTTGCGCATTGGTGTTCTGGTTGGCAATTCGGATCAGATGGGCGCAGTGCGGCTGGTGAGTTCACCTTACAACGTCAACGCGGTGGCACTTGCCTGCCTTCCCCAGGCGCTCGCCGACCAAGCGTACATCGAGCGTTATGTTTCCGAGGTGAAGGAAGCGCGACAGCGCCTGGAGCGCATGTTCGATTGCGCGGGCATTGGTTTCTGGCCCAGTCACGCCAACTTCGTGCTGGCGCGCGTAAGTTCAAACAAGCTAGGCGCGGCGGCGTTTGTCGAGCACATGCACCGCCATGGGATTCTGGTTCGCGACCGGTCGGCGGACCAAGGTTGCGAAGGTTGTGTACGCATCACGCTCGGCCCCAGCGAGCACACTGATCGTCTGCTGGCGGCGTTGCAGGAAGTGATCGCGGAGCTTGGTATTGTGCAACAACAAGGAGCGTCCCGATCATGAGGAAAGGCACCATCAAGCGCGTCAGCAAGGAGACGCACATTCAGGCGTCGCTCACCATCGAGGGCCGCGGGCGGTACCAGGTCTCGACCGGCATCCGCTTCTTCGACCACATGCTGGAACTCTTCGCCCATCACGGAGGATTTGACCTGAAGCTTAAGGCCAATGGCGATCTCGACGTCGACCAGCACCACACCGTCGAAGATGTGGGGATTGTTCTCGGGCAGGCTTTCGACAAGGCTCTGGGCAGCAAGCGCGGCATCCTCCGCGCCGGCTACTTCCTGATGCCCATGGACGAAACCATGGGAATGGCGGCGGTGGACTTCTGCGGGCGCACCTCCTGCGAGGTGGACACAAAAGTTCATGCGCGCCTGGTCGGCGACCTGCAGACGGAATTGGTATACGACTTTTTCGAAGGCTTCGCTCGCGGGGCGCGAGCCAATGTTCATGCGCGTGTGCTCTATGGGCGATCGAGCCACCACAAGATTGAAGCGCTCTTCAAGGCGTTCGCGCGCGCGGTGCGTGCGGCGTGCTGGCGCGACCCGCAGATGGCCCGCCTGTTGCCTAGCACCAAAGGGGTTCTGTGATGATCGCAATCGTAGATTACGGCGCCGGCAATCTGGTATCGGTCAAGAAGGCTCTGGACTGGCTCGGCCAGGAATGCGCGATCACCTCGGACCCCGCCGCCGTGGCGACGGCCACGAAGATTGTCCTGCCCGGGGTAGGGCACTTTGCTTCCACGGCCGCGCTTGTTCACTCCGGCCTGCAAGGTGCAATATCGGAGGCCATTGGCCGCGGCGTCCCGTTCCTGGGGATTTGTGTCGGCCTGCAATGGATGTTCGAAGGCAGCGCAGAATCGCCGGAAACGCCGGGCTTGGCGCTATTCCCGGGTAAATGCCAACGCTTTCCTGCGAGGGTCAAATCCCCGCATGTAGGCTGGAACCAGATTGAGGTCGCCGAATCCTCGCGGTTTTTTCGTGGAGTGCCGCCGTCGCCTTTCGTCTACTTCACACATTCCTTCCGCGCTCCCGTGGTCGAAACAACAACTGCGCGCTGCGAGTACGGCGGCAACTTTTCCGCGGCGGTGGAGCGGGATCATCTTTTTGGCGTGCAGTTCCATCCGGAAAAGTCTGGAGAGATCGGATTGAAGTTGCTGGGCAACTTCTGCGCCCTCTGACATGCTGACGAAACGCATCATCGCATGTCTCGACGTGGACAACGGCCGCGTCGTCAAGGGCATTCAGTTCGAGAACCTGCAGGACGCCGGCGACCCCGCCGCCCTGGCGAAGGCGCACAGCGAGTCTGGCGCGGACGAGATCGTGCTGCTCGACATTTCGGCAGCGCACCAGCGCCGCGCCACATTGCTCGACACGGTGCGCCGGGCCGCCGCTCAATTGTTCATTCCGTTTACGGTGGGCGGCGGTATTCGAAACTTGGACGAGGCTGCGGCCGTCTTTTCCGCCGGAGCAGACAAAATTAGCATCAACTCCGCCGCCCTCGCCGGTCCAACCCTTATCCCACAAATTGCAGCGCGCTTCGGTTCGCAAGCCGTGGTCGTCGCTATTGACGCGAAGCGGCGCGACTCATCGCATTGGGAAGCTTTCACTCGTGGGGGGAGAACACCCTCCGGCCGCGATGCGGTCGAATGGGCGCTCGAAGCAGAGTCCCGCGGAGCGGGCGAAATCCTGCTGACTTCGATGGATCGCGACGGCACGGCCGCAGGCTTCGACTGTGAGCTAACGCGCGCGGTAGCCGATTCGGTTCGCATACCGGTCATCGCCTCGGGCGGAGCGGGCGGGGCGCGGCACTTCGTGGAGGTGTTTGGCGAAGGCCATGCCGATGCCGCACTCGCCGCCTCGATCTTCCACTATGGCTTTAGCCGGATCACAGACCTCAAGCAGCAACTCGGCTCGCAGGGGATTCCCGTGAGGTGGCCATGCTGATCCCTTCGATCGACTTAATGGGCGGCAAGATCGTTCAGCTCGTTCAAGGCAGTCGAAAAGCTCTTGAGTTCGACAATTTCCAGCCGTGGATCGATCGCTTCTCGAAATATCCGCTGGTTCAGTTGATTGATCTCGATGCCGCGATGGGACGCGGCCACAATCGCGACCTTGTACGTGACTTCGCCCGCCAGCTTCCCTGTCAGGTCGGAGGAGGAATCCGTTCGATCGAGATTGCCCAGGCGACATTGAGGGCCGGTGCGCGGCGCGTCATCTTCGGGTCGGCCTTGATCTCCAACGGAAAAATTAACGAGCCGTTCGCCCGCGAAGCAGCAACTCGGCTTGGCCCCGAAAAGTTGGTCTTCGCCGCGGACTGCCGGAGAGGCTACGTCGCCATCAAAGGCTGGCAGGAGACGACTGGCATCAGCGCGACCGCAATGATGCGGGCTCTCGAGCCGTTTTGCAGCGCCTATCTCTATACCCACATCGACACTGAGGGCTTGCTCCAAGGAATTCCAATCGACGTTGTTCGGGGCCTGCGCAATGCCACATCGCGTCAACTGATCGCCGCCGGCGGCATCCGGAGCAGGGAAGAGGTTGCTGAACTCGACGCCATGGGCGTGGACGCCGTCGTGGGAATGGCGATCTACCAAGGATTACTGCAAGCCTGATCTCTCACATCGGTTGAAGATTATCCAACGGCGCGAATCCCCGTCCCGAACGCTTTCTGCACCAGCGTATAACGAGCCGCCCCAATCAGGCCGCAGTCATCATTGAGAATAACCTTCACCGGCATGTCCTGCAGCAAGGTTTCCATGCGGCCCTTGTCGAGGAAAGACTGCATGAACACTGGATCTTTCATCTTGCTCACGATCCGCCCCGCAATGATGCCGCCGATGAAAATCCCGCCCGTCGTCATGTACCGCAGCGCGCAATTGCCCGTCTCAGCGCCAAATATGCTGACGAAGATCGACAGCGTCTGATCGCAGATCGCGGCCTTGCCTTCCAGCGCGACTTTCGAGATCAACGGTGACGGATCGTGCGCCGCATTGAGCTGATCGTGCAGCCATTCCGGCTCCTCTGCTTTGTGCGAATCCCGGAGAAATTCGTAGATGTTCCGGATGCCCGGTCCGGAGAGAAGTCGCTCGCAGCTGATACGCCCGAACTTCTTTTGTAGATAAGCCAGCAGTTCGATCTGCAGTTCGTTCCGGGGTGCGAAGTCGGCATGTCCGCCCTCACACGCAAACGGATGATGCCGGAATCCGTCCCAGTAGAGTCCCGCCACGCCCAGCCCGGTCCGCGCGGAGATCACGGCGCGATTGCCCTCGGCATCTTCAGAGCCTTGGCTGAGCGCGATGAAATCCTTGGACTCGAGTGCGTCGATTCCGTAAGCGTAGGCTTCCAGATCGTTCAGCAGGCCGACCGAACTAAGTCTGAGCTGCTTAGCCAGTTCGCGGGAGTCAATGGTCCAGGGGAGATTGGAAATCTTGCTTCTACCAGCTCGCACTGGCCCGGCGACGCCAAAACATGCGCTATGAACCGCAATGCCCTCGCTGCGAATAAATTGCGGCAGAATCTCCGCCAAGCCGCCATACTCCTGGCTCACGTACGTCTTTTCGACCACGCACTGCAGTCGACTGCCCTCGGTCTCGAAAGCGGCCAGACGGGTGCGGGTAGCGCCGATATCGCCGACAAGAATCATTCGATTGTCCTCCATTGGCGGTCGTCGAGTTCCAGCAATTGATCGGCCTCCGCCGGCCCCCACGCCCCGGACGCGTAGTTGGGAAACTTGCGCGGTGGCAGCGCTCTCCACACGTCCAACACCGGATCGACCACCTTCCATCCTGCTTCGACCATATCCGCGCGCTGAAACAGCGTCGCGTCGCCAATCATGCAGTCATAGAGCAGAACTTCGTAGCCCGTGTACGCATCCGCTCCGAAATACTTCGAATATTCGAAGCTCATATCCACCGAACCGACTCGCAACAGCGGCCCCGGAATCTTGGCTCCAAAACTGAGCGAGATGCCTTCCGACGGCTGAATCTGGATAACCAGCGTATTCGAATGAAGTTTGTGAAAGGGAGCCTTCCGGAACAACTCAAATGGCATCCGCTTGAAGTGAATCGCGATCTCGGTATGACGCTTGGCCAGCCGTTTGCCGGTACGCAAGTAGAAGGGAACGCCCGCCCAGCGCCAGTTATCAATACTGAGTTTGAGGGCGACGAATGTTTCGGTGCGCGATTCCGGCGCCACTCCTGGCTCGGAGCGATAGCCCGGCACTTTCTCGCCTCCCAGTGTGCCCAGACCATATTGTCCGCGCACGCTGCGCTGCAAAACATCTTCCGAATTCAACGGCAGGATCGAGTGCAGGACCTTGGCCTGTTCATTTCGCACCGCGTCGGCGTGAAAAGATACGGGCGACTCCATCGCGGTCAGGCTGACCAACTGCATCACATGGTTTGGAACCATGTCGCGCAGGGTTCCCGCGTTGTCGAAATAAGCGCCGCGCCGCTCCACGCCGACCGTCTCCGCGTTTGTGATCTGTACGTGATCGATATAGCGGCGATTCCAGATCGGCTCAAAGATCGCGTTGTCAAAGCGGAAGACCATAATGTTTTGCACGGTCTCTTTCCCGAGATAGTGATCGATGCGGTAGATCTGATTTTCGAGAAGCACGCTCTTGATGTCGCGGTTCAACGCCTTGGCCGAATCCAGATCGTGACCAAATGGCTTCTCGATGACGACACGGCGCCAGCATCCGTCCTCCTGCTTCGATAACCCCGCCTGTCCTAACTGTTGGACGATAGGCGCGAAAAACTTGGGCGCAGTCGCCAGATAGAAGAGGTAATTTCCGCCGGTGTGCCGTTCGGCATCCACCGCAGCCAGCCGCTCTCGCAGTGTCGCAAATGTGTTCGGATCGCCAAAATCGCCGCGCTCGTACAACAGTCGCTGCCGCAGCCATTCCAGGTGATCGGCATTTCCATCGCCGGTCGGGAGAAATTCGCTGACCTGGCTGCGAAACGCGTCGACCGTCAAGTCATCGACCGAAACGCCCATCACAGCGAAGTTGTCGGGAAGAAGTTTCGCTCGCACCAGGTTGAAAAGCGCAGGAATCAACTTGCGTTTGGTGAGGTCGCCGGCAGCCCCGAAGAGGACAAAGACGCATGGACCCGCGGCCTTTCCGGCGTGATCGAGGTCCGCACCGGCATTCAGTGGGATGGTCGCAGCCATATTTCTTGAAGTTCCCCAAAAGTAGCAGTGGGCATTGTAGGCGAAGTTCCGCCCGATTGGCTAACCGGAGGAGAACGCGCAGCACTTTGATTCGACCCGGCAGCGCTGCATCCGCCGGCGTCATCCCGAGCGCAGCCGTTTTTCAGGCGGAGCGAGGGATCTCATTGCTCCCAGGCGGTGCACGCGAGATCCCTCGGCCCGCTAGTGAAAACGCGGGCCTTCGGGATGACGCCTCCTAAGACGTCGCTCAATTCTCGAATTGGCCGCGCTTGCGCGCTTCCTCGCAAGCTTGCACCGGATCGCGCCCGGTGACTTCTTTGTACCACGCAGGATGGAATGTCCAGGCCCAGGCTTCGCTCACCGCGCCGCGGATCATGGCCTGGAATGTTCCGGGCTCGCCGATGGTGCTTAGGTAGATGTGAATAAAAATTCCGCCCAGCATGATCAACGCGGAAATATCGTGCAGGATATAACTGACTGCCACTGCCCAGCGACCGAACGTGCGCGCCCCCATCCACAGAATGATCCCTGTGACCAGGTAAACGGCGCAGCCGCCAACGATCTCCCAGAACTGCATTTTTTGGCCGCCGTTAAAGAAGCCTGTCTCCGGCGCTTCCATCTTTTCCTTGCCGCCGACGATCTTGCCAAGATTATTTATCCACTTTGTGTCGGCCGAAGTCCACGTCATCGGCTTGATCCAGTTCAACATCTGCAATCCGAAGAACAGAACGAATCCCAATCCAAACCAAGGATGCATCAGGCGGCTGAGCGGCCCGCCGCCGAAGATGGGAGTGAACCAGCGGAAAAGCCAGGGCAGATAAATGCCGAAGCCCGAGAACAAGGCAAGAAAAAAGAAGAGAGCCACCATCCAGTGCAGGAAACGCGTGTACACGGGGTGACGTAGTAACTCACCCTCGTGGACTTCGGTTTGTCCGATCCGGTCGAAGGTGGCGCGCGCTTTGTCGTCGAAGCGCTCAACCGCGGTGGACATCGGTCTCCTCCTTTAGCGGCGTTTCCGGTTGCGGCCGCCTCGGTCCCACCGTCACGTAATGCATCAGCACTCCCACCAGTCCCATGAGAGACAATGTCCCCAACACCGGCTTGAACAGCCACTTCCAAACGGTGTAGCTCCACGGGATCACCGGGTCCTTGGGCAATCCGCCGTAGCGTTCGGGATCGGTCGCATCGTGCAGCACGTAGACCACGTGTGTGCCGCCGATCGACTGCGGATCGTACACGCCCGCCTGCGCAAATCCGAAATTCTCGCGCAGTTGCTTGGCACGCTCTTCCGCGATGTACTTCATGTCGTCCTTGGTGCCAAACTTCAGGCAGCCCGTGGGGCAAGCCTTGATGCAAGCTGGTTCCAGGCCCTGTCCAACTCGGTCAGAGCAGAGCGTGCACTTGTAAACCTTCTTTGTTGCCGGATTAAATTTCGGAATGTCATAAGGACATCCCGACACGCAGAATTCGCAGCCAATACAGTTTTCCTGCTGGAAGTCCACGATGCCGTTGACGTACTGCACAATCGCGCCGTCGGCGGGACAGGCATGCAGGCAGCCGGGATCGGCGCAGTGCATGCACTGATCCTTGCGCATGAGCCACTGAATCGTGCCGTCTTCCCGCTGGTGTTCGTTGAACTTGATCAGGTTCCAAAAATTCCAGCGCGTCTCCGGCATCGTCTGGTAAGTGTTGTCGAAGGTGGTCGGACTGAACGGCATGTCATTCCACTCGACGCAGGCGACCTCGCAGGCCTTGCAGCCAATGCAGATGGTGGTATCGATCAGCTTGCAGACTTCCGGCTCGCGCTGTACGCCGAACCCGGGCGCCTCCCCGGAGTGCCCCGACATCTGCTTGATCTGAAGTGTTTTGCGGTCGCTCATATTGCTTGCTTCTTCTTTTCGGCGTCATCCTGAGCGCAGCCGCTTTTCAGGCGGAGCGAAGGATCCCGCGCGAAATCGGTCGTTGCGTGCGAGATCCCTCGCCCGCTGGTGAAAGCGCGGGGCTTCGGGATGACGCCTCTTAAATCCAACAAATGCGCTTCTCAGCGGCAAAGCACCCCACTAAGCCTTCTCAATCTTCACCAGGAATCCCTTGAACTCCGGCGTGTACGCGTTCGGATCGATCACGGTCGGCGTCAGTTGATTAGTCAGAGTCTTCGCGGTTTTGCCTTCGTCTTCGGCGATGCCGCGGAATCCCCAATGAATCGGAATGCCAATCTGAAATGTTTCCTTGCCGTCAATCTGCATCGGCCGGATGCGCCGCGTCACCATCGCCTTGGCGATGTAATGGCTGCGCGCGCTGGTCACTCGTACTTTTTCTCCGCCTCGGATGCCCATCCGATCCGCCAGTTCCGCCGGCACTTCCACAAACGGCTCGGGCACCAACTGCACATTCATGGGATTGTTCTTGGTCCAGTAGTGATAGTGCTCGGTCAGTCGATACGTGGTGCAGATCACGTTGAAACCCTGGTCTACCGTGCCGTACTTATCGAGATCGGTCTTGTACTTCTTCACCACCGGATTGGTCGACTGATTTGGGTGTAACGGGTTCGCGATCGGGCTCTCAATCGGCTCATAGAATTCGGGGAAGGGACCATCGGCCATCGCGCCCAGCGGCACGAACA
>Ga0209698_10006549_pt1 | contig 12360 bp, 12 predicted proteins | sample LitLauG_LLR_2012_FD_187203 | JGI IMG/M metagenome (GOLD analysis project Ga0209698, IMG submission 187203) | Freshwater sediment microbial communities from Pennsylvania, USA - Little Laurel Run_MetaG_LLR_2012 (SPAdes) (version 2) | ecosystem: Environmental > Aquatic > Freshwater > Creek >...
GACCTCGTCGGCAGGCATAGCGCGCTTGGGGACAACTCACTGAGCATCGCCAGAGCGCCGAGTCACGCAGAAGCGCAGGACGTGCTCCGGCGGTAGTCGATCACTCACCAAGGACCGCACCCATGTGCTCGGCGGCCCTGCGGTCCTCCTCGCTGACGGCGTCGGTGTAGTGCCTCGCCATCTTGACCGTGGCCCAGCCGAGGCGGGACTGCTTCTGGGCTTCGGAGATCACCGAGTCGAGCGACGTCGACTGGAAGTGCCGGAGCGAGTGCAGGTGCACGTCGCGCCGAACTCTGGCGAGGGCGCGGACCTTGTCGAAGGCATGGGAGAAGAAGTCCGGATGCGGTGCGGCCACACCATCGGGCTCGGAGGAGAAGACGAACGCGTCCTCCGCCAGCTCGACGCCGCACGCCTTCGCCAGCGCCTGGCGGTCCTCCCACAGCCGCTCCAGCCTCGCCATGGTCCCGTCGTCGACGGCGAGGCGTCGCACGCTTGCCCGGGTCTTGGGCGGCTTGACCCTGGCGCCTCCCACATCCGCCACGATCGACTCGTCGATGGTGACCCCGCCCGCGTCCCAGTCGACGTCGCTCCACCGCAGGGCAGCGATCTCACCCCGGCGGCCACCCGTGGCCGCGACGACCCGGATAAAGGCAGCGACCCGCAGATCCCACTCCTCGGCCGCCTCCAGCAAGGCCCGCACCTCCTCCGCCGATGGGCTTCGGACCTCGGGTCGCTGCTCGTCGAGCGTGTAGCCGGGGAGCTCGCTGTCGGCCACCGGGTTGGGCAGCCGCTGGCCGCTCCACTTGCGGGCCAGCCGACACGCGCGATGGAGGATGGCCCGGATCTGGCGCACGCTGGCCTCCGCCATCCCCTGCCGCTTGAGCCCCCGCAAGAACCGCTCCACGTCGAAGGGCGTCAGGTCGACCAGGCGCTCGGTGCCGATGGAGCGGCGGATGTGCACGTCCCAGTTGTTCTGGTAGCGGCGCACCGTCGCCGGCGACAGGTCTTCCCACCCGTTGGCCTTCCACGCGGCCAGCGCATCATTGATCGTGGTGTCCGGCCCCCACTCGAAGGTCGGAGCAGCCGACACCGCCTCAGCCGAGTCGCCCCGAGCCGCGACGGCTCGACCCCGCCGCGTCGTCGGCGCTGACGGCGCGAACTCGGCCTGACGTCGACGTGGTGCCCGACCGGTGGCCACCGGACCAGCAGGGAGTGCCTCCTCGTCCCACGCGTCGACCTCGCCTGGCTCCAGGCCGCCCAACGCCTCGGCCCGCATCCGGATCATCTCGAGGTTCGCTTGACGCTTCGTTCCGGTCACCGTGCGATAGAGGTGCTTGATCCGGCCGTGCTCGTCGCGGCCGACGAAGACGCGCAGCTCCCACACCCCCGGACGCTTCTCCCGCATGCCCCCAGCCACCCTCGCACCTCCACCTTTTGAACCCTGTTGTTGGGCCAGTTGTTGGGTTTTGTTGGGTCAAGTTGGGTTAGTCTCGATAACCCAACAACCAACTTCCGAACGAGGTAGATGCTACAAGGGTTTTTCGTGGGCCGCCAGGGTCTCGAACCCTGCACCTTGGGATTAAAAGTCCCCTGCTCTACCGGATGAGCTAGCGGCCCCCGTGCGTTCCTACCTGCGAATCTCTACACGTCGCCCCCTCTTGGTCGGCTGCTCTGGACTAGTAGAGCCGAGGGGGCAGCGGAAGGCCAGAGTGAAGGGCACCAAGACCGAGCGATCACCGGGGGTGTGGCGGCCACGGGTCTTTGTCGGGACCGACCCGGCCACGGGCAACCCTCACGCCAGCTCGGTCGCACGTTTCGTGGCTCCAGCCGCCGGGCCGATGCGGCATTGGCGGAGTTCGTGGCCGAGGTGGCTCGCAACAGCAGGGCGGCCATGGCCCGAGGTACGACCTCGGACGAGCTCCTACACCGCTGGTTGGACCACACCGCCCCCACGCGTTCGCCGACCACCATCCGAGGCTACCGATTCAAGATGGCGCGCATCTTCGCCACGCTCGGCCACCTGCGCTTGGACAAGATCACCGGCCAGGACTCGACCGCGCCCATCGCGAATGGCTGGAGGAGGGGCTCGATCCCAGCTCCGTCCACCTGCTGCACCGGGTGCCGTCCGCCGCCTTGCGCCCGGCGGCCAACTGGGGCTGCTGCCGGCGGCGCCAACAGCGCTGGCCACGCCCCGACACGCCGCCACCGCAGCACGCAGATCCCTGGGCCCGACGTGGTGCAAACCTTGATCGCCCGCGCCGAGGAGCGCGGTCAACCTGTGCTCGCCGTAGCGACCTAGGCCGGCCGTCGGCCCCGGCAACTGCCTACGATCGGGTCGATGCGGCGGAGCGACATCGAGGTCGAGGGACTGGCGGCGACGGTCGTGGAGCCCGACCGCCCCAACGGGCGGGTCGTATTCTGCTTCCCCGGCGGCGGGATGTCGCGCCGGTACTTCGACCTCGATGGCACCTACAGCATGGCCGGACACCTGGCGGGATCCGGCTTCACCGTCGTCGCCGTCGACCACCCCGGTGTCGGCGACAGCCCACCCCCGGCCGAGCCCTGGGACTTGACGCCCTCCTACGTCGCCGACCGGGACGCCGGCGCCGTCGCCGCCCTGCGGACCCGCATCGGCGGCACCGCCATCGGGCTCGGGCACTCGATGGGATCCATGCTCACCGTCGTCGCCCAGGCCCGCCACCGCTGCTTCGACGCGCTGGCCCTCCTCGGCTGGGCCCACGGCGAGGGCTACCGCGACACCGCGCTGGCCGGACACCTCTCCCCGGAGGAGCTGGCCCTCGTCGGGGATCCGTCCGTCCCGGAGGCCAACATCGTCGAGCTGGCGAAGCGCCGCTTCGGGCGACCGCTGCCGGTCGGCTCGACCACCACGTCAGAGTTCCTCCTTGGTGGGATGGCGGTGACTGCCGAGGGCTTGGAGGCGATCGCCCACGCCCGCAGCGCCCTGCTGGCGGTGTGCGGCCTGGCTTCGATGCTGAAGCTCGTCGGCCCGGACGTGGCGGCCCTCGACGTGCCGGTGCTGGTGGGCGTGGGGGAGCGGGACATCACCGTCGATGTGCGCCAGACGGCGCCGTCGCTCGCGGCCTGCCCGGACATCACCCTCTACGTGCTGCCGGGTGCGGGCCACAACCACAACATCGCTCCGAACCGCACCGCCCTCTGGGAACGAGTGGCGGTGTGGGCGGAAGGGATCTGAGCACCCGCGGCGCCCCGGCCGGCACCCGGCGCCGGGCTGGGCCCGGGCAGGGTCATGTCGGAGCGGTCCTGGTCGGGATCCGTCCCGCCGCCCGCTCCGTCGCCCGTCGGGCCGCCGCTCGGACCATGTCGCCGAGTGAGCTGATCTCGACGTCGGTGACGTCGTGCTCGGGTCCGAGCAGCATGACGGCGGCGACGACCCGGCCGTCGCCGTCGAACACCGGCGCGGACAGCTGGCTGAGCCGGACCGCGGGTGACCCCTCGACGTCGGCCGGCAGGTACTCGCTGTGCATCAGGCGGCGGACGGCCTCGTCCCGGGCCCGTCGGGCGCCGTCGGCGTCACGCCCGGAGTGCATGGCCTCGAGGGCGACTGCGAGGTCGGGGGTGCCGCTGCGGGTGGCGACGGTGATGCTGTAGCCACGCCGTCGGACCGCGGCGAGGGCCCGCACATAGCGTCGGAGCTCGTCGTCGCGCAGCGCGGCCCGCCCCCGGGCGATCCAGTCGGCGGCGTCCGCCTCGGCCCACGCGACGAACACCGCGCCGAAGGGGGGGACGAGGGGCACGGCCTGCCCGGGCCGGGTGCGCAACCCGATCGGCGGCCCGAAGTCGAACACCTGTAGGACCCGCACCTCGGTGCCGTCGCGCACCGTGACCGCGGCGACCGCGCCGGTCGATCGCGCCAAGAGCTCCGTCTCGGTGCAGGCGGCGTCGAGCCCCGGGCGGGCGGAGCGGGCCGCGTCACCGAGGGCCAGGCAGGCCGGCCCGAGCTCGTAGCGCAGGTCCGAGTCCCGCCTGGTGACCAGGCCCTGGCCTGCCAGGGCCTGGAGGATCGAGTCGCAGGTCGCGCGCGGGGCGCCGACCCTGCGGCCCAGCTCCGACACCGAGAACGCCTCGGCCGGGTGCCGGCGGAGGACGTCGAGCAGCTCGCAGGCTCGCTTCACCGCCGGCGAGGGCGCGATGGGCATCCGGATCCTCCGCTCGCAAGAGCCGCCCCGGCACGTGCCGGGCACCATGCTAACATATCGTTGAATGGTGCTGATATCTCAGCAGACCGGGGGGTCAGGAGCGGTCATCCCGGCGCGGTCGGGGCGGTGAGCACGGGCGCGGTCTCGGGGCGCTTCGCCGTCGCCGGCCTGGGCGTCACCGCCCAGGGCGTGCGGCTCGGGCGCCCGGCGCGCGACCTCCGACGGGAGTCCCTGGAGCTGGCCCTCGCCGACGCCGGCCTGACCCGCCGCGACATCGACGGCTACATCGGGACCTCCAGCGAGGCGTTCGACGACATCCGCCACCTCGGGCTGGCCCCCGGCTTCGCGTGGACCATGCAGTCGGGCGGGGCGACCGCCATCTGGTCGCTGCTCAACGCCATCGGCGCCATCCTGACCGGGCAGGCGACCACGGTCGTGTGCGTCTACGGCGCGGCGCCGACCGGTGGCCGGATGGCCCGCGCCGACGGGAGCCGCGGATCGTTCGGGTCCTTCGCCTACGGGTACCCACGGCTGTACGGGATGATCGGGGCCGGCATGACCCATGCCCTCCACGCCCGCCGCCACATGCACCGCTACGGCACGACGTCACAGCACCTGGGCGCGGTCGCAGTGGCCCAGCGGGCCCACGCCGCCGTCCGTCCCGGCACCATCGGCTACGGCGCACCGATCACCCTGGAGGAGCACCAGGCGTCGCGCCTGGTCGTCGACCCCTTCCGGCTGCTCGACTGCTGCCGGGACACCGACGGCGGGGTGGCGGTGATCGTCACCTCCGTCGAGCGGGCCCGCGACCTTCGCTCGGCGCCGGCGGTGGTCCTCGGGGTCGGCACCGGCCACAACATGCGCAACTGGTGGACCGGCGAGGTCTACGACCTCCACGACGACATCGCACCGGCGGCGGCGACCGCGTTCGGCCAGGCCGGGATCGACGTCGACGACGTCGACGTCGCCGCGCTCTACGACCCATTCACCATCTCGGTGATCATGCAGCTCGAGGCGTACGGGTTCTGCCCCGAGGGCGAAGGCGGGCCCTTCGTCGCCGCCGGTGGCACGCGCCTTGACGGCGCCATCCCGACCAACACCGGTGGGGGCCAGCTGTCGGGCTTCTACGCCACCGGCTTCACCGCGGTGGTGGAGGGCCTGCGCCAGGTGCGTGGCGAGGGTGGGGCCACCCAGGTGCCCGACGCCCAGGTCGCCCTCGTGAGCGGGCACGGGGGCAACGGCGGTGTCCAGAACACCTGGGCGCACGCCACCATGCTGCTCGGGGTGGACCGGTGAGCGGTCCCCGGCGGGTGCTGCGCCCCGCCGACGTCGCGCCCGACGACCTGGACGCCCCGTTCTGGGAGGCGTGCCGGGAGCAGCGCTTCCTCCTCCACGTGTGCAGCGCGTGCGGCCGCGCCTACTGGCCGGCATCCACCTGCATCGACCATGGCTCGGTGCGGATGCGCTGGCAGACCGGGTCCGGCCGGGGCGAGGTCCACACCCACACCGTCGTCCACCACGCCTACGACCCCGGCCTCGCCGACCGCATCCCGTACGCGATCGCCGTCGTCCGTCTCGACGAGGGCCCGTTCTTCCACACCGACATCGTCGGCTGCGACCCCGCCGAGGTGGCGGTCGGCATGCGGGTCCACGTCGTGTGGGACCACCTCGACGACGAGACCGTCATCCCCCGCTTCGCCCCGGACCCGACAGGAGTCCCCGACGATGGCTGATCCCACCGGCCCGACCGGCCTCCTCATCGACGGCCGCCTCGTCGACGGCGCCGGCGAGCCCCTCGACGTGGAGGATCCCGCGCTGTCGGGCCAGGCCTGTGCCGCCCAGGGGCGCGTGCTCGTGCCGGAGGACCGGGGCGACGACGTCGTCGCCAAGCTCGTCGGTGCCGTCGCGCACCTCGCCGTCGGAGACCCCCGCGATCCGGCCACCGTCGTCGGGCCGCTGATCTCGGCGACCCAGCGCCAGCGGGTCGAGGACCTGGTGGCCGACGGGGTGGCGGCAGGAGCGCGGGTCGCCAGCGGGGGCGGTCGCCCGGTCCACCTCACGAGGGGCTACTACTTCGAGCCGACCGTGCTCGTGATCGACGACAACGCCAACCCCGTCGCCCGGCGGGAGGTGTTCCGCCCGGTCGTGACGGTCCAGGGCTACCGCGACGTCGATCACGCCGTCGCCATCGCCAACGACTCCGAGTACGGCCTGAGCGGCGGCGTTTACACGTCCGACCTGTGGGCCGGTATGGCGGTCGCTGAGCGGATCCGCTCCGGGACCGTCCAGGTCAACCGGGGGGCCGCCACGGCGTACACCCCGATGGGCGGGATGAAGCAGAGCGGCATCGGCCGTGAGCGCGGCGTCGCCGGCCTGCGGGAGTACCAGGAGATCAAGCACATCGTCGTCGCGCCGGCCGCCCGGTAGCCGCCGGCCGGACAGAGGGAGGCACCATGACCACCGTCCCGCCCAGTGACTGGCTGATCTCGGTCGACGACCACGTGATCGAACCGCCCCGGGTCTGGCTCGACCGGCTCCCGGCCAGGTACCACGACCAGGCCCCCCGCATGGCACGCGGAGAGCGTGGCGCGGTGTGGCAGTACGAGGACAAGCTCGTGCCCACCGTGGGCCTGTCGGTGGCGGCCGGCAAGGACAAGGAAGAGTTCTCCCCCAACCCGGTCTCCTTCGACGACATGCGGCCCGGCGCCTACGACCCGGTGGCGCGGGTCGCCGACATGGACCGCGCCGGCATCCTGGGCTCGCTGTGCTTCCCGTCCTTCCCCCGCTTCTGCGGCCAGATCTTCTGGGAGGCCAAGGACAAGGAGCTCGCCCTGCTCTGCGTGCGGGCCTACAACGACTGGATGATCGACGAGTGGTGCGCAGCGGCACCCGGCCGCTTCATCCCGCTGGTGATCATCCCGCTGTGGGACCCGAAGGCGGCGGCCGCCGAGATCGAGCGCACCGCGGCCAAAGGGGCGCGCGGCGTCGCCTTCTCGGAAAACCCCGAGCCGCTGGGGCTGCCCACCATCCACGATCCCGGCCGCTACTGGGACCCGGTCATGGCCGCCGCCCAGGAGACCCGGACGGTCGTGTGCATGCACGTCGGCTCCTCCTCGACCATGCCGTCGATCTCCTCGGACGCGCCGCCGCTCGCCAACCTCACCTTTGGCGCCGTCCGAGCCGCCGGGACCATGCTGGCGTGGCTCTTCAGCGACTACTTCGAGCGGATGCCCGGGCTCAAGATCGCCCTGTCCGAGGGCAACATCGGCTGGATGCCGTACTTCATCGAGCGGGCCGAGCAGGTCATCGACAAGCAGCGCCACTGGGCGTCGAGGATGGACGTCAACTTCTACCGCGACGACCCCTCGGGCGTGGGCGCGCCGGGGCGCCTCCCCCAGGCTGACCTGGATCGCCTCGACGTCCGCCGCCGCATCCGCGACCACGTCTTCGGCTGCTTCATCGCCGAGTCGGCCGGGCTGCGCTGCCTCGACATCATCGGCGAGGACAACGTGATGGTCGAGACCGACTACCCGCACTCCGACACCACCTGGCCGGACTGTATCGAGGTGGCCACCCAGCTGGTCAAGGACCTGCCGGAGCCGACCCGCCGCAAGATCCTGCGGGGCAACGCCGAGCGCCTCTTCCACTGGACGCCGGTCGAGCCGGTCGTCGGCTGGGGAGCGGCCTGAGGATGGCACCATCGGTCGACATCTTCGGCGGGGTGCGGGTCGTCGAGCTGGCGCAGTGGGTCTTCGTCCCGGTGACCGGCGCCCTGCTCGCCGACTGGGGCGCCGATGTCGTGAAGGTCGAGCACCCGGCCGGTGGCGACGGCTACCGCGGGCTCCAACTGCCCGGCTCGGGGTCGTCGGTCAACTTCGCCATGGAGATGGTCAACCGCAACAAGCGCTCAGTCGCCCTCGACCTCAAGTCCGAGGCCGGCCGTGACGCCCTGCTGCGCCTCATCGGGACCGCCGACGTGTTCCTCACCAACTTCCTCCCGTCGGTCCTCGGCCGCCTCGGCCTCGGCGTCGAGGAGCTCCGGGCGGTCAAGCCGGACCTGGTCTACGCCCGTGGACACGGCTTCGGTGTACGGGGCCCGGAGGCCGACTCGCCGGCCTACGACTCCACCGCTTTCTGGGCCCGCGGGGCGATCGCCGAGACGATCGCCCCGGAGGGGCTGGCCGAGCCGCTCCCCCAGCGCGGTGCGTTGGGGGACCGCTACGGTGCCACCCAGCTGGCGTTCGGGGTGGCCGGCGCGCTGTTCCGCCACCAGAGCACCGGGGAGGGCTCGGTGGTGGACGTGTCCCTGCTCGGCACCGCGCTGTGGATGATCGGCTCCGACGTGCTGTCGTCGCTGCAGGGCGCCTTCCACCAGAGCCCGCCGCTCGGGCGGCCGCGCGTGTCGCTGCCCAACCCGCTCGCCGCCAACTACCGCTGCGGCGACGGCCGCTGGCTGACGCTGTGCTGCCTCCAGCCCGACAAGTACTGGGCCGACGTCTGCCGCATCCTCGGGCGGAGCGACCTGACCGAGGACGTGCGGTTCGACACGCTGCAGGGCCGGGCGGCCAACTGCGCTGCGCTGGTGCCCGAGCTGGAGGCAGCCTTCGCCGCGAGGCCACTTGCCGAGTGGCACGGGCCGCTCGACGAGGCCCGGATCCCATGGGGGCCGTTCCAGCGGGTGGACGAGCTCCTCGCCGATCCCCAGGTGCAGGCCAACGGCTACATCGCGATGGTGGAGCGCGAAGGACACGACCCCTTCCCGCTCCCCGCCGGTGCGGTCCAGTTCGACGAGCAGCCGGCGTCGCTGCGGCCGGCACCCGGGCTCGGCGAGCACACCGACGAGGTGCTGGCCGAGCTCGGTTACTCATGGGACGAGGTGGTCGACATGAAGGTCTCCGGAGCGGCGCTGTGACCGGGTCCCGCCTGCTCGTGCAGGTCGACCGCGACCGCTGCATGGGGTCGGGCTCGTGCGCCTTCCACGCACCCGAGACCTTCGACCTCGACGACACCGCCAAGGTGCTGCTCCTCGACACCCGTGACCCCGACGACCGGATCCGGGCCGCGGTGGAGTCGTGCCCGACCAAGGCGATCATCCTGACCGAGGAGGGCTGACGATGCGGCTCGAGGGCAAGACCGTCGTGATCACCGGCGCCGGATCCGGTGTCGGGCGGGCGTCGGCGCGGCTGTTCGCGGCGGAGGGCGCCCGGGTGGTCTGCGCCGACGTCCGGGAGGACTGGCTGGCGGACACGGTCCGGATGATCACCGAGGAGCGCGGTGCGGTCGCCACCGCCCAGCGCTGCGACGTCACCGTCGAAGCCGACGTCGAAGGGGCCCTCGCCGCCGCCGTGGCGCGCTTCGGGAGGCTCGACGTCATGTTCAACAACGCCGGGATCACCGGCATGAAGCCCGGGCAGCGCTTCGAGGACCACACCCTCGCCGACTTCGAGCGCCTGGTCGACGTCAACCTGCGAGGCGTGTTCTTCGGCTGCAAGCACGCGGTGCGCCAGTTCAAGGCCCAGGGCACCGGTGGCACGATCGTCAACACCGGCTCGGTCGCCGGGATGGTCGGCTTCGGCAGCGTCGTCTATGGCTCGACCAAGGGGGCGGTCAACCAGATCACGAGGGGCGTCGCCATCGAATGCGCGCCCGCCGGCATCCGCTGCAACGCCATCTGCCCCGGCACCATGCCCCTCACCAACTTCATCATGGCCGACCCGGGAAAGCCCTTCGAGCCTCCCCCGCAGGACTACCTCGACTTCGCCGCCAGCTTCCAGCCGAACGGCCGCTTCGTCACCGCCGAGGACTGCGCCGCAGCCGCCCTATTCCTCGCCTCGGATGAGTCCATCAACATCACCGGCGTGCTGCTGCCCGTGGACGGCGGCTACGTCGCCCGCTGACCTGAGGAGACACCATGAGCGACTCCAGCTCCTACACCCCGCCCGACCTGAGCCTCTTCGGCGACGAGCACGTCCGCCGCTACCAGGAGACCGACGGTGAGGTCGGCTACCTCTGGAACGGTGCAACGTGCTGCGTGCTCACCACCACCGGACGGAGGAGCGGCGAGCCCCACCACAGCGCCCTCATCTGCGGCTTCGACGGCGACGACGTCATCGTCGTCGCATCAAAGGGCGGCGCGCCTGAGCACCCCCTCTGGTACCGCAACCTCGAGGCCGACCCGAACGTCCAGGTCCAGGTCAAGGCCGACCGGTACGCGGCGGTCGCCCACACCGCGGAGGGTGCGGAGCGCGAGCGGCTCTGGAAGGTGATGACCGCGATCTGGCCCAACTACGACGAGTACAAGGCGCGCACCACCCGGCTCATCCCGGTGGTCGTCCTGCGGCGGGCGGGCTGATGAGCAACCGGGGTGCGCTGCAGCTCGACCCCGACCGGCTGCACGAGCTGTTCGACCTCCAGGGCGACGTCTACGCCAGCCGGGGTGGCGCCTTCGAGGGCGACCCGTACCCCGGGTTCCACGCCCTCCGGGAGTCCGGCCCGGTGCACGAGGGCATCCCCGGCCCACTCGTCGGCTTTCACGGCGAGGCGATCTTCCAGGGTCTGCCCTTCCCCGACCGGCCCCATTTCTCCGCCTTCGACCACGCGACCTGCGACGCGGTGCTGCGGGACGAGGTGCACTTCTGCTCCTCCGCCCACGAGCCCGGGTCGGAGGAGGCACTGCACGAGACGACCATCCTCTACATGGACGGCGACCGCCACCGCCGCTACCGGACCCTCGTTCAGCCGTCGTTCGTCCCCAAGCGGGCCCAATGGTGGATCGACAACTGGATCCGGACGACCGTCCACGCCCTCATCGACTCCTTCGAGTCCCGGGGTCGGGCCGACCTCAACGTGGAGTTCTGCGCGCCGATCCCGCTGCTCACCATCTGCGGCAGCTTCGGTGTCTCGATCCCCGACGCCCTCCACATCCGTGCCGCGGTGACCTCCGACGGCCTCGGGCTCGGGCGCTTCGTCGAGATCGTCAACCCGATCATCGCGGCTCGCCGCCAGTCTCCCGCCGACGACCTCATCAGCGTGCTGGTGCAGGCCGAGGTGACCCACGAGGACGGCACCCGGGAGGTCCTCTCCGACGAGGAGGTGCTCGGCTTGTCGTTCCTGCTCCTCGCCGCCGGCTCGGGCACCACATGGAAGCAGATGGGGATCACCATCAACGCCCTCCTGCAGCACTCGGTCTGGCTGGACCGGGTCCGGCGGGACAACGCCGTGCTCCGCAGCGTCATCGAGGAGTCGCTGCGCTGGACCCCCACCGACCCGGTGTTCGCCCGCTTCGTCACTGACGACATCACCCTCCGGGGCGTGGACATCCCGAAGGGTGCGGTGCTCCACCTGTGCTTCGCATCCGCCAACCGTGACCCGGCCCGGTGGGAGCGGCCCGACGACTTCGACCCGGGTCGCCCGCTGCAGTCCCACCTCGGCTTCGGCGGGGGCCACCACATCTGCCTCGGGATGCACGTCGCTCGCGCCGAGATCCACACCGCCGTCACCGCCCTCGTCGAGCGGCTCCCGGGCCTGGGGCTGGACCCGCACGCGGCGGCGCCACGCATGACGGGCATGTACGAGCGGGGGCTCACCTCGATCCCGGTGGTGTGGGGCTGACCCGGTGAGCGACCCGCCCAAGCTGTCACGCGAGGACGACGCCCATCACCACCACGGCGCGGCCCTCGCGTCGTCGACCCCGACGTAGGTGGCGCGCGGGCTGCGAACGCCGACCCAGAGGCCACTCGTCGGTAGATCGACCACGCCAGGTTCCACTCTGTCGATATCGACATCGACGTCGGCGCTGAGGAACGGTAGGTTTGCGCCGGCGGGATGCAATCGATCGCAATCGGCCGGCCTGCATTCCAGCGGAGGACCCGTGAGAGCACCGACGCGACGCGCTGCCATCCCCAACGCCAGCCGCGCCCGACGCACTACGACCACCGACGCGGGCACCGACACCCGCCGCAGGACCGGACGCACCGTACGCGGCCGCGAAACCCGCCAAAGACTCCTCGACGCCGGCCGCACCATCTTCGAACGCGACGGATTCCTCCGCGCTCGCATCGCCGACATCTGCGACGAAGCCCGCATCTCCCACGGATCCTTCTACACCTACTTCCTTTCCAAAGAAGAAATCCTCACCGAAATCGTCGACTCCGTCGAAGTCGACCTCCTCACTGTCCCCACC
>Ga0209698_10006550_pt1 | contig 12360 bp, 12 predicted proteins | sample LitLauG_LLR_2012_FD_187203 | JGI IMG/M metagenome (GOLD analysis project Ga0209698, IMG submission 187203) | Freshwater sediment microbial communities from Pennsylvania, USA - Little Laurel Run_MetaG_LLR_2012 (SPAdes) (version 2) | ecosystem: Environmental > Aquatic > Freshwater > Creek >...
CCCCCATGCCGGCCAGATCGCAACCGCCGCCAACCTGCGCAAGCTGCTCGAAGGCAGTGCGATTCGCGAGTCGCATCGCGACTGCGGCCGGGTGCAGGATGCCTACTCTCTCCGTTGCATCCCGCAGGTGCACGGCGCCGTGCGCGACACGCTGACGCATTGCCGCGCGGTCTTCGAAACCGAAACCAACTCCGCGGTTGACAACCCGCTCGTCTTCCGTAACGCCGACCCGCGCGACCCCAAATCCGAAGACGACTCCGCCGACGTCCTTTCCGGCGGCAACTTCCACGGCGAGCCGGTAGCCTTCGCCCTCGACTTCCTCGGAATCGCGCTAAGCGCTCTCGCCGGAATCAGCGAGCGCCGACTGGAACGCATGGTGAATCCTGCCCTCAGCGAAGGCCTTCCGCCGTTCTTGGCTCCGGGAGCCGGCCTGAATTCTGGCTTCATGATGCCCCAAGTCACGGCCGCGGCTTTGGTCAGTGAAAACAAGATCCTGGCGCATCCGGCCTCGGTCGATTCCATTACGACGTCGGGAAACAAAGAAGACTACGTTTCGATGGGCATGGCCGCCGCCATCAAGCTGAAGAAGATTGTCGAGAACACGCGCAACACGCTCGCGATTGAAGCCATGGCTGCGGCGCAGGCGCTCGACCTGCTCGCCCCCTTGAAGACGTCCAAACGACTGCAGCAGGCGCACGCCGCGATCAGGGCAGTCTCCGCAAAGATCGAGAAAGATCGGGTGATGTATCAGGATTTCGAGCGGATCGCGGAAGTCATTGCCATGGGAAAAGTGGCCGCCGCCCTCCGCTAAACTTTTCACCACGGGAGACACTCAGAAACTCAGAAATCCATGCCCCTTGCCATTCCGAACTCGAAGATGGGTTTTGTCATGCCGGCCCCGAGCGAAGGGGAAGGGGAGGAATCTGTTTTTGCTCGCGACGGGCTTCGCCCCTCATCACGAATCTCGCCCCTGGCTTTTCTCCGTGCCTCGGTGTCTCCGCGGTGAAAAGGTTCAAGCCGTCTTCGCCCCACTCCCGTCCAGCCCCAACTCCCTCGCGATCCCCTTCATAGCTTCGATACAAAACGCGATGTGCTGCTCCATATCCACTCCCAGATCCGCCGCCCCATTCACGATGTCCAGCCGGTTCACGCTGCGCGCGAATGCCTTGTCCTTCATCTTCCTCTTCACCGACGCCGCCTCCACCTCTGCCAGCGACTTCCCCGGCTTCACCAGTGTGCAGGCCGTGATGAATCCCGCCAGCTCATCGCAGGCGAACAAAGCCTTTTCCATCGGCGACACCCGCGTCACCCCCGAGTAGTCCGCGTGCGACATGATCGCCCGGCGGATCTCGTCCGAATACCCACGCTCTTTCAAAATCTCGTTCCCGCGATAGGGATGGTCCTCGATCCTCGGGTACCGGTCGTAGTCGAAGTCATGCAGCAGCCCCACCACGCCCCACAGGTCTTCGTCCCCCGAAAGTTTTCGGGCGTAGGCACGCATGCAGACCTCGACGGCGAGAGCGTGCTTCAGCAAACTTTCCGACTGGGTGAACTCAGTTAGTAAACACCACGCGGCCGCGCGATCATTCATGGGTTGTTACCTGTTTTCTCCTGGTTTTCGCCCTGTAGCTCAGGTTTTCATAGAACATATTTCTTGTTTCACGCCAGAAATCCCTTGACTTCCACAGGCCCTATCCCTCAGATTACCCTTCAGTTTGGAGCCTGACCACCGGCTCCGTGGAGTGCCTCCGCTCTGGCAGCTCCCAAACCTAGATGGCCACAGCTCTCGCCCCGGTTGATTCCCGGGAAGTCGTTCGTTGCGACCACTGCCTGCTTGTTCAATTCCGTACAACCAACGATCTTTGCCGCCGCTGTCACGCTTCGCTCGATGAAGAAGAGCCCGAAGTCGTTGTGGTCGCGCCCCAGCCCATGGTCGCGCCCTCGCACGGGCACGGCCCCGGACATCTTAACCTTGCGGCCTCGATCCGCTCGCTGCGTTTGCGCAATGGGCTGAGCCAGCGCCAGCTCGCGGCTCGCATGTCGGTGCCGCGCACCTACGTCTCGAAAATCGAGAACGAAAAGGCGACCCCGACCCTTTCGTCATTGGAGCGGCTGGCGCGCGCGCTCGAGGTCACCGTTCCCGACCTGCTCTCCGGCGGCGAGCGCAACCGGCAGGAGGAAATCCGCGACCTGGCACAGGACCAGTTTATCGCGGAGATCTTACCCTTCGTGGCGCAGCTCAGCGGAATCCAGATGTCGAGCATTGTGGCACAGGTGCGCGATCTGACTTTGCGGCCGCGAAGGTCGTCTTAGGGAATTCGAAGCATGCGTGCGTCGTGAGCCCGCGTGAAGCCGCGCCTGCGACCCATTGAGTTTTATCCGGGCAACCAGCCAACTGACAGCCGAGGTCTTCGGACCTCGGCTTTCTTGTTTTCAGGGATGTCTTGATTCAGGGATTGAAGAATGGCAGGCTACGGCGCCGAAGGATCGTCGAGCAGGAGGCTGAGCCAGCGGGCGAGCTGGACTTTCTGGTCGCGCTCCCGATCGGTCGCAGACGCCGAGTCGGTCAGGTCCGCCAGTTGGTGGGCCAGAATCCGCGCGGCCGCTTCCCGCGGAACATAGATCGTATCCTGGGGAAGTCCCAGTTCCCAGCCGTCTTGAGCGCGGTGCAGGTTCCAGCGCTGCACCGGCCCGCGCTTCTTAGGGGCCGGCCTCGCTGCCGACAATGCAACCGTATTCAGGACGCGAACCTCAACCCAGCCGATGTTGCCTTTCACATGGACCTTTTGCACTTGCACACGGTCGAAGGCCACCAGCGCCGGACGCAGCTTGAAGACATCCGGCGTCTGCAACGCGTCGCCGGTCTCGCGGAACTGTTGCGACAGAGCATCGCTCACCTGCTCCGGCTTCGGCCGCACCGCCTTGATCACCACAGTCGTGGGAATCATTGGAACTGCGGGCTGCTCTTCCGGAGGAGCTGCCGCCGGCTCATCCTCAGGGTCCGGCAGGTTCGCAACTGCAACGGCCGGAACCGGGCCGATCGCGCTTCCATTCCGCAATCCCGCCGGTTTCAGGCTGGGAGTTCGACTCGCGGCCGGAGCGCGGTTCGCCTCCGTGGCGTGAACCGCAGCGGGAGCGTGATTCGACGCCGACAGTACCGGAGCGGGAGCCGCCTTCACATACCGGAAAAAGTGAGGCCGCCCGCGGCCCTTCCAATAGATCGAGTCGTAAGGTTGCACGCCGAATCCCGACCGGAGGGCGCTATAGAACGTATGCTGCGCGGGATTCACAACGATCCCCGCATGTCCGGGCCACACCACGATGTCCCCGGGCTGCGGCCGCGCCACCTGCCGGAACTCCTCGATGCCTGCGTACAAATCCGATGAACTCTCATACTTGTAGGGAAAGCCGGCCTTCTCGTAAACGGTATGCACCAGGTGAGAGCAGTCCGACCGTCCCTGCACCTTGTATCGGCCGGCGAGCGCCGCACCCAGAATCGCCAGGCCATCGTCGGTGTTGACCAACTTGGGCGCCAGCCGGCTCTTCGCGGTCTCGGGGTGCACCGTCCGCTGGGCAGGCTGCGGGTGCGGCTGGCTCTGCGCCCGCAACGCGCAGCTGGCGCACAGCACCATCAACCACCCGCAGTTTTTCCTTCCGAACCGCATACGTCTTTGTACCGTCGCCCCCAGCTTCCGCCCAGATACCAGTGGTGCAATCCGGGGCACGAGATTGCCTCGCCTTCGATGGACCTCGGGACGCAAAGAGTTGGATGACCATACTCCCAGCCGGTTGAATCCGCAATCCCAGTTAACTCATCTATCACCCCATGAATTCCCTGAACTCTAGATCCGGCAACGACTTGAACTTTCTGTCTTATTTGGCCGATCCCTCTGGCGCCTCGTCGCCCGCAGCCACTCCCTCGGTCCCCGACGATTCCGTCTTGCTCGATGCCTACTCGCGGGCGGTGACCGGCGCGGTTGAAAAGTCAGCCCGGCCGTCGTCAATATCGAGGTCCATCAATCTGTCCGCTCCCGCCGCCGCGCCGAACCGCAGGAGCGCCAGGGCGGCGGATCTGGATTTATCTTCACCCCCGACGGCTTGATCCTCACCAACAGCCACGTGGTCCACGATGCCCATCGCATCGAGGTAACGATTGCCGACGGGCACCGCATTCCCGCGCGCACCATCGGTGACGATCCCGCCACCGACCTCGCGGTCATTCAGATCGACGGTGCCAGCCTGACCGCGGCCACCCTGGGCGATTCCCAGGGCCTCCGCGTCGGACAACTCGTCATCGCCATCGGCAATCCCTACGGATTTCAATCCACCGTCACGGCGGGTGTGGTCAGCGCCCTGGGGCGCTCGCTGCGTTCCTACTCCGGCCGCCTGATCGAAGACGTCATCCAGACCGACGCCAGCCTGAACCCCGGCAACTCCGGCGGACCGCTGGTTGCCTCTGCCGGACGCGTGGTCGGCGTCAACACCGCCACCATTCTGCCCGCGCAAGGCATCTGCTTCGCCATCGGGATCAACACCGCCAAGTTCGTGGCCAGCCGCCTGCTGCGCGACGGCCGTATCCGCCGCAGCTATATCGGCGTGTCGGCGCAGACCGTTCCCATCCACCGCCGGCTGGTCCGCTACTACGACCTGCCCAAAGAAACCGGCGTCGTGGTCCTTTCCACGGAGCCTGACAGCCCCGCGAAAAGAGCTGGCCTGCGCGAAGGCGATGTTGTCATTGCCCTCGCCGGTCAGCCGGTGGCGGGTGTCGACGATCTTCACCGCCTGCTGAGCGACGTCCGCTCCTCGGGCAAGACTGAGCTAACGGTTCTTCGCGGAACCGAAAAGCTCAGCCTGGCGATCGTTCCGGAAGAAGCCCACGACGCGAACTGAGCTCGCATCAGGGCGCGGCCTTCCGCCCCCGGTGTGCTACCCTCGTGGCACCTCTCCCGCCACTTCGCCTGCCTCATGGAAGGCGCGCCCCAGATTCGCATCGGCACCGCCGGCTGGTCCTACAAGGACTGGGCGGGTGTGGTCTATCCCCCCGAAGTGCAGCGTAAGAAAGTCCACGCGCTCGAATACCTGGCGCACTTTTTCGACGTGGTCGAGATCAACACCTCGTTTTATGGACACATCAAGCCGGAGCTGGCCAAGCTCTGGGTGCGCAAAGTGGCGTTCAACTCGAACTTTATGTTCACGGCCAAGCTGCACCAGTCGTTCACGCACTCGCCGATTGCGGTGATGGAACCGACGTCAGCCGCGTCGATCAAGCCAACTGACGAAGACGAAGCCAAGACGCGCGAAGGCCTGGATGCACTGGCATCAGAAGGCAAGCTGGGCGCGCTCCTGATCCAGTTTCCGGTGTCGTTCAAGAACACGAACCTTAACCGCGAATACCTGGAGCGGCTGCTGCGGCAGTTCATCGAGTACCCGCGGGTGGTCGAGGTGCGCCACGACAGCTGGAATAACGAAGAAACCCTGGCCCTGTTTGCGCGCGGCGACGTCGCCTTCTGCAATATCGACCAGCCGACCATCGGCCAATCGCTGGCGCCCACCGAACACGTGACCTCGACCCTCGGCTATGTGCGGTTGCATGGCCGCAACTACAAAGACTGGTTCAACAGCGACGACCGCAACGACCGCTACAACTATCTCTACAGCGAGAGTGAACTGGGCGCGTGGAAAGAGAAGATCGAAAACGTCGCAGCCAAAGCTCAGACAACCTACGTTGTCACGAACAATCACTACCAGGGACGCGCTGGCGTGAACGCGCTGGAGCTGAAGTCGATGCTGGAAGGGAAGCGCGTGAAGGCGCCGCCAGGGCTTTTGGAGAATTATCCGGAGTTGAAGAAGTTCGCGGACCCGGATTATGGAGCGGGGGATCCGAATTTATCTTTACTCGCGTAAGGGAGAACCACCACGGAGACGCGAAGGCACGGAGAGGAGCCGGAGAGTGTCGTAGCCGAGTTCTGTTCCAGAAGCACTTTTCCGGGTTCATCCAGAACGCAGTACATTGCTGGTCTTGGGAGCGCATCGCATCCCGCTGCGAGACCGGCTTTTTCATCCCGGCTGGTAACAACAGCTATCGAGGTCGAGCGGCCTGGAATAGGTTGAGGAGCCGTTGCTGTGATCATGTCGCCGTTTGTACTCGCTTTCCGCCAAATATGCTCGACGGAGCCGGGACTCGTTGTGCCCGATCTGCTCTGTAACTTATCGAAACAACAACTTGCGGTGCTGAGGGGAAAGGGCCACTCAGGTGCAGCTGATAGGTTGAGTGAGCATCCTTCTCCTCTTTCAGGTTCCCTGAACTAAGTCAGCCCATCTGAAGTTATCCCTCTTAGCGCTAACAAACCTTTTAGGAGGTTTCTATGTTTGCACGCAATGTCTCTATTCATCTGAAATCGAACATGCTTTCTGATTACACGCGGACCTTTGAGAACGACACTCTTCCTTTGCTTCGCAGGCAGAAGGGCTTCAAGGACGAAATCACGTTGTCAAATCCCGGCAGCCCGGATGTCATAGCCATCAGTCTGTGGGACAGCAAGGCCGACGCAGAAGCTTACAACACCAATACCTACCCAGAAGTGTTGAGAACATTTACGAGAATGATCGATGGAACGCCCAAGGTTCAGACGTTTGAGGCCGTTACTTCGACTTTCCACAAAGTCGCCGTAGCAGCGTAGAGGTCTGTAAACATGTCGCGAGGGAGGACGGTTAATTCCGTCTTCCCGAGTGACACGGTTCTGGAATGTCGGCGTGGAAGCTAGTCGTCGAGAACAGGAGAAGAAGAGAATGGCACGAAACATCTTGGCTCGACATTTTATCTTCCTTCTATAAATGCCTGCCGGACGCAAGCTTATATGGATCGAAGAAAGCAGCTTTTACGGTTGGGGTTGCTCCGAATGCGCTTGGGTGTTCAGCCCTTCGGATCCGGCCCCTGGCAAGTCTTATGGTGAAATGATGCGGAACGTCGAGGAGCAGCGCGACAGGGAGTTTGACTCCCATGTTTGCGCCGAGCACCCCAGAACCAAGAGCACTGAACGCTGAACAATTCAACCTTTGCGCCAAGGATGACAACCATGCACCTAGCGCTTCAAAATGCGGAAACCATCAATCGCCTGGTAGAACAGGGCGAATTCCTTCTGAAGACTTTTCATGCTGAGTACGAGAAAGACCCCATAGGGTCGAAGACTGAGTTCGTGCGTGGCAACCTGATAGGCTGGCGTAGCACGTTACACACTTTGTACCGTGATTACGCCGAAGACATCGTCAACCGCGTTCTCGCCAGGACATGCTTGACCATTCCCGACGGCGAAGTCCTAAGCGGTGGCACGCATGCCTTGTGAGGCATCCCGCCACGAAGGAAACCTCTAGCAGAACAAGTTCTGTTTAACGTTAGCGACACCGTGTTTCTGGGCAGGCGTCGATCTGCCGTCTCCACGTCCTGTGAGTCGAGTGGCAGTGGCGGTCTGGCTGCCTGGGTGCAAGTTCGGCTTCACGTAGCATCGCTGATGGAGCATTTGTTACCCGAATCCGCCGCCGATTGCACTCCCCACTTCACCCTCTGTTTCGACGCGGCGTATGATCTTCGGAGCGTTTCACTGTCCTTGAGGGGTCAAAATGAACACATTGGGTATGAAATTCTTATTCCCCGTGGGAGGGGGTGAGCAGAGTTGCGTCGCAGCATGGCTCACTCACAGAATGGTGGCGGTTAGGCAGTGCATGGATGACGGACTTCCTGAGGCGGCGCTGACACTGCTGTACTCGGGGATCGACACGCTTGGATTGTTGAATGCGCCAACTGGTACAACAGACGCGTCACGAAGCACTTTCATCGACTGGTGTGAGCGGTACGTACTTCCCAGGCTTAGCAGCACCAACGTGACAGCGCCGACACCGATGGACCTCTATGCGGCGCGCTGTCGCGTGCTCCATACCTCAACCGCAGAGTCAAACCACGGACGTGAGGGGGACCTGCGCGAGCTTTCGTACATGTTCAGAGGGAAGGCCGCAGTGAACCTTGTGCTGAACACACCAAAGCCGCCCTTGTTGGTGGAGATTGAGCGGCTCGTAGGTGCCTTTGAAGAAGGCAGTCGTGCATTTGTTGCCGACCTGCGTGAGGACAAGGGTCGATTTGAAATCGCGGAGAGACGGGCAAGACAGTTTTTCAGTTGGGAAACACTTCAGCGCGCATCCTAACCGGTGCCGGCTCGAAAGCTGGCTGAAATCTTTGCTGCGGAAGGCGAAGCTGTCCGGCATGCGCGGGCGTGAACGCGATGGAGCTGAAGTCGATGTTGGGAGGGAAGCGCGTGTAGGCGCCGCCGGGGCTGCTGGAGAATTATCAGGAGCTGAAGAACTTCGCGGACCCGGATTATGAGGCGGCGGATCCGAATTTGTCGTTGTTGGCTTGAGGGACATCCACCGCGGAGGCACGGAGAGGCGCCGGGGCTTCCTCGCCTGCAACCCTGGTGTAGACTACCCCGCTATGCGGGCCATCCTACTCGCGCTTGCCTTGACCGTCGCGGCCTTCGGACAGATCGTTCCCAGACGAGTTTCTCCGGACGAGGCAGAAAAGCATCTCCTTCGGAGGCCAACGCCGCAGTATCCCTCGCTGGCGCAGATGGGCCGTATTCAAGGGAGTGTCATTCTGGACATCCAGATTGACGAATCTGGAAAGGCATCCGTGCGCCGCCTTATCAGAGGTCACCCCTTATTGGCGCCGGCCGCCATCGCTGCCGTCGAGCAAGCGAAGTATCAGCCTTTCGAAGTGAACGGCAATCCGACGCCGGTCATGACTCTGGTCATGGTGGCCTTCGGGAATTCGGCCAACCACGATGCGGAGGATCGTGAAATGCTTTTCCTAACTGACGTCTGGACGACGGAGGACTCTGCGAAGCTGGCATTAGACAAGGGAGACTACGCCGCAGCGGAACAGCAGATGAAGAAGTGGTCGGACCTGCTCGATAGCCGTCGGCCCTTGCCCGAACATGGGGGCGCCACACATGCCCACGGTTTTGACCGAGAGCTTTGGCAGTGGACGATTACCATGGGGCTCGTCTGCAAAGCAGAGCAGAAGTATGGGGAAGCCGAGCGGTACTACAAAAATGCGCTCGATCTTCGAAACGACGACAAAAACGCGCCTGAGAATGCCGCGACGCTGGCCGCCCTGGGCGATCTTTACATGGATCAGAAACGTTACGACCTCGCCCGGGATTCCGCCAGCCGCTCCATCGCCATTTATCAAAAGAACTTCAAGAGCGTAGGGTCCGGCAATCCCGGCGCGCGTCAGGCCTATGGGCGAGCCATCGCGTACCAGTCGTGGATGGTCTCAAAGCTGGCCACACAGCAGAATGAACCCGCCGAGGCCGTAAAACAATGTCGCACCGTCTTGGACTTTAAGTCCTATCTAGACCGCGCCGACGGTGATTTCGTGACGACTTGCCAACAGGTTATTTCGAACCCTGGCCCGAAGAATTGATAGCTTCCGTTTGCGTTCCACGGAACGCATTTGCCCCAGCAGTTCGTTGACTTGCGTTTGAAGGGCTTGCTACTTCGCCGCCACTTCCACCTTCGCCGCGTAGTGCGATTCCACGTAGTCGTCGAGGATGGCGATGAACTCGGCGACGATCTTGTCGCCTTTCAGCGTGGTGAACAGGCGTCCATCCACGTAGACCGGGGCTTTCGGTTCTTCAAACGTCCCGGGCAGCGAGATGCCCAGGCTGGCGTGCTTCGATTCGCCAGGGCCGTTGACCACACAGCCCATCACCGCGACTTTCATTTCTTCGACGCCGGTGTAGCGCTCTTTCCATGCGGGCATCTGCTCGCGCAGGTAGGTCTGGATCTGCTCCGCCATTTCCTGGAAGAAGGTGCTGGTAGTGCGGCCGCAGCCGGGGCAGGCGGTCACCTGCGGCGTGAAGCTGCGGATGCCGAGCGATTGCAGAATCTGCTGCCCGACGCGGACTTCCTCCGTACGATCGCCGCCGGGCGCGGGTGTGAGCGAGACGCGGATGGTGTCGCCGATGCCTTCCTGCAAAACCACGCCCAGCGCGGCGGCCGAGGCCACGATGCCTTTCGCGCCCATGCCCGCTTCGGTCAGTCCGAGGTGCAGCGGGTAATCGCAGCGCGCGGCCAGCGAGCGGTAGACGTCGATCAGGTCCTGCACGCCGCTGACTTTCGCGCTCAGGATGATCTGGTCGGGGCGCAGGCCGTACTTCTCCGCCAGCGCGGCCGAGTTCAGCGCGCTCACGACCATGGCTTCCATGGTGACTTCACGCGCGTCGCGCGGCTCGGGGAGCAGGGAATTCTCGTCCATCATGCGGGTCAGCAGCGCGCTGTCGAGCGAGCCCCAGTTGACCCCGATGCGGACCGGCTTCTGATTCCTGACCGCGACCTCGATCATGGTGCGGAAGTTGTCGTCATTCTTGCGCCCGACGCTGACGTTGCCGGGATTGATGCGGTACTTCGCGAGCGCCCGAGCGCACTCGGGATACTTCGTCAGCAGCAGGTGCCCGTTGTAATGGAAGTCGCCGATGATGGGCACGTGGATGCCCTGCTTGTCGAGCTCATCGACGATGGGCGCGACCGCGGCGGCCGCTTCTTCGTTGTTGACGGTAACGCGGACCAGTTCCGACCCGGCGCGGGCGAGCGCGGCAACCTGCTTGACGGTCGACGGGATGTCGGCCGTGTCGGTGTTCGTCATCGACTGCACCACCACCGGGGCATCACTGCCGACGCGAACCCCACCAACCGACGCCGTAACGGTTTTTCTGCGGCGAATGTCTGCCATGGGAAGTACTAGTTTAACACGCGGAAAACGGGCTTGTGCGCTTTGCGGGGGCTTTCCCGGCGGTGTGCTAACGCGCTGATTCTTACAGATAACCACAAAGGACACCAAGGAATCACGAAGGCGCAATCCAAACGCCCTTCGTGCTGACCTTCGTGTCCTTTGTGGTAAAGCTCTTGGTTTCTCAGCTCCCCAGCGGCCAGCGTTTCACGATGTCGTTATAGATCACCGTCACCGCGAACAGCACCAGGAAGACGAACGCCGCCTGGTAGATGCGTTCTTTGATCTGCAGGCTGATGTCGCGCCGCATCAGGCTCTCAATCAGCAGCAGCAGGATCACGCCGCCGTCGAGTATCGGAATGGGCAGCAGGTTGAAGATGCCGAGGTTCAGGCTGATGCCGGCGGTCAGGCCGAGCAGCGGGGTCCAGCCTTTTTCCGTCACAGCGTGGCCGATCGCGCTGCCGATCCCGATGGGACCTTCCACCTGCCGCATCGAAACTTTGCGCTGCACCATCTTCTGGATCAGTTCGAGCAGCACGAACGAATAGCGCTTGTTGTCTTCGAGCGAGCGCTGGAACGCGGGGATGAGCGAAAGCTTCCCGATCTTCATCAGCGGCGTGCTCTCGAAGCCGACCCGGTAGCGCTTCACCTTGTCTTCGTTGCCGGCCAGCACCGGCTGCAGCGGGAACGTCAGCTTCTGGCCCTCGCGCATCACGTCGACGCTGACTACGCGGTCTTTGCTCTGCTGCAAGGTGTCGATCAGAGCTTCGATCGCGGGAACGGGTTTCCCGTCGACTGCGACGATGAGGTCGCCTTCGCGGATGCCGGCCTTCGCAGCAGGCATGTCCTTCTCTACGTCAGCCACGATGATGGACTCATCTGCATTCCAGCCGGCATTCCCGATCTCGGAGGTCGAGACCGGCTTGGGAACGATGGTCTTCTCCAGAACCTGGCCGCCGCGCTTGATCGTCACAGGCAACTGCTCGTTGGGGTTCAGCATGACCTTGAGGCCAATCTGTTCCCACGTCGGATTCTCAACGCCGGCGATGCGCACCACCCGGTCCCCAGGCTGCACGCCACCCTGCGCGGCCGGCGAATCGGCCTTCACCCAGGCGATGACACCGGGCTGGTCGATGAACGCCGGGTACTCGTAGTGCACCATGTAGACCACGGTCAAGAGGCCAACCGCCAGCACGATGTTCATGAACGGACCGGCGATGGCGATCACGAAACGCTGCCAGCGTGGGTGATTCAGGAATTCCCCGGGGTCGTCCGTGCGCTCATCCATCGGGTTCTCGCCCGACATCTTGACGTAGCCGCCCAGAGGAATGGCGCTGATGCGATAGTCGGTGTCGCCCTTGCGAAACCCCAGCAGCCGTTTGCCGAAGCCGATGGAGAACACCTCGACCCGTACCTTGAAGAGCTTGGCAGCGGCGTAGTGGCCCCACTCGTGGATCAGGATCAGGAGGCCGAGCACAACCGCCATGGCGGGCAGCGCCACTGCTATCGAATCAAGAAAATGAGGCATAACTCTCGATTACTCCCCCGGACAGGATAACGAAGTTGCGTGCGGCATGGGG
>Ga0209698_10006551_pt1 | contig 12358 bp, 9 predicted proteins | sample LitLauG_LLR_2012_FD_187203 | JGI IMG/M metagenome (GOLD analysis project Ga0209698, IMG submission 187203) | Freshwater sediment microbial communities from Pennsylvania, USA - Little Laurel Run_MetaG_LLR_2012 (SPAdes) (version 2) | ecosystem: Environmental > Aquatic > Freshwater > Creek >...
GCGCAGGTTCCGGCGGATCGGCTGCCGGGATCCGCGCTGGATCGCGGAAGACCGCCTCGTCTGTCATGCGCCGGACATCGCGCCGCGGGGCTATGCCCCGCGGTTCGGCAGGCGCACCGCGTTTCGATCCAGGAGTGGAATCAATACCCGACCACGACCGGCGGCCGGACGATGACGACCGGGGCAGCCGGGGTCACCACGACGGGCGCAGGGCGATAGACAAAGACCGGCGCCGGGCGCACGTACACGACCGGCGGCGGGGGCGGCGGCACGTAGTAGACCGGCGCGGGCGGCGGCACGTAGTAGATCGGCGCAGGCGGCGGAACGACGATCGGATGAAAGAAATGATGCGCCTGGGCAGGCGTCGAGACGATCGCGGCAAGCACGATGGCTGCCGGGGCCAGCGCGAAGTTCCTGGGGTTCATGGCGGTCTCCTGAAAACGCGGAAGGCATCGAATTTGATGGCCTCACCGTAAAGAACGCCCCAAACGGCGACAATCCGACATTGCCCTGCGTGATTTTCGGTCGATGGCGGCGTGACCTTCGCCCCTTGCATTGCCCGCCACCCGCTGATGCGAAGGGCGGGCGATTGCGCCGGCTTCCTCCCACGCAATGGCCGCCATCCGGGCGCCCGGCCCATCCAAGTCGGGGTCGCCTGGGCTGTGGCGGTGCGCGGGTTGACGGGCCGTCGAATCGCGGCAAGTATCCGCCATCGAACCCTCTTGCGGCAGGATTGCGATGACTTGTCCTCATAGGAATTCACCCCGCGGCGCTTCCTTCGACCTGCCGGGCGCGCGGGCTTGCCTCGCTGCCGTGCTGGCCTGCACCATCGCCGCATGCGGCGACAGCGGCAGCAAGACGACCGCCATGCCGGTCGCGGTCGCCCCTGCATGGCCGGGTTTCGCGGGCGACGCGCAGCATTCGGCGCTGGGTTCGACCACGATCCGCGGCGGCATGGGCGCCCTGCCGCTCAATCGCATCGCCTGGACGGCAACGGTCGATCTGTTGCAACCGACCACTAATGCCATCCACTACGGCTCGCCGCTGGTCTCCTCGGGCAACACCGTGATCGTGCCGCAGAAGACCGGCGCGGCGGGCGGTTTCTCGGTGCAGGCACTCGATGGCGGCAGCGGCGCGCTCCGGTGGAGCGCGACGAGCGACTATCTCCTGCCGCCGCTGGGCGCCTACACCTGGATCCCGAGCTACGGTCCGACGCTCACGCCGGCATCGCGCCTGGTGTACGCGGGTTCGGGCGGCAAGCTGTACTTTCGCGACGCGGTCGACAGCGCATCGGCCGCGGTCAACACCGTCGCCTTCTACGGGCTGGCAAGCTACAAGGCGGCGCCCGCCCAGTATGACAGCGCGGTCTACATCAATACGCCGATCACGTCCGATGCGTCCGGCAACCTGTACTTCGGCTTTCGCGTCGTCGGTACGGGCGGCGCGCTGGCCAGCGGCTACGCCCGGGTCGGCGCCGACGGCAACTGCCCGACCAACTGCGCATGGGTCCCGGCCAGCGCGGCGCTGGGCGCGCTGCACTCGGCCGATCCGGTCACCAGCGCGATGAACGCCGCACCGGCGCTTTCGGTTGATGGCAAGCTGGTCTATGTCGTGGCCTCGACCTTGCCCGCCACCGGCAATCCGACCGGATACCTGCTGGCCCTGGATGCTGCAACGCTGGCCAGCGTGGGCGGGGTGGCGCTGATCGATCCGGCCACGCTCAGCCCGGCCTATGTCACCGACAGTTCCAGTGCCACGCCCCTGGTCGGACCCGACGGCGACGTGTACTACGGCGTGCTCGAATCCAATCTCCCGGCACACAACGACCGCGGCTGGCTGCTGCATTTCGATCGGACGCTCGCGACGCCCAAGACGCCGGGATCCTTCGGCTGGGACAACACGCCTTCGGTGGTGCCATCGCGCCTGGTCGCGGCCTATGCCGGCGGGTCGAGCTACCTGCTGCTGACCAAGTACAACAACTATGCCGACTTTCCAGGCGGCGACGGCCAGAACAAGATGGCGATCCTCGATCCGAACGGCTCCGAACCCGACCCGGTCAACTCCTCCGTCACGGTGATGAAGGAAGTCATCACGCTGCTGGGCCCGACGCCGGATCCGGCCTTCACGGCCACCAAGCCGCTGGCGGTCAAGGAGTGGTGCGTCAACACCGGCGCGGTCGATCCGGGCACGCGCTCGGTCTATGTCAACAGCGAGGACGGCGTCCTGTATCGCTGGGACCTGTCGACGCCGGCCGGATCGATCGCCCAGAGCATCCGGCTCAACGCCGGCGTGCCGCAGGCCTACACGCCGACCGTGCTCGGGCCGGACGGCACGGTCTACTCGATCAATTCGGCCGTACTGAACGCGGCGCGCAACTGACGGCCGGCTCTCGGTCGCCACGATCGTCCCGGCGCCCCTCGCGCAGCGCCCGGTCAACACGGAGGCGCAAGCCCGCATGAACCCGCCACCCGAAGACGAAGCGCCGGCCCCGATCCCGCCGCGGTCACTCAAGGAGACCGTGGCCGTTGCCGCCATCGTCCTGCTGTGGGCGATCATCGTCGCCGCCCTCGTCGTGCTCGACCACCAGAATTATGGCTGGATGGCCATGCTGGTCTACATCAGCCTTTATTTTGCCATCGCCCGGGTCGAGAGCCGCTCGCGGGCGAAGCACGGTGGCGACGCGGCCCGTTCGACCGGCGGGCGGGCGCAGGGCAAATCCGCGCCATAGCGCAGGGGGCGTACCAGGCGGCCGCGGCGCGGCGCGAGGTGACTTTTGGTCGATGCGGGTACGGCTCAGGCGCCGTACCGTTGGCGTGTCGTACCCAACACCTCGCAACCACCTCGGAGCCCCATCATGATGCTCATGCGCAAATTCGTCCGGTCCGGCCTGGTGCCGACCGCCATCCTGCTGCTGGCCGCCTGCGGCGGCGGCGGCAGCAACAACGGCGGTGGCGGCGGCAGCGGCAGCGGCGGCGGCACCACGTACACCGTCGGCGGCACGGCAAGCGGACTGCCGGCCAATGCGACGCTCGTGCTGCAGGACAACGGCGGCGACAACCTGACCGTCTCGGCCAATGGCGGCTACACCTTCGCCACGCACCTCGCCAATGGCGCGGCCTACAAGGTAACCGTCCTGACCCAGCCCAATGGCGCCACGTGCACGGTCGCCAACTCCTCGGGCAATGTGGCGGGCGCGGACGTGACGAACGTCGCCGTGTCCTGCTCGGCCACCTCCGGATACACCGTCGGCGGCACCGTGAGCGGATTGCCCGGCGGATCGCATGTCGTCCTGCAGGACAACGGCGGCGACAACCTGACCGTGTCGGCCAATGGCGGCTTCAACTTCCCCACCGCGCTGGCCAACGGCGCCGCCTACAAGGTGACGATACTGACCCAGCCCGGAGGCGCCACCTGCGGCCTGGTCAACGCCAGCGGCAACATCGCCTCGGCCAGCGTCAGCAATGTCGCGGTGACCTGTGCCTCGACGGCGACCACCGGATCGACCGCCTTCTCGGCACTGTCGATCGGCAATGCGCGCATCGCCCTGGTGCCCCTGAACCTGACGGGTTCTGCCAACGTCGGCAAGGGCGTGCTGCCCGTCGCGATCGACGGCACGTCGACGCTCACCGGCACCTTCGTCGCGACCACGTTCCCGATCGAATCGTGCAGCACCGATTCGGCGAACCTGCTGGCCGTCTGCATCAACTACCTCTACACGACCGTGGCGATCCTCGATCTGTCCAAGTTCGCCACCTCGTTCAATGTCGCCGACATCGTCGACCACGAGTTCGATACCGGTGCCCCGACGACCGGAACGAGCTTTTCGGGCGTCAACTGCCAACTGTGCGGCGTGGTCGCCGTCCCCAGCCTCAAGTCCTTCGTCGTCTCGGCCTACGACGGCTATCGGGTCTACGCGTATCCGGCCGCCGGCGCCGTGTCGCCGCTCAAGCCCAGCAAGACCTATGCCGTGCCGATCACCGAGAACTTCGCGCTGTCGGCGACACACGGCTGGCTGATCTCGCCGGACTACTACGCCGATACGACGACCAACCTGCGCAGCCTGCGGGTCATCGATCTCGTGAAGATGCAGGCCTACAGCTGGACGGTCTCGACCAACGTCTGCGCGACGACCGACCCGGCGATCTGCGCCAACTTCACCTCGCAGGTGGTGGATTCGGCAGCGTACTCGGACGACACGAACCTGCTGACGCTCGACAGCGAAGTCGGCGACGCGCAGCTGACCGTGGACATGAGCCAGGCGGTGTTCAACGGCGCGAACTCGACCTTCACCGCGCCCTACGCCTACAGCGACCTGACGGTGGTCGACAACCTGGGCCTGGGCGACATGTCCGGGATCCTGGCCAGCTCGGTCGGACACTGGGGCTTCGCGGTCGCCGAATTCGCCGGATCGACCATCGGCGTGCAACAGTTCCCGGCGTCCGGCGGGACCGGTGGCACCCTGACGGTGGCCGCGCCGAACCCGGTCTACCTGACGCTGTCGAATCTGACCAACTACGCGCCGTGCACCGCGGCGCCGGCCGGCGGCGGCGACCCGCACGCACAGGGCTACACGCTGACCAATTCGGGCGTGCCGCTCGGCCTGTTCATCTCGGGTGACAGCCGCTGCGTCGCCGTGATCAACTTCGCCCTGCTCTATGCGGCGCCGCGCCAGGCCAGCCCGAACAACAACCTGATCGACCTGACCAGCTACGACCCGGTCAAGGCTGGTGCGATCACGTTCTACGCCGTGCCGGCGGAGTGATCCGGCGGCGGCGGGCGAGCGCGCGGGCGGCGCCCGCGCGTTTCGCCCGGTGCCGGCGAAGACCCGCATTACGAAAAGGGCCTGCATCGAGCAGGCCCTTTTCCTTTGCGACGGCAATTCCCGCTGGAGCGCGGGCACACGCTGTCACGCGCGCTGTCACGCGCGCTGTCACGTTTTGCGCCCGGGCCACGACTACTGGGGTATCTGCCGCATGCGCTTGGTCGCGGTGGCGGCCGGACCCCTTACCCCAACCTGTCACAAAGGAAATCACCATGAACACCCGCATCCTCGCTGCCGCCCTCACCTTGAGCCTGGCCTCGGCGTCCAGCCTGGCCGCCGACCTGGCCTGGCGCGCCACGCAAGACGAAGAATCGCCGTCGACGCTGACCCGCACGGAAGTGCGTGCCGACCTGGTTCGCGCGCAGGGCGCGGCGCGGTTCGACGGCACGCGCATCGCCTACGCGATCCCCGGCGCCGCCAGCGAAGTTTCGTCCAGCGGCCTGACCCGCGCCCAGGTGCGCGCCGAGCTGGCACGGGCCCGCGCCAATGGCGAACTGGAAATCGGCGTGAAGGCCTATGGTGCCAAGCCGGTGGTCGACGGCGTGCCCGCTTCGGGAATCGCGTCCACGGCGCGGCCGGCCTCGAGCAACTGATCGGCGGCGGTACGCCCGGCCGCTCGTAGCGCGGGCCGCCCGGTGCCGGGTGGCCCGCGCGGCGCCATTTGCGGATCGGGTGCGTCGGCGATGGCGCGCGGTCGCACGATTCCCCAATGCCGGCGCGGCCGCGGCGAATCGCGTCATGAGCGCGCCCTACAATGGCGCAACGTCAGAGCGCATCACAGGAAGCACCATGAGCGTCGAAACCCGTGCAGCAAGCGCCACGGCTGAACCGTATGCCGACTCGCAGCTCGCCGCGCTGCGCCAGCGGCTGCTGCGCCATGCCCGCTTTGCGCTGAGCGATCACGGCCAGGCCGAAGACCTGGTGCAGGACACCCTGATCGCCGTCTTCGAGCAGGGCGCCGGCCACCGCGGCGAATCGAGCATCGTCACCTGGGCCATCGCCATCCTCAAGAACAAGATCGCCGACTGGTACCGATCGCCGGCGCGCCGGCGCACGGTGCAGCTGGCGCCCGAGGACGAGGAGCTGGGCGCAGCCCTCGAAGGCCTCTATCAGGCGGGCGGCTATCTGGCCGATCCGGTGCCCGACTGGCAACAGCCGGAAAACCGCGAAGAGCAGCGCCAGATGATGTCCACCCTGGAAGGCTGCCTGGGCCACCTGCCGCAGCAGACGGGCCGTGTCTTCGTCATGCGCGAATGGCTGGGGTTCGAGACCCAGGAGATCTGCGAACGGCTTGGTCTCAGCGCCGAGAACTGCCGCACGATCCTCTTTCGGGCGCGCACGGCGCTGCGGGTGTGCATGCAGCACAACTGGCTCGACGCCAAGGCGCAGGCATGAACGGCGTCAGCTCCTGCCGGCGGGCGGCCGAGTTGCTGTCGCAGAGCCTGGACGAGCCGCTTGATCTGGCCGATCGCACCCAGCTGCGGCTGCACCTGTTCATCTGCCGCGGTTGCCGTCACGTCGAGCACCAGTTCGAAGGCATACGCGCGCTCTCCGCGCGCCTGTTCGACGGCGTCCTGGACGATACGCCGCCGGCAACCGGGATTGTCCCGACCCCGCACGGTTCGCCGGACGGAACGGGCGGCACTGGGACCTGACGCCGCGGCCTGATCTTGCGCCGCAGCGCGGGATCGGGCTTGACCGCCGCGGCCTTCCGGCCGCAGTATGTCCTTGGCCCGAGCGTGCCCCAGGGCCACCACCGACCCGCACCGCATCGAACAAGCCGCGCCGCTCGAGCCGGCAACAGGGAGACGAACATGTTGACGTTGCATCGCGTCCTGACGCGCTGGATCGCGCCAGCCTGCTGCGCCGGTGCCTTGCTGGCACCACTGCCGACGCTGGGCGGCGAGATCCTCTGGGACAACTACGGCATCCCGCACATCTACGGCGAGGACGTGCCGACGGTGATCCGCGGCTTCGGCTACGCGCAGATGGCGGCGCACGCCGAGACGCTGCTGGGCAATCTCGCCCAGGCGCGCGGCCGCTCGGCCGAATACTTCGGCGCCGGCGCGGGCAATGCCAACATCACCAACGACATCCAGGTGCACACCTTCGGGATCCCGCAGCGCGCCCGGCGCTGGCTGGCCGAAGGCGGCGAACGGCAGCGGCGCTACCTCGAGGCGGCCGCGGCCGGCATGAACGAATACGCCCGGGCCCATGGCGACACCATCGATCCGTCGCTGCGCCAGGTCCTGCCCATCCTGCCCGAGGACCTGCTCGCCGGGTTCCAGAACACGATCACCTTCACCTTCGAATCGCAGCAGTCGAACGTCCCGGCCCTGCTCGCCGGCTGGCAGGCGGGCCAGATCGCCGCCACCGAGCCGGGCAGCACCCTTGCCGCGAACCTGCCCTTCACCGCCGCCGCGCACAACGGATCCAACGGCTGGGCGATCGGCCCGCAACGCTCGAGCAGCGGCAACGCGATCCTGATCGGCAATCCGCACCTGCCGTGGGGCAACAACCAGCCCATTCCCGGTCTGGGGCTGTACCAGTGGTTCGAGGCCAACCTGGTGGTCGGCGAGCCGCACCGGCCGCGGCTCAATGCGCAGGGCGTGAGCTTCCCCGGATCGGCCTTCCTGGGCATCGCCTATACCGACCACATCGGCTGGACCCACACCAACAACACGATCAAGAATGCCGACCTGTACGAGATCACGCTCACCGGCCCGACCAGCTACCTCTGGGATGGCGCATCGCGCCCGCTGGAGCAGCGCACCGGCAGCATCCGCGTCCGCCAGGCCGACGGCAGCCTGGTCACGCAGACCTTTCCGATCCTCGCCACGGTGCACGGGCCGCTGATCGCCCAGCTGGGCAACAAGGCGCTCGCCCTGCGCGTGTCCGGTCTGGACACGCCGGCGCCGGTGACGCAATACTGGGAAATGCTCGGCGCGCGCAACCTGCAGGAATTCATCGCGGCCAATTCGGCGTTGCAGATGCCGTTCTTCAACGTCATCTATGGCGACCGCGACGGCCACATCATGTACCTCTTCGGCGGGCGCCAGCCGGTGCGGCCGGGCGGCTCGTTCTACGACTGGGCCGGGATCATTCCGGGCAACACCTCGGCAACGCTCTGGACCCGCACGCTGACCTGGGACGAGTTGCCCCGGACCATCGACCCGCCGGGCCATTTCGTGCAGAACGCCAATGACGCGCCGTGGACCTCGACCTTCCCGCAGACGATCGCCTACAGCGCCTACCCGGCGTGGGTCGCACCCCAGGAAATGGACCTGCGCCCGCAGCACGGCGCGAGCTTCCTGCTGTCGCAGGCGAAATTCAGTGCCGATGAACTGCTAGCCGGGAAGATGTCGACCCACATGGCCCTGGCCGACCGGCTGCTGCCCGATCTCATCGGCGCCGCGAGGCAATCGGGCGATCCGACGGCGGCGGCCGCCGCGGCGGTGCTCGAGGCCTGGGACGGCAATGCCGATTCGGCCAGCCGCGGCGCGGTGCTGTTCGAGGCCTGGTACGACGCCTACTCGGGCAATCCGGCCGTGGCCAAGGACACGACGTTGCCGCTATATTTCTCCTACCCCGCCTTCCGGGTCGGCTACAACCCGGCCGATCCATTGCATACCCCGCAGGGCCTGGCCGAAACCCGGATTGCCGTGCAGACTCTGATCGGCGCGGCGGCCCAGTTGCAGGCGGGCTTCGGTGCGCTCGACGTGCCCTGGGGCCAGGTCCATCGCACGGTGCTGGTGACGCACGATGCGACGCTGCAGCAGGCCATCCCGGTGGCCGACGACGCCCTGAGCGGCGCCGACGACGTGTTCGGCCCGGTACGGACCGTCTGGCCCTTTCCGGCACCGGATGGCACGCATGCCTGGTCCTACGGCGGCGACGGCTACGTGCAGGAGGTGGAATTCACGCCGGAGGGCGCTAAGGCCCGCGCCTTGCTAACCTACGGCAACTGGTCGCGCCCGGGGCCCAATCACATCGCCGACCAGCTGCCGCTGTTCGACGCCAAGCAGCTGCGGCCGGCGCTGCGCAATCGCAAGGCGGTCGAGGCGGCGACCGTCCTGCGCGAAACCTTCTGAGCGCCGCGGTTGCGGCGCCAGGCGATCGACGAGGAAAGCACATGCAGGATTTCAAGGGCCGCACGGCGGTCATCACCGGGGCGGCCAGCGGCTTCGGCCGCGAGTTCGCCCGGCTGGGGCGATCGCTGGGCATGCGCCTGGTGCTGGCCGACGTCGACCAGGTGGAACTCGACAAGACCATCGCCGAACTGGGCGGCGGGCCCGACGTGATCGGCCTGCGGGTCGACGTGGCCGATCCGGCGCAGGTCAAGGCGCTGGCGGACCTGGCCCGCCGCAGTTTCGGTGCCGTGCACCTGCTGTTCAACAACGCCGGCGTCGGTTCCGGAGGCTACGTCTGGGAGAACTCGCTGCACGACTGGCAGTGGGTGCTCGGCGTCAACCTGATGGGCGTGGTCCACGGCCTGCGGCACTTCGTACCCGGCATGCTCGAATCGAGCCGGGCCGGCGAACCGGCGCATATCGTCAACACCGCATCGATGGCCGGTTGGCTCAACGCGCCGCTCATGGGCGTGTACAACGTCAGCAAGCAGGCCGTGGTGGCGCTCACCGAAACGCTGTACCACGACCTGAAGCTGGCCGAGGCGAAGATCGGCGTGTCCCTGCTCAGTCCGGCGTTCGTCGCCACCGGAATCGGCCAGTCGCACCGCAACCGGCCGCAGCACCTTGCCGGGGAGGCGCCGACCGCGTCGCAGCGGGCCGCCCAGGCGCAGACCAAGAAGGCCGTGGAAAGCGGTCGGCTCAGTGCCGAGCAGGTCGCCCAGCTGACCTTCGATGCGATCCGCGCCGACCGGTTCTACGTATTCACCCATCCGCAGATCCTGCCCCTGGTGAGCGAGCGGGCGCGTCATGCCGTCGAGGGCCTGGCGCCCGCCGACCCGTACGAGGGGCGGCCGGAGGTCCGGCCGAAGGTGCAGTAGCGCGCCGTGGCGCGCGACGACACCCGCGGCGCGCGCGCCCTCATGGGGTGGCGGCGCTCGATGCCACGTAGCCGTCGATGAAGCCGAGGACTCTCGGCAGTTCGTCCTCGATCGCGTGGGCCAGGCGCTCGATTTCCTCGCGATCCTGGCGTCGCGCGCTGTCCTCGAGGCGGGCGGCGATCCGGGCCAGCGGCCCGGCTCCCATGTTGGCCGCCATGCCCTTGATCTCGTGGGCCAGTGCCTGCAGCCGCGCCGCGGGCTGCGTGCGCTCGCGGGCCAGCGAATCGCGCGACTGCTCGATCGACGTGCGGAACACCTCGAGCAGTTCGACGATCGTCGCCCGTTCATCGCCGAACATCTCGACCAGGCGGGCCAGTTCGACCGCAGGCTCGCTCGGCGCACCGGCCGCCGCCGGCGGGGATTCGTGCGGCTCGCGATCCAAGCCTGGGGCGGACGCCGCCGCGCCCGGCGGGTCGGCGCGCCGCCGCGCCGGGTGCGGCCGATCGATCCACCGCTCGAGCGTTTTTTCCAGGGCGAGCGCGTCGATCGGCTTGGGCAGGTAGTCGTCCATGCCGGCATCGAGGCAGCGTTGCCGATCGCCATCGAGTGCGTTGGCGGTCAAGGCGATGATCGGCGTGCGCCGGCCGCTGGCGCCCTCGGCTGTGCGGATCGCCGCGGTCGCCTGGAAGCCGTCGATCCCCGGCATCTGGCAGTCCATGAGCACCAGCGAGTAGGAACCGGACGCGGCGCGCTCGATGGCCGCCGCACCGTTGTCGACGACGTCGACGGCAAAGCCGAACTTCTCCAGCACCACGACGGCCACCCGCTGGTTCACCGGATGATCTTCGGCCAGCAGCAGGCGGCCGCGCGCGGCCGGTACCGGCGCCGCGGCACGCGGCGCCTGGGCCGGCGCGGGCACCCCGGCCGCGGCAGCGCAGGATTTCGACCATGCCGTGAGCAGCGCATCGAGCAAGGCCGATTGCCGCGCCGGCCTGGGCAGGACCACGGCGCCGAGCCGCGCCAGGCGCGCCTTGAGCTCGGCGCGGGGCCGCTCGTCGGGCAAGGCGCCGTGCGGCATTTCGTCCAGGCAGCAGAGGATGGCGCCGGCGCGCCCGCGCAGCGCCTCGACCGCCTGCTCCAGCGGCGCGTCACCGAGCGGTTCGGCGAGCAGCACGGCATCGATGCGCTCGCCTGCGGCAAGCAGGCGATCGACCTGGCTGCGCAGCGTGGCCAGGTCGGGGGCGACCTCGCAGCGCATGCGCCAGCCTTCGACGTAGCGCTGCCAGAGCGCGCGCTGCGCGCTATCGGCGCCGGCGATGAGAATTCGCTGGTCGCACACCGTCGGATCGCCAGCCGCCGTCGCGCCCGGCCCGGGAGCGAGCGGCAGGACGATCCAGAATGTCGCGCCGCTGCCCGGCTCGCTGTCGACGCCGATCTGTCCGCCCATCGCCTCGACCAGCCGCTTGCAGATGGCCAAGCCCAGGCCGGTGCCACCGAACTTGCGCGAGGTCGAACTGTCGGCCTGCGCAAAGGGCCGGAAGAGCCGCGCCTGTGCGTCGCGCGCGATGCCGATGCCGCCGTCGCGCACGCTCAGGCGCACGCCGGAGCCGCCCGGGCGGTCGGCGGTGCGGTCGGCCCCCATGGCGCTGACCAGGATCTGCCCCTGCGCGGAGAATTTCACCGCGTTGGACAGGAAATTGAGCAGCACCTGGCGGATGCGCAGCGGGTCGCCGATGAAATGGTCCGGCAGCGCCGGGTCGATGTAGCTCGCCAGTCCGAGCCGCTTCTCCTGGGCGCGCAGCGCGACGATGTCGATGCTGCTCTCGACGACCTGCTGCAGCGAGAATTCGATGCGCTCGAGCTCCAGCCGGCCGGCCTCGATCTTGGAGAAGTCGAGGATGTCGTCGATCGTGGCGTTGAGCGCATCGGCCGAGGTCTTGATGATGCGCACAAATTCGATCTGTTCCGCGCCGAGCGGCGTGTCGAGCAGGATGTCGGTCATGCCGATCACGCCGTTGAGCGGCGTGCGGATCTCGTGGCTCATGGTCGACAGGAAGTCGGCCTTGCTGCGCGCGGCGGCCTCGGCGGCGTCGCGGGCCTCGACCAGGCGCTGCTGCAGCTGCTGCTCGGCGCGCACGTCGGAGAACAGCACGACCAGGCCGGTCGCGGCGGGGCTGGCCTCGCCACCGGCCGCGTCGGCGGCCGGGTTGGCACCCGGGCCGGCGGCCGGATCATCGGCCGGGGCAAGCGGCGCGCCCAGCAGCGGCGCGCCGCTCACCTTGACCGCGAGCGCCGAGCCGTCCTTGCAGCGAAAGAAGTCGGAGCTCGAGCGATAGACGCAGCGCCGTTGCAGGGCCGCGAGGATCGGGTGGAGCGCCCCCGGCGCCGCGGCCGACGGCGCCGCGTCGCCGATGAAATCCAGGGCGCTGCGGCCGGCCAGTTCCTGCAGCGACCAGCCGAGCATCTCCTGGGCGCGCGCATTGAGGTAGGTGACGCGGCCGCGCGCGTCGAGCGTGCACACCCCTTCG
>Ga0209698_10006553_pt1 | contig 12355 bp, 9 predicted proteins | sample LitLauG_LLR_2012_FD_187203 | JGI IMG/M metagenome (GOLD analysis project Ga0209698, IMG submission 187203) | Freshwater sediment microbial communities from Pennsylvania, USA - Little Laurel Run_MetaG_LLR_2012 (SPAdes) (version 2) | ecosystem: Environmental > Aquatic > Freshwater > Creek >...
ATATGATACAATACAAGGACCTTTACACATGAATTCAAAAAAATATTTTGTAATTTTAGTGGTTTTTGCAGCACTAGTAAACCCAGCTTATGCAGATCCAATCGTAAAGTCAACTAGCGGAGGAACAATCAATGTGGGGTTGAGCACTGATCCTGCCACACCAAACCCGGGAGACCAGACTCTGATAAAAATTAATTTCATCAACAAGCAAACTAATTCTTTACAAAATCATGTAGATTATAAAATTTCTATAATGCAATCGGGAAATCAAGTAGGTGGAACCCCAATCACTCACACAGCAGAAGGAGCGGTAAGCATCCCATTCCAATTTCAAACTGTCGGAACTTATCAAATAATAGTAGATGTTGAAGGACTAGTCTTTCAACCAATTCCTCCAGAGACTGCAACATTTGATCTTAATGTTGGAGTTGGTTCTTCTGGTAATACAACTAGCTTAAACCAGACTAACGGTACGATTCAGATTCCAAAGTGGGTCAAAAACAACGCCAAATACTGGCACGATGGATCAATTGACGACCTTACATTTTCCCAAGGCATACAATACATGATAAAACACGGAATTATCACCATCCCACAAACACAGAGCGGTCAAGCAAAACCAGGAGTTACAATTCCGGCATGGGTTAAAAACAATGCGGGATATTGGTCCACAGGAGACATCGACGATGCCACATTTGTCAAGGGTATACAATATCTGATCACTGTTGGAATCATTCAGGTATAACACACGTGAAGAATTTCCTTGCAGCCAAGGCAATAGTATAATAATTGTTACAAGTTTAATTTTTTTATGAATACAGTTAGAATGCCAAAGACAATTAATTTCGGAAAGGATGCCTTGTCCGAAACTCAATATCCAAAAAATGCCCTTGTTGTAACTACGGCACCTCAGGATGTGTCAACAAAGTGGCTTGCAAGAATGAAGATTCAAGACTATATGCTATATGACAAAGTAGAACCAGAGCCATCAATAGAGACAGTAAACAAAGTGATGCTAGAATTCAAACCAAAGAATCCATCTGCAATTATCGGCCTTGGAGGAGGAAGTTCACTTGATGTTGCAAAATATGCAGGAATGGAGATGAAGATCCCCAAGATACTCATACCTACTACATTTGGAACTGGTGCAGAAATGACAACGTATTGTGTGCTAAAATTTGAAGGAAAGAAAAAACTATTGCAAGATGAAAGATTCTTGGCAGACATGTCAGTAATAGATGCTTATTTTATGGATGGAACTCCAGAGGCAATTGTCAAAAATTCCGTCTGTGATGCATGTGCTCAGGCAACAGAGGGATATGATAGTAAACGCGGAAATGAATTTACGAAAATGTTGTGCAAGTCTGCGTTTGATGTGCTATACGATGCAATAATGAACAACAAGCCAGAAAACTATCCATTTGGCTCCATGCTATCCGGAATAGGATTTGGGAACGCGTCAACTACTTTAGGACATGCTCTATCCTATGTCTTTTCAAACGAAGGTGTACCACACGGATATTCATTATCATCATGTACAACAGTTGCACATCGATTCAACAAGTCCATCTTCTATGACAAGTTCAAAGAAGTAATCGAGAAATTAAAGTTTGACAAACTGCCACTAAAAACACCGTACGAAGAGGCAGCCGATGTTGTCATGACAGACAAGGGTCACTTGGATCCAAATCCCCTTCCCGTAACAAAGCAAGATGTTGTCCAACTTCTTAAGGACATTGTAGACGGTAGACTCTGAGTCTACTTTCTAGATTTTTCTTGGCTGTATTTTCAAGGCTATCTAAACTTAAATATATCAAAGATTTGACTAATGTGAAGGATTTCGGATAGAATGTTAAAGTTTGGAATTCAACAGGGGTTAAACGTTGCACGACTTGGGTTAAACGAGGATCAGATCATTACTGCCTGTGTTTTGGCAGACAAGACTGGATACGACTCTATATGGTATATGGATCACAGTAACGTTCCACAGTGGGACAAGGCAATAGTAAACGATCCATGGGTCATGCTTTCTGCAATTGCATCGGTTACAAACAATGTAGAATTGGGCACCTGTGTCACAGATGCCGTAAGGCGACATCCATCAAATATTGCACTAGCATCAATTACACTTGACAGAGTTTCTCATGGAAGAGGAACTTTAGGCATAGGAGCAGGCGAGGCGCAAAATCTCAAAGAATTCAAGATTCAATGGGATAAACCAGTTGGAAGATTTGAAGAACAGCTACAAGTTATAAAATTGCTTTACCAGTCATCACCAGATCACAGAGTAAATTTCAAAGGAGAATTTTACCAGCTGGAAGAAGCATGTCTGCAAGCAAAAAGCATTCGCAAGCCAGCACCTCCAATTTACATGGCAGCAGGTGCACCAAGAACACTTGCACTATGCGGCAAATATGGTGATGGATGGATTCCAATTGGCTACACGCCAGAATTGTATGAAGAACATGTTAAAGTAATCAGGGCATCTATGAAAGAAAATGGAAGAACAGACGAGAACTTTAACTATGCAGTTGATCTTGATGTATACTTTTCAGACGATGCAGAAAGTGCATGGGCAAAAATGAAAAATGCCGTAAAGGTAAGTTTATTCAAACCAGAGGTCCTCAAGGTTCACGGTATAGAAGATATTGCAGGCTTTGATTTTAAAAAATACTTTACAGAATACTCCATGTCAAACCAAGAATGGATTGTAAAGATGAGAGAGGCTTCACAGACAATTCCAGATGATGTTGCACGCTCATCCATAGGAATGGGTACTCCCGATGACATCATCCCAGTCTTTGAAAGATTCATGAAAGCTGGTGTCAATCACTTTATTGTAAGATTCTGGGGTTCAGGATACTTTGCATCAATAGACAAGTTTGGATCCACCGTACTAAAGTACTTTAAAGATCAGAACAACCCAAGGAAATAATATTTTTCCAAATTAATTTTAGATTTTCGCTATAGATATCGGAATATAGTCATTTTCTCAGAGTGCGGAATATCAGATACCAGTGCAAAGTTAAAGAACGGATAGGATTTCTTGTACTCTTTCATAAAGCTCCAGGCAACATCATGTGTCTTAAATTCAGTTCTTATACCATCAATACAAGTTTCCAATCCACAGACATCAAAGACTTTGACCAGATACTTTTGTGGTCTTCTATGAGGCCTGGCCTTCATCATCCAAGCAATTGCAAATACAAATACTGCCATCATGATTAATGCAGCCCCTATCTCTTTTAGATAGACTGCAAAAAACGATGGAATCGTATATCCAAAGAGATTGTACACATAGCTTGCAAATCCAAGCACAGAATCAACTATCAGGCAAATCAGGAAATTAAAAATATAGGTCCCCTTGTGCATACCCAATCTTAGACATACTTGCATTTATCTATTAAAAAACCATATATAGAAATATCATAGATAATAAGAGGTTTTGTGCAGCTACTGGGAAGATTAGAGATAAGATCAAAGGAAAAGATGATCGAATTTCTAAACCAGCAAGAGACCGGTAGAGTTTGCAGCATTGACAAGGATGGTTTTCCCCAGATAATCCCAATGAACTTTGTTTATGCAAATGATGCCATATACATGCACACTCATCCTAGGGGTGAAAAACTAGAAAACATGGCAAAGAATCCAAAGGTTGGATTTGAGGCAGACCAAAGTCTCGAATTTTTACCATCATACTTTACATCCCCAACTGATGCAGCACAGGCTGATACCTTATACATAAGCGTTGTAATCAAGGGAATAGCAAGTCTTGTCCCTGATCCAAAAGAAAAGGCAATGGCCCTAAATGAACTAATGAAAAAATACCAGCCAGAGGGAGGATATGAAAAACTCAATGCACATATGAAAGTAGTAGAAGAAGTTTCAATAATCAAGGTAATGCCAGTTACAATCAGAGGCAAGTACAAGATAGGCCAGCACATGGACAAGAAAACAAGACTGACAATTGCGAAAAAGATCCTAGAGCGCAACACTCCAACTGCCAAGAATACAGTCAAGATGATGGGGATTATAATGACAAAAGGTGGCTTGGAAATCTCAGAAGAGCACATCTGGTAAAAATACATCACATATACCATTTGCTTTAAATTTGAAACAAGACAATTTGTTATGTTTGCTAGAAAATCCAATCTTTGAGCTAGTATCGGAATTTGTCCCAACTGGAGACCAGCCAAGTGCAATAGAACAATTGGTAAAAGGAGTAAGAAAAAACCAAGTCCAGACCTTACTTGGAGTGACAGGCAGCGGTAAGACCTTCACAGTGGCAAACGTAGTGGCTCGAACTGGAAAAAAGACATTGGTCATTTCACATAATAAAACTTTGGCGGCTCAACTTTATGCAGAACTAAAACAGTTTTTTCCAAAAAACAATGTAGGATATTTTGTATCATACTATGACTATTATCAGCCAGAGAGCTATATTCCGCAGACTGATACATATATAGAAAAAGATACACAGATCAACGAAAAGATAGAAAAGTTGCGACTGGAGGCAACTGCAATGCTCTTGTCAGGAGAACCTACGATAATAGTTTCCACAGTATCATGCATCTATTCGCTTGGCTCGCCCAGCGAGTGGGAAGAGATGTCAATTACAATAGAAAAGGGAGCAGACATTGGAAGAGGGATATTGATAAAAAAACTAGTTAATGCAAGATATGATAGAAATGATACAGAACTTTTAGCAGGAAGATTTCGAATCAAAGGAGATACAATTGATGTCATTCCGGCATACTCTGATTCAATTGTCAGAATTTCACTATTTGGCGACGAGATAGATAACATCTCAATTTGTGACCCAGTCTCACTTGAAGTAAAAAAACAGATTACTAGAATCAAAATTTATCCTGCCAAGCACTACCTAGTTGCAGCAGACGTGAGAAAGGTGGCCGTTCAATCAATCAGAAATGAGCTCAAACAAAGACTGGCGGAACTTCCAGAGCTTGAAAGGCAAAGGCTGGAGATGAGAACAAAGTATGATTTGGAAATGATTGAGGAGTTAGGATATTGCTCTGGGATTGAGAATTATTCAAGACACTTTGATGGAAGAGCTCCAGGCGAGCCTCCTTTTTGTCTACTAGATTTCTTTGGAGAGGACTTTTTGCTGGTAATTGACGAGTCGCATGTTACCTTGCCACAATTACATGGGATGTTTAATGGAGATCACACAAGAAAAAAATCACTAATCGATTATGGTTTTAGGCTTACAAGTGCATTTGACAACAGACCACTCAAGTTTGAAGAGTTTGAAAAATATATCAGAAACACAATATTTGTTTCTGCGACACCTAATGATTATGAAAAAAATAAAAGTTCCCAGATTGTAGAACAGCTAATCAGACCTACGGGTCTTGTGGATCCAATAGTCGAAGTAAGAAAAACAAATAATCAAATGGATGATTTGATATCAGAGATAAAAAAACGAGTAGAAAAAAACCAGCGTGTACTAGTTACAACTTTAACAAAAAGAATGGCAGAAGACTTGGCAGAATACTTGTCAAAGAATAAGATAAAGGTAAGATATCTGCATTCAGAGATTGAAAACCTGCAGAGAACTGAGATTATCAGACAGTTAAGGCTAGGGGAGTTTGATGTCCTAGTAGGAATAAATCTTCTAAGAGAAGGCCTTGACATTCCCGAAGTTTCTCTTGTTGCCATCCTGGATGCAGACAAGGAAGGATTTTTAAGAAACGTTACCAGTCTAATTCAGACATTTGGAAGGGCTGCAAGAAACCTCGATGGTACTGTTATCATGTATGCAAATAAAATTACCCAGTCAATGAAAAATGCCATATCTGAGACTGAAAGAAGAAGAAACAAGCAGATAGAATACAATCAAAAAATGGGAATCACACCGGCTTCAATTGTAAAGTCAATTCCGCAACAGACAATTGTACTAGACGAAACAAAACACATGTCAAGACATGATTTACAAACACTGGCAATCGAGATCGAGACTGCCATGAAGCGTTTTGCAGAAGAATTGGATTTTGAAAATGCGATTGAATATCGAGATAAACTAGCAAGAATACAAAGACAATTAAGAAATGAATGACAAGTTAATTATCCGTGGTGCAAGAGAGCACAATCTAAAAAACATCAATGTAGACATACCAAAAAACAGACTGGTTGTAATCACTGGACTATCAGGGTCTGGAAAATCAACCCTTGCTTTTGATACAATATATGCAGAAGGCCAGAGAAGATACGTAGAATCACTGTCGGCGTATGCAAGACAATTCCTTGAGATGATGAACAAGCCTGACGTTGATTCAATTGAAGGGTTATCACCTGCCATTTCAATACAACAAAAAACTACAAGCAAAAATCCAAGGTCTACGGTTGGAACAATAACGGAAATTTATGATTATCTAAGATTGCTATATGCAAGAATCGGCACACCACACTGCCCAAGATGTGCACGCAAGATCTCAAACCAGTCAGTAGAATCAATTTGTGAGTCCATCCTCAAAGAATCCGAAGGAAAAAAGATTCTAATCCTTGCATCGCTTGTAAGAAGAAAGAAGGGAACTTATGAAAAATTATTTGAGGATATAAAAAAACAAGGATATTCCAGAATCAGAGTGGATGGAGAAATAATTGAGATAACCGGAGAGTTTCCAGCACTTGACAAGCAAAAGTGGCACAATATAGAGATCCTAGTTGACAGAGTCAAGGCATCATGGGAGGAAAAAAGCAGACTCTACGAATCAATCCAGACAGCACTCAAGGCAGGAAAGGGAGATGTCATGGTTGTTGATACCGAAGAAAAGATTTATTCTCAAAATAATGCATGCCCATTTTGTGGAATATCAATAGGGGAGCTAGAACCTAGAGGTTTTTCATTCAACTCACCATTTGGAGCATGCAAAACATGCCACGGCCTAGGGGTAAAGATGGAATTTGACCCAGATTTACTAATCCCGGACAAGGCAAAATCAATTCTAGAGGGAGCAATAGTTCCATGGTCAGGCAGGTTTTCGTCATTTAGAAGGCAGACTCTAAGAGATGTTGGGAAAAAGTATGGCTTTGATTTGATGACTCCAATTAACAAGATGACATCAAAGCAACTTGAGGTAATTTTACATGGAAGTGGAGAAGCTGTAAAGTTTTCATACGAATCCCAGTCAACAGATTCAAGATGGGAGTATACCAATACTTTTCATGGTGTGATACCTAGTCTTCAGAAGAATTTTGCGGAAACTGATTCAGAGTCAAAAAGGGAAGAACTAAGCAAATTCATGCGGGAGACTCCATGCAATACATGCAGGGGCAGAAGACTAAAAGACGAGGCACTTGCGGTATCGATAAATTCTTTATCAATAATGGATGTTTGTGACTTGTCAATTGATTCGTGTTTCGAGTTTTTCAAAAATCTTCAGCTAAGTGAGACTGAGAAATATATCGCAAAATCCATTTTAAAGGAAATTCTTTCAAGACTGGAATTTCTAAAAAATGTTGGATTGAACTATCTTACACTCAATCGAGTCAGCTCCACACTATCAGGAGGGGAAGCCCAGAGAATTAGACTTGCAACGCAAATAGGATCAAACCTTACTGGAGTACTCTATGTTCTTGACGAGCCCACAATTGGATTGCATCAAAGGGACAATGCAAAACTTATCAAAACTTTGACGAAGCTTCGTGATTTAGGAAATACAATACTGGTGGTAGAGCATGACGAAGAAGTAATGCGTAGCTCTGACTGGATAATAGATCTAGGTCCTGGTGCGGGAGTTCACGGAGGAAACATAGTCTTTGAAGGAACAATAAATGAGATTCTAAAAAGTGAAAAATCAGTTACGGGAAAATATCTTAAAAATCATGATGCGATAAAGCTTGCCAAAAAGGAGAAGAAACCAAAAGGCAAGCTAGTCCTAAAAGGTGCGGCAGAGAATAATCTCAAAAATATTGATGTCGAGTTTCCGCTAGGCATGATGATTACTGTAACAGGAGTATCAGGCTCTGGAAAATCCACTCTAGTAAATGACATATTGTACAAGGCTTTAGCATCAGAAATTTATGGATCCATAGACAGACCAGGTAGACACAAGACAATTGCAGGAATGGATGAAATAGACAAGGTAATAGGAATAGACCAATCCCCAATAGGGCGTACTCCACGCTCAAATCCTGCCACATACATTGGAGCTTTTACTCCAATTAGGGAGCTATATGCAGGAACTGAACTGTCAAAGGAGCGAGGATACACTCCGGGTCAGTTTTCATTCAACGTTGCAGATGGTAGATGTTTTGCATGCGAGGGAGACGGGGTCAAAAAGATAGAGATGCAGTTTTTATCAGATGTATACGTAGTATGTGATGAATGCAAAGGTAAGCGATATAATTCTGAAACACTTGCAGTCCACTATAAAGACAAAAATATTTCAGACGTTCTTGCAATGACAGTAGATGAAGCACTGGAATTTTTTACAAACATACCCTCCATTCAGAGAAAGCTTCAGACAGTAACAGATGTAGGTCTTGGATACATCAAGCTTGGACAAGCTGCCACAACCCTATCAGGAGGAGAAGCCCAGCGTGTAAAACTTTCATCAGAATTATCAAAGCGCGACACTGGAAGAACAGTATATATCTTGGACGAGCCAACAACTGGACTTCACTTTGCCGATGTTCAAAAATTACTTGAAGTGCTAAATAGACTGGTAAAACTGGGAAACACTATAATCATAATAGAGCACAACATGGATGTTATAAAAAATTCCGACTGGATAATCGACTTGGGTCCAGAGGGTGGAGACGGAGGCGGAACAATTGTTACCATAGGAACGCCAGAGCAAGTAGCGCAAAACCCCAGAAGTTATACCGGTCAATACCTAAAGCGTATCTTAAAAAATGACTATTGACATACCAAAGATAACAATTCCCGCACATCCTGGAATCTATATCATGAAAGATTCTGATGACAAGATACTATACATCGGAAAAGCAAAGAATCTGAAAAATCGCGTCAAGTCATATTTTCTGAAAAATCAAAACTACAAGACTCAGAAACTTGTAGAGAAAATCTTTGATATAGAATTTGTCTTGACAGATAATGAAGAGGAGGCATTTTTGCTTGAGGCAAACATGATCAAACGATATCGACCCCCATACAATATAGAGCTCAAGGACCAGCAAAGATACACATATCTTAGAATTACAAACGAGCAATATCCGCGCCTCATGGTAGCAAGACGCACTAAAACAGGAGAATTCCTAGGAGCAGGCAGGGTTTATGGGCCATTTACTCGTGGAAGCTCAAAGATGCTATCCATTGGCCTTTTGCGCAAAACATTCAAGATTCGAATCTGCAAAAAACTTCCAAAAGAGGCGTGCCTTGAATATCACATAGGAAACTGTGAGGCGCCATGCCAGTTCAAGCAGGCTCAGGAAAATTATGGAAAAAATATTGCAGAATTAGAATCAATTCTAAAAGGAAAGCAGAGATTAGAAGACTTTGTAAACAAATTAGATAAAGAGATGAAATGCGCTTCGGATAATCGTCAATACGAAAGGGCAAAGGAGATTCATGAAACATTGCAGCGACTTGCCAGTCTACAGATAAAACAAAATATGGAAACTCCAAGGATTGGCTCTGATGAGGAATATTTTGGAATCAAGCTAAAGGATCAGACAGCATATTTGATGAGCTTTAGACTTTCAAACGGTGTAATAAAAGACAGAAACAAGTTTTCCTTTGATCTAGTTGGGGACAATTCATTTTCTAGTTTCTTGTCCCAGTATTATTCCACAAATCCAATTCCAAAGTATATCATAGTAAGTGAAATTCCAGAGAAAAAAGAGATACTAGAAGAGGTATTCTCCCGCACTTCGGGATTTAAAGTACATTTCACAGTTCCAATGTCTGGAAAAAGAAGGGAGATAATAGATCTTATCATGAGAAACATATCTCTTGTAATATCAAAGGGTGCAGACCCTGCGCTAATTGAACTGCAAGAAAAACTAGGACTGGGAAAGATTCCTAAAACAATAGAGTGTTTTGATATTTCAAACCATGGTGAAGATTATGCAGTAGGTTCCATGTCTTGCCTTGTAGATGGAAAACCCAACAAGTCGGGATATAGAAAGTTCAAGATTAAAACAATAAGGGGAAGGGATGATTTTGCAATGATAAATGAGATAGTCAAAAGACGTTATCTGAGATTAAAAAAGGACAAATCAGACATGCCAGACCTGATCTTAATTGATGGAGGACGTGGTCAGCTAAATGCAGCACTTGATGCCCTGCATTCCATAGGAGTAAAACTTTCCTGCGTATCACTTGCAAAAGAAAACGAAGAGGTTTACCATCCCAATGTAAATAGGCCAATTGTCATGCCAAAGAACAATCCAGCACTCAAAATTTTGCAGCATGCAAGAGATGAGGCCCACAGATTCGGTGTTGCCTACAACAGGGCAATTCGTAAGTTTACTTAGACACTAGACAAAATCATCAAGCGAGTTTTCTCTGAGTGGTTGTGCGTCATAGCCCATCTTGGATAAATCTGCTGCAAACTCGTCTACAAACCCATGAACCGTGTAAACTTTTTCAGGATTGCATCTTTTTACAAGATCAAGCAATTCATTGTAATCACAGTGGTCGCTTAGCGGAATAGAATAATCATGTCCTCGTGCAAAGGAGAACCGTAGTGATTGCGCCCATCCACTAAAGCCTATAGTTATCGCATCATATTTTGATTTCATGTGTTTGACAAAGGCGTTTCTTCCACTCATGTTTGGGGCAATCATAAGCCACGGTTTTTTCTCCAACAGTCCTTGTGACTCGGCTTCAGTATGACCCATAGATTCTTCAAGTTGGATACCAAATTGTCGGTACAAGTCATTTACTTTTTTTACGGAATCATGATAGTATGGCTGCCAGTGAGAAAACAAGTATGACAAAATCTGGGCCTTTCCAAGCTCATAACCCAGCAGTATGACAGGTTTTCCCTTTCCATAAAGTTCCGAGATTATCTCATTTACTTTTTTTACAGTCTCATCAATTGTAGGAAATACGTATTCTGGCATACCAAAAGTGCATTCAGTAATGAGAGTTTTACATTTGGGAGCTGTCGCACCTTTCATAAATCCCCTGTCGCGAATTGATATATCCCCAGTGTAAAAAATATCATCAAACAGAAGGCCTTTAGCACCCAGTATATGTCCGGCATCAATCATTGAAAAACTCTCATAATCTTCAACATAATTTTCGATAGAGTATCCCCTAAGCTTTGCAATCTCTGTTGTTTGCTTTGATGCAATAAGTATACCCTTTCCATGTTGATTGTGTAAATGATCCAAGTGAGCATGAGAGACAAAACTTATACCATTTTCGGTTCCACGTTTTGGATCAAGGTTAACTGTTTTATCATCTTGTAAAACTACAATTCCGTTGGATGTCATCTTGACTTTGGATTTCAATTTCAAACTGGTTGTAACCAGATTGGATATAAATTGCAAGATTGATCCAGTGTAACATCTTGTGTAATTGGATCTAGACAGATCATTTGCGTTTTTAAATAAGATCAGAAAAGTGTTTATTCATACAAGATCGATGAAAAACATGCTAAACCTTGCCATCTTGATCTCAGGTAGAGGAAGCAACATGGAAAATATCTTGAGGTCAATTAAAAAAAATAAAATTCCAGTCAATCCGGCAGTGGTAATTTCAAACAAGTCAGATGCAAAAGGTATTGAGATTGCACAAAAACTAGGAGTAAAAACAGAGATTGTTGAAAGCAATGGTCTCAAGGGAGGAGACTGGAATTATGACTCTAAACTTGTATCAATATTGGAAAAATACAAAGTTACTTCACAAAATGGTCTGATATGCCTTGCAGGATTTATGAGAATATTAAGTCCGGAATTTATCAGGCACTACAAGGGAAGAATTTTGAACATACATCCTGCAATACTTCCATCTTTTCCAGGATTGCATTCCCAGAGACAAGCATTAGAATATGGAGTAAAATATGCAGGGTGCACGGTTCATTTTGTGGATGAAGGGGTGGATACAGGACCTATCATTTTACAATCAGTTGTAAAGATAAAAGAAGATGACACTGAAGAGACACTTGCAAAAAGAATTCTAAGACAAGAGCATAAAATTTATCCAAAGGCTGTAAAACTATTTGCCAAGGGCAGGATCAAGATAGTGGGAAGAAAGACAGTACTTTAATTATCTGGTCCGCCAAAAAAATACATTACAACAAGCTCTTTTTTATTCCCATGAAATCTATGAGGAATGTTTTTGGCAACATAATATGACATTCCTTCTGAAACTGGATAATCTTTTTTATCTACTAAAAGAAATCCGTCGCCTTTAACAACA
>Ga0209698_10006554_pt1 | contig 12355 bp, 9 predicted proteins | sample LitLauG_LLR_2012_FD_187203 | JGI IMG/M metagenome (GOLD analysis project Ga0209698, IMG submission 187203) | Freshwater sediment microbial communities from Pennsylvania, USA - Little Laurel Run_MetaG_LLR_2012 (SPAdes) (version 2) | ecosystem: Environmental > Aquatic > Freshwater > Creek >...
ACGTGAAATGAACCAGAATCTCGGCCCGGCCTTTGACCCGCCCGCCCCGCTTGACCTCGCTGATCTTACCCTGCACGTAAGTCCCCGACGGAATGACAATCCGATCGTTCAAAGCAAAAGGAAACGTGGTTTCGGCATACACCGAATCCCCCTCTTTCGCCGTTTTGGTCGAGATCGCCTGCTTCAGAGAGAGCGGGACCCGGGTCCCCGCGGGAATCGTCACCATTTCAGGGCGAAGCGATCCCGCCCCTGCCGTACTCGAGGAGGTCTGCGCCACCGCGCCGGCGGCCAGCAGCATGCAAAGCGCAAGGCTTTTCATTGTGTCTACCTCGTGAAGAAATTGAAACAGCGCATTTGATTTGTGATGCACACCGTCGGCCCACAGGTTATCCGGTTGAGTTAACGATCTCAACCCTCGCTTCTTCGCGCCTGGTTTTCCAGCACATTCCCCATGAACTGCGACTGCAGCTTTTGCGCACAGCGTTCTCCGCAGACATGCAGGGCGCCCTCGCGCACTGCCAGTTCTTCGTCCCACGGCGCCAGGTGGACCACGGAAATCGCATGGTCGTCGAACGAGGTCCACATCACCCACCAGCGGTCGCTGGCTCCCTTCAGTACCCCACAATTCGGGCCCGCACAACGATAGAAAGGATTAGGAGTAAAAGGAAGAGTATCCGGCATAGGAGCCTGCGTACTCCGAAATTGTATCTGAGGAGTAGCGGCTGGTCATCCGCCGATTGGAACCCAATCTAAGTGCTAGCGGCAGCCGAGGCGGATTGGCCTCCAGACCGCGCCGCGGCTGCTTCTTTGATTCCCGCCTGAATAGCGTGCTCCAGGTCGAGGTGTGGCACGGGAGACGCGGCCGCGGCCTGGTAGAACTTCAGCGCATCCTCCGGCCGGTTGAGCCGCTTCAGGCAGATCCGAGCCGCGGCCATCTGCGCCATCAACCCTTGCCGCTCTGCCGGATAGGCCTGAATCAGATTCTCTAACTCGCTCAGGGCCCGGTCATAGCTTTGCCGTTCCTCGAGCATTCGACAAATGTCAAACCGCACCGGCGCCGGCAATTTCTGGCCGCCCGAGTTCAGGAAGTCCTCGTAATCCTGCCAGGCTGCATCGGGGTTCTTCGCCTTCAGGTGCAACTCACAGGTCTTGGCTGTCACCTCCTGATACGCCGGAAGTTCGCTTCTGCGCCAGTGGATCTGGCGCAACAGATTCCATCCGTCGATCGAGTTCGGCTTGGAAGAAAGATGCTGCTGCACCGCGGCTACGGCCTCATCCAGTTGGCCATGTTCCATGTGCTGGTTGGCGCTCTCGATCTCCGGATCGCACGTCCAGGCGAGTTCCTTCTCAACCTTCTTGTGCACATGCGTCTCGAGTCCCGAGTAGCGCAGCGCCACCGCCCCCAGCGCGCCGAACACAAAACCACCGACGTGCGCCCAGTGCGCAACCCCGCTCGCCTTGCCGATCAGAGAGCCATAGAAGACCTCTGTCAGCACCCACAAAGGCAGCAACCAGTAGGCCGACGCTTTAAACCGGTAGGTCCGGAAAAAGCCAAAAATCCACATCATTTCGATCTTCATCTTTGGGAAGCGCACCAGAAATGCGCCCATCAAAGCCGCGACTGCGCCCGAAGCTCCTACGCAGGGAATGATGCTGCCCGGGTTCGCCCAGGCATGAAACTGCAGCGCCGCCGCACCCGCGATCAGATAGAACACCGAATACAATGGCCGGCCCCAAACGTCTTCCAGCACAAACCCAGCCAGCCACAGAAACCACATGTTCCCGATCAGATGCAGCCATCCGCCATGCAGAAAGTTCGCCGTCAGATAGGTAATGGCCCGCGGATGCGCGGGAACGAATGCGTACTTCTCCTGCAAAGAAGTTGTCGCCAGCTCCGCATACTTCGCGCCCAGCGCATCCATCTCTGACTGGAGCTCCGCCGGATCTTCCAGCATGCGGATTTTCGCGTCCCATGCGTCGATCAGGTTCCGGGTTGGGCTCTGCACCTGGGTCCACTCGGCCGGATTCGCGGCTTTGAAGCTGTCCACCAACTGCTGCGCTTCCGGCGACATGGTCAGCTCGGGATGCATTCCGGCCAGCAGAATGATGTGCATCTTGGTGCTGCCCAACTCCGGCGACTGCTGTTCCATGGTTCCGTGCGTGATCAGAAAGATCAGCGTGTTGAGCACGATCAGGCCGATCGTGATGACGGGCCAGCGGCGTGCCTCCATGTTTTCGTGTTTGATCGGAATCAGCATGGTTCCACTCCTCGTTGCAGCCGGGCAGATTACCTGGAAATGACGAGGGAGGCCCGATCAGCATATCGAAGTGCTTGTGGAAAGGGCAGATTACAACGGGGGATACGACTTAAGTAACCCGGAGACACGATTCCCTGTGGTTACTTGTACAGCAGATACTTCTCGCGCATCGCGATAAACTTATCCAGCTTCTCCTGCCAGTCCTCCGCAACCCGCCGAGGATCCTGCCCCGCCACCAGGGCCTCAAGGGCCGCCTGATTCACCAGCAGGTCCATAACGCGCTCCAGCTTGAAATCATTGGGATAGAGCTTGTGAAGCGCCGCCGCCAATTCAATCCCGAGTTCGGGAGCGTCCAGAGTGTTCCGATCCAGGAGGATAACGTTCACCCCCTCACACTGCTGCCCGGCGAAGTTACTGGCAAAAGGCGTGAAGGTAATCGGCACAAACCGCACGCTCTGGATCCCGCGCCCGTTCAAGTAAGCGGCCAGTTCCCTGCCCTTGATCCATGGCGCGCCCACCACTTCAAACGGCGTATCCGTCCCTCGTCCCACCGAAATATTCGTGCCCTCGATCAGCCCTACTCCGGGATAAAGCGTTGCCTCGGTCAAGCTCCTCATGTTGGGCGACATATTGACCCACGCGAGTGCGGTGGAATCGAACCAGTCTCCGCGCTGCCATCCCTCCATCGGGACAATCTCGAGGTGCGCGCCAATGTGCCGCTCGGCGTTGAACATCTTCGCCAGTTCGCCCATGGTCATGCCATGCCGCGGCGGCCCAGGAAAATAGTTTGTGAAGTTCTCATGTCCGTCATCGGACACCGGGCCCTGCACAAACGATCCCGTGATCGGATTCGGACGATCGAGGATCATGACCTCGATGCCCGCCTTTGCCGCCGCTTCCAGGAAATATCCGGTCGTGGTCTCGTAGGTGTAGAACCGAACGCCCGCATCCGCCAGATCGATTACGACCGCATCCAGTTGCTTCAGCACATCCATCGGAGGGCGCCGCGCGGCATCGCTCCCCCCATACACGCTGTAGACGGTAACCCCGGTGGCGGCGTCCTTGGCATTCTTGACGTTCGTGGTATCGAGCGTTCCCATCACCCCATGCTCGGGGCTGAAGATCGCGTCGAGTGTAATGCCCGGCACATTGGCCAGCACGTCGATCGTGCGCCGACCTTCGGAGTCCAGGCCCGTCTGATTCGTCAGCAGGCCGATGCTGCGCGGGCTGCCACCTTTCGCCGGATCCAGTGCTCTAAACTTCGTCTCTTCGAGCACATCAATTCCTGTCTTGACCACTCCGTTCCGCACCGCTAGTTTCCGCGCCGCGCTCTGCATTTCGTTGTAGCCGGTTACAGTAGCGAGCCGCATCTTCTCCGCCTCACTCGCATCGAGCGCCAGAGCCGCTGCGACCGCGGTTGCGACCTTCGTCCGCACAGATACCGCGCTTCCCTTCTCTTTCGCGGGCACCGCATTCATGTGCACCGCGTTCGTCAGCAGCACGATATAAGTCTTCGTCGCCGGATCAATCCACAGCGAAGTCCCGGTGTACCCCGTGTGCCCGTATCCGCCCACCGGCAACAACTCTCCACGGTTGGTGGAAAATGGAGAATCAATGTCCCAGCCAAACCCGCGCAGCGCTGTGCCTGTCGCTGGCTGCTGTGGCGAAGTCATCTTGGCGACCGTCGCGGGAGTCAGCACGCCCCGGCCCCCGTCGAGCAAAGCTTGCGCAAACTGCGCCAGGTCGTCGGCGGTCGAGAACATGCCCGCATGCCCAGCGACTCCACCCATCCGCCGCGCCGTCGGATCGTGTACCACACCGAGCAGCGGGTGATGATTTTCGTCTTCCGTGGGCGCAATTCGCGGCAACCACGACGCTGGAGGCAGGAAGCGCGTCTCCTTCATGCCGAGTGGCGCAAAGACATGTTTGGCCGCGTACTCATCCAGCGGCTCGCCCGAAAGCCGCTCGACCAGCGCACCCAGCACGATGAAATTGATGTCGCTATAAACAAACGCCGAGCCCGGAGTCCTTTCGGGCGTGACTTCAAACGCCAGGCGATACCCGGTGTCCTTGCCTTCCCACTTCTTGACGAGGTCAAGATCCTCCGGCAAGCCCGAGTAGTGCACCAGCAACTGTCGGATAATGATGTCCTGCTTTCCGTTCTGCGCAAACTCCGGGATGTACTTCGCCACCGGATCGCTCATCCGGAACTTGCCTTGCTCCCAGAGCTGCATCATGGCGGTTGTGGTCGCAGCGACCTTCGTCAGCGATGCGCAATCAAACACCGTGTCCAGTGTCATCGGCTCCCGCCGAGGCACAATCGCCCGGTTCCCGTACGCCTTGCGGTAAACCACCTGCCCGTCATGACCGACGATGACCACAGCTCCAGGAATCTGCTGCTGGGCGATGGCCTCGTTGATGATGGGATCGAGAACGGTGAGGCGGGAATCGAGCGGGGCCTGGCCGAACGCCACCGCAATCCACAGAAGCACCAACAGAATTGCAGCGCTGAATTTCACGATTGCTGTGACTCTACACGACCGGTGCGACGGCTCTCAAGCAGGATAAAGAGACTGGCTCCTTTTAGTAACTTCGCACTTGTTCTGCAGGCATTTGCGAACGAAACATCGTCTTGTCCGCCGGCCTCTGCGCGGACAGGAGCGTCCGCGCTACACTGGAACCGCCCTTGACCGCAACCCAAAACCCGTCGGGCGGCTTCTCCTTCCTGGTGCGCAACTCCGCCGCGCAAGATGCCCGCTTCCGCGCCGCGTTTGAGCTTGTTGAAAGGGCCATTGCTGCCCGCGCTTTCCCGGCCTGCTCGCTCGCCATCACCCTGCGCGGAGAGCTGATCGCCCTCAAGGCCCTCGGCCGCTTCACCTACGACTCCGCATCGCCCGCAGTCACAACTGACAGCATCTTTGATTTGGCATCGGTGACAAAGGTCCTAGCCAGCACCACCATGGCCATGATCCTCTACGAGCGCGGCCTGCTCGATCTCGACGCGCCCGTCACGGCCATCGTCCCTGAATTCGCCGGAGACGACCCGCGCCGTCGCGAAATAACCGTACGCCAACTGCTCGCGCATTCCTCCGGCCTGCCCGCCTACGAAAAACTCTATCTGCGGTCCAAGACGCGCGCGGAACTTCTCGAAGCCGCCTTCGCCACCGAACTCACTGCCAATCCCGTCACGCGCGCCGAATACAGTGATATCGGTTTCATCATCCTCGGCGTTGCGCTCGAACGTCTCGCCGACGAACCCCTCTACGCCTTCTGCCAGCGACAAATCTTCGGCCCGCTGGCCATGTCGCATACCACGTTCAATCCACCCAAATCCTGGCGCGACCGTATCTCCCCTACTGCTAACGAGGGTGCTTTTGTGGAACCGGCCGTCGCGCGGGCGGGGGCGCCCGCGCCACACTCGGCTGCTCCATTCCGGGGCCGAGTCATCCAAGGCGAAGTTCAGGACGAAAACGCGAGCGTTCTAGGGGGCGTTGCCGGACACGCCGGCGTTTTCTCGACTGCGGGGGACGTCGCCCTGTTTGCCCACGCCATGCTGAACGGTGGATACCCCATCCTTCGCCCTGACACCGTCAAACTCTTCACGCGCCGCGAGTCTAGTCCCGAAGGTACCTCCCGAGCGCTGGGTTGGGACACGCCTTCGGTGCCGTCGCAATCGGGAAAGCATTTTTCGCCGCGCTCCTACGGCCACCTGGGCTACACCGGAACCTCGCTGTGGATCGACCCCGACCGTCGACTTTCGATAACCTTGTTGACGAACCGCACCTGGCCCGACGGCCAGAACCAGGCCATCAGGCAGGTGCGCCCCGCGTTGCACGACGCAGTGATCGAAGCGTTGGTTCCGTAGCGCCGGCATCTTGCCGGCTGTCCCGAGGGCGTCTCGCCCTCGGCGCACGTGGACCAGACGAAGAGGAGAAAAGGAGCAGGTTTGCAACGACGGATCGAGCTTGGGCGCCTTGCGACGGAGAAAACCAACGTCTCCTCCGCCGGCCTCGACCGCAAGTCCGCACTCGAGATCGCCCGCATCATTAACGCCGAAGACGCCAAGGTCGCGGCCGCAATAAAGCGCGCCTTGCCGCAGATCGCTCAAGCCATCGACCTCATCGCCATCGCGCTCGCCAAAGGCGGACGTCTGATCTACGTCGGCACGGGCACCAGCGGACGCATCGCCGCGCTCGACGCCGCCGAATGCCCGCCCACTTTTGACACCGATCCAAAGCTCGTCCAGTTCATCATCGCGGGAGGACCGAAGGCACTAGGCGCTGCCGTTGAAGCTGACGAGGACTCCCGGCCCCTGGGGCGAAAGGAAATGGCGAAGAGAAGGCCGCGCAGGAACGACATTGTCGTGGGTGTCGCCGCCAGTGGACGGACTCCCTTCACCGTCGCCGCCCTTCAGTATGCCCGCTCGCATGGTGCGAAGACCGTAGCAGTCACCTGCAACCGGAATTCGCAGCTGGAAAAGGCGGCGCACGTCGCGATCGTGGCTGAAGTCGGCCCCGAGGTGGTGGCCGGGTCCACGCGCATGAAAGCGGGCACGGCGCAAAAGATGATCCTGAACATGCTCACGACCGGCGCCATGGCCCGCCTCGGGTATGTCTATGGCAACCTCATGGTCAATGTTCACCTGAAAAATGAGAAACTCGCTGAGCGCGGAGTGGGAATCCTGGAACAGGCCGCGGGGGTTGATCGCCGCGAGGCTCGCAAGTTGTTGTCCGCTGCGGGAAACCGAGTGCCGGTGGCGCTCGTGATGGCGAAGGCGGGAGTGAACGCGGTCCAGGCCGTGCGCGCGCTGAAGAAGTCCGGCGGCCATGTCCGCGAAGCGATCGAAGCCGCCAGCAAACCGTAGCGCCGGCGCCCTCGCCGGCGGTCGAGAGGGCACCCTGCCCTCGCCTTCGACGCTCGGCAACACCGTGCCCTCCCGATTAACGTCGTGGGTTGCGATCTCCCGCTAGAATGGAATTTCACCCAGGACACCGCGTTGCTATGGACAAGCTAGTCATCCGAGGCGGAACCCCACTTCTCGGCACGGTCCGCATCAGCGGCGCAAAGAACGCTGCCCTGCCCTGCATGGCCGCCGCCCTGCTCACCGACGAACCCGTCATCCTCGAAAACATCCCGCAAGTCCGCGACATCGAAACCACCCGCAAGTTGCTCGCCGCCATGGGCGCGGAAGTCGAACTCGGCTACGGACGCGCGCACCACCGCACCACCATCTGCGCCAAGACACTGGCCGCGCCCGAGGCGTCCTACGACCTGGTCAAAACCATGCGCGCCTCGACGCTCGTCCTCGGCCCGCTGGTCGCGCGCTGCGGACGTGCCCGCGTCTCGCTCCCCGGCGGATGCGCCATCGGCGCCCGCCCCATCGACCTCCACATCAAAGGACTGGAGCGCCTGGGCGCAAAAATCACGCAAGAGCACGGCTACGTCGAGGCCACCACGAACCGTCTGAAGGGCGCCGAAATTGTCTTCGACAAAATCACCGTCACCGGCACCGAAGACCTGCTCATGGCCGCCACGCTGGCCGACGGCGAGACGGTGATGCAGAACTGCGCGCGCGAGCCCGAGGTAGCCGACCTCGCCGCACTGCTCAACGCCATGGGAGCAAGAATCCAGGGCGCGGGAGCGTCTACCATCCACGTGAAAGGTGTCAGCAAACTGCACGGCGCCAAGCACCGCATCATCCCCGACCGCATCGAGGCCGGCACCTTCATCGTCGCCGGAGCGCTCACCGGCGGAGACCTCAACGTCGCCAATTGCGACCCGCGCCATCTCACCGCCATCCTGCAGAAGCTCGCGGAAACGGGCGTGAAGACCGCCGTCAAGACCGACTCCGTCCGCGTCATGGGTGATCAGCCGCTCAAAGCCGCCGACCTGAACACCGAAGAGTATCCCGGCTTCCCCACCGACATGCAGGCGCAATACATGGCGCTGGCCACGCAGGCCGAAGGCACATCGATTGTCGTGGAGAATATTTTCGAGAACCGCTTCATGCATGCGCAGGAACTGGTACGCATGGGCGCGAATATCAAGATTGAAGGACGCCGCGCGATTGTCCGCGGCAAAACTCCGCTTAGCGCCGCGGCCGTACTGGCCTCGGACCTGCGCGCCTCAGCCTCGCTCGTCCTCGCCGCCCTGGTCGCCGACGGCGAAACCATTATCGACCGCGTGTACCATCTGGACCGCGGCTACGAGAATATCGAGGAGAAGTTGAAGGGAGTGGGTGCCGAAATCCGCCGGGTCGGCGACCTCCTCCCCAAAAGGACCGCAGCGCCCGTAGCTGGTTAGTGCCCTGACGACTGTCCGGCGCAGGACGGTAGCGCCGGCACCTTGCCGGCTGTCGCGAGGGCGCCCCGCCCGCGCTGCGATCGAAATGGACGCTCATCCGGCCCCGCGAAGACCTGTGCTGGTAACGATAGTAACCACCCGAGCCAGCCGCCCCAGTTGTCCGGTCCCGCAGACCCAGACCTGATGTCCCGCATTTAATAATCCTCACATCACCGCTCTGTACTTTCACTTTGCCGCATATCTCCTTCGCTACAAACGACGAAGGCCTCGCACAACGGCTCTTAACCACCCTGGTCCTCGAACCCTTGCCGCGACTCAGGGGTGACTTCCGTAATCCTGCCTTCGTAGTAAGCGTGTGGGATAACTGAACTGCGGGCCCAAGGTTCCGAAACAAAAAAGCAACGAAGTGTGACCGCGCGCGGCCACGCTGCAAGGACCCAGTTATGAAGGTTGTCGTTCTGTGCGGTGGATTAGGTACCCGTCTCCGGGAGGAAACCGAATTCCGCCCCAAACCCATGGTTGAGATCGGTGGCCGCCCCATTCTGTGGCACATCATGAAGATCTACGCCCACCATGGCATGAACGAATTCATCCTGTGCCTGGGCTACCGCGGCAGCATGATCAAAGATTACTTCCTGAACTATGAAGCCATGAACAATGACTTCAAGATCTGTCTGGGACGCAAATCGCACGTTCAATTCATGGGCGCCCACCACGAACAGGATTTCACGGTGACGCTGGCCGACACGGGCCTGGAAACCATGACCGGCGGCCGGCTGAAGCGGGTCGCCCGCTATCTTGAAGACGACGACACGTTTCTTCTTACCTACGGCGACGGTCTCTGCGATGTCAACATCCGCTGCCTGGTCGAGTTCCACCGCAGCCACGGCCGTTTGGCGACGGTCACTTCCGTACCGCCGGTCTCGCGCTTCGGTGTGCTTGAGACGAACCCCCAGGGCCAAGTCCAGCGCTTCATGGAGAAACCAAAAGCGAATGGCCTGATCAGCGCAGGCTATTTCGTTCTCAATCGCCGCGTGCTCGACTACCTCGGCGGCCCGGAGTGCATCCTCGAGCGCGAACCTCTGGAGCGTTTGGCCCGTGAAGGCCAGCTTATGGCCTATCGCCATGACGGCTTCTTCTTCGCCATGGATACCTATCGCGAATATCAGTACCTGAACGAACTGTGGGCGAGTGGGCAGACCCCCTGGAAAGTGTGGCAGGAATGAATTCTTTCTGGCGCGATCGCTCCGTACTGGTCACCGGCGGCACGGGATTGCTGGGGTCATGGCTAATCCCGCAACTGCTTGACGCCGGTTCGAACGTCGTGTGCCTGGTCCGCGACTGGGTCCCGCAGAGTGAACTGGTGCGCAGCCGCCACATCGAACAGGTCAACACGGTTCGTGGCGACATCGCCGATCGGGATCTGCTCGAGCGCGCGCTCGGGGAATACGAAGTCGAGGTCGTTTTCCACCTCGCGGCCCAGACTATCGTCGGCATCGCCAACCGCAATCCCGTTTCTACTTTTTCCACCAACATTGGCGGCACCTGGAGCCTGCTCGAAGCCTGCCGCCGCTCCCCGAAAGTCTCGTCCATCGTCGTAGCCTCCTCCGACAAAGCCTATGGCGATCAGGAGCATCTTCCCTACAACGAGACGATGCCCCTGCAAGGCCGCCACCCCTACGACGTCAGCAAATCGTGCGCCGACTTGCTCGCGCAAACCTATGCCGCCAGCTACAACCTGCCCGTCGCCATCACGCGTTGCGGAAATTTTTACGGCGGCGGCGACCTGAACTGGAACCGCGTGGTCCCCGGCACCATCCGCTCCATCCTCCGCGGCGAGCGGCCCATCATCCGCTCCGATGGCAAATTCGTTCGCGACTACTTTTACATTGAAGACGGCGCCGCCGCCTACATGCTGCTCGCCGAACGCCTGGCAGCCGACGCCACCCTGCGGGGCCACGCCTTCAATTTTTCCAACGAGAGCCAGATCAGCGTCCTCGAAATGGTGAACCTCATTCTGCGGAAGATGCAGGCTTCCCTCCGTCCCGAGGTTCTGAACCAGGCCAGCAACGAAATCCGCCATCAGTTCCTGAGCGCCGAGCGCGCCCGCACCGTCCTCCATTGGCACCCGCAGTTCACCCTCGACACCGGACTCGACCGCACTCTTGCCTGGTATCGCGAGTTCCTGGGCGCGCCCGCCACCAAGGCCCAGGCCAGCGGGAGATAACCCAACCATGAGCGCAACCGCCCACCAGCTCCGCGACCAGATCGGCACACTCGTCAGGCAGTACTACGATGTGGCGCTGGCGCCTCAGACCTTTCTACCGGGCCAGTCCGATGTGCCCGTATCGGGCAGAGTGTTTGACTCAACCGAAATCGAGTACCTGGTCGAAGCTTCGCTCGACGCCTGGCTGACCACCGGCCGTTTCGCGGCCGAGTTCGAGCGCGACTTCGCGGCCTTCATGGGCGTGCGCTGCGCCGCGCTGGTCAACTCCGGATCGTCGGCCAACCTGGTTGCGCTCTCCTGCCTCACTTCGCCTTCCCTCGGCGATCGCAGACTGCGCGCGGGCGATGAGGTCATCACGGTAGCCGCCGGCTTTCCGACCACCGTCAACCCGATTATCCAGAACGGGCTCGTCCCCGTCTTCGTCGATGTCCAACTGCCAACCTACGACGTGGATGTGACCCAGTTGGAGCCTGCTCTTTCGGAGCGCACCAAGGCGATTGTTCTGGCGCACACCCTCGGCAATCCGTTCGATCTGGATGCGGTTACGGCGTTTGCCGCCAAACACAATCTCTGGCTGATCGAGGACTGCTGCGACGCGGTGGGATCTACTTACAAGGGCCGCTCCGTCGGTACGTTCGGCGCCCTCTCCACCACCAGCTTTTATCCCGCGCACCACATCACGATGGGTGAAGGCGGATGCGTGCTCACGCCATCTCCCTCTCTCAAAAAACTGGCCGAGTCGTTTCGCGACTGGGGGCGCGATTGCTGGTGCGCTCCCGGCAAAGCGAACACCTGTGGATGCCGCTTCGAATGGAAGCTCGGGGATCTGCCCAGCGGCTACGATCACAAATACATCTACAGCCACATCGGCTACAACCTGAAAGCCACCGACCTGCAGGCCGCCGTCGGCGTCGCCCAACTGAAAAAGCTGCCCGCCTTCATCGCCGCCCGCCGCGAGAATTTCGCGAAGCTGTACGCCGCTCTCAAGGACCTCGACGACATTTTCATGTTGCCCGAAGCCACTTCGCATTCCAATCCCAGCTGGTTCGGCTTCCCGCTGGCGGTGCGCGAGGACGCGCCTGTTACCCGGAACCAGGTAGTGCGGTTTCTGGAGTCGCGCCACATCGCGACGCGCCTGCTGTTCGGCGGCAATCTTCTGCGCCAGCCAGCGTATCGCGACGTGCGCCGCCGCGTGATCGGCCAACTGCCGAACACCGACTTTGTCATGAACAACGTTTTCTGGATCGGCCTGTACCCCGGAATCTCCGAACCCATGCTCGATTACATGGCGGAGACGTTCCATCAAGTCCGGAATTGCGCCGCGCAGGGAGCGGCTGCGAGATGACCGTGGCAAACCGGCTGGCCCACGATCTCGACCACGTTCTCGCGCGCACCGAGGCCCTGTGGCGCAACCTGCGCGGCCAGCGCATCCTCATCACAGGCGCCACCGGTTTTTTCGGATGCTGGCTGCTCGAAAGTTTTGCCTGGGCAAACCGCCGCCTGGACCTCGGCGCTCAGGCCGTCGCACTCTCCCGGCATCCCGCCGCGCTCGCCCACAAAGCGCCGC
>Ga0209698_10006555_pt1 | contig 12354 bp, 7 predicted proteins | sample LitLauG_LLR_2012_FD_187203 | JGI IMG/M metagenome (GOLD analysis project Ga0209698, IMG submission 187203) | Freshwater sediment microbial communities from Pennsylvania, USA - Little Laurel Run_MetaG_LLR_2012 (SPAdes) (version 2) | ecosystem: Environmental > Aquatic > Freshwater > Creek >...
CTTCCTTGGTCACCAGCGTCCCGTTCGTCGCCAGTGCCACGCGCAGCCCTTTGTCGCTGGCGTAGCGGGCAAGCTGAAAAATGTCGGAGCGATACAGAGGCTCGCCGCCGCTGAGCACGAGAATGGGATTCCCAACCGACGCCAGCTGATCGATGATGTCGAGCGCCTTGGCCGTCGGCAGATCGGTGGGAGAGCTGAGCTCGGTGGCGGTCGCGCGGCAATGAATGCAGCGCAGGTTGCAGCCCTTCGTGACTTCCCAGAAGATGAGCCGCGGCTTGAACTCTGTTTTCGCGGGCTCGTGCCCGTTGCCCTTCGCCGGCAGACTCACGGCTTCATTGTGTTCGAGAACCGCCATGCAAGTGGACCTCACCCAGAAGCCACGATAGGCGAGTGGCGAACTTGAGGCCGTGACTCCAATCACGGGGGGATGTGATTGACATCACACGCCTAAGTGGCTGTCTGGAGCGGAGTTGGATGAGCGAGCGCGCCATCCTGCAACCCTGGCAAGGTAAGTCCCGGAGCGGATCGAGAAAGCTGTTGGGCAAGACGCCGGTGTTCAGCAACTCAGGTTCTCGACAGTATTCTCCGGGCAGTAGACAATTCGCTACCGCCACGCAGCGGCTCGCATATAATGACGCGATCCGATGACTCTGACCTCTGGTACCAGGCTTGGCCCTTACGAAATCCAATCTTCCCTCGGCGCAGGCGGCATGGGAGAAGTGTATCGCGCGCGCGACACGCGCCTGGACCGCAGCGCTGCTATTAAAGTTCTGCCGTCGCACCTTTCTGCCGACCCGGAAGCGAAGCAGCGCTTTGACCGTGAGGCGCGAGCCATCTCATCGCTGAACCATCCCAACATCTGCACGCTTTACGACGTCGGCCACCAGGACGGAATCGACTATCTGGTGATGGAGTTTCTGGAAGGGGAGACGCTGGCAGACCGGCTGGCGAAGGGCCCGCTGCCAACCGAACAGGTGGTCAAGTACGGAATTGAGATTTGTGAAGGGCTGGGCAAGGCGCACAAGACGGGAGTGATCCACCGCGATCTGAAGCCGGGCAACATCATGCTGACGAAAACCGGCGCGAAGCTGATGGACTTCGGGCTGGCCAAGGCCGCCACCGTGGGCGCGCCACCGGCGTCCAGCCTGACCATGACGATTTCCGGCCCGTCCGCCAATCAACCGCTGACCGCGCAGGGCACCCTGGTAGGAACTTTCCAGTACATGTCGCCGGAACAGACGGAGGGCAAGGAAGCCGATGCGCGCTCCGACATCTTCGCGCTGGGCGCGGTGCTGTATGAGATGGCCACCGGCAAGCGCGCGTTTACGGGAAAGACTCAAGCCAGCATCGTGGCAGCAATTCTTGCTTCCGAGCCGCCACCCATTTCCGTGGTGCAGCCGATGACTCCGCCAGCGCTGGCGCAAGTTGTGAAAACCTGCCTGGCCAAGGATCCGGAAGAGCGCTTTCAGACGGTGCACGACGTAAAGCTGCAGTTGAAATGGATTGCGGAGGCGTCTTCCAGCCAACTGGCTCCGCCCGCCCAGATACGCGCCCGCCGCGTTTTGCAGAAGCGTACGTTGTTCATCGCCGCCGTTGTAGGGTGGATTCTTGCCGCGGCAGCCGTCGCGATTTTTCTCTTAAGCCGTGCCCAATTGGAAGACGCGCGGCGGCCGATGACGGCATCCTGGCTGTCGCCGAGCGATACGGAATACGCCCCCGTTTCGGTCGGCGCGCCCGCGCTTTCCCCGGATGGTTCGAAACTCGCCTTCTTGACCGGTAGCGTTTCCGACTCAAAGTTGTGGGTGCGCGACGTAACCACCGGGACGGCAAAACAGTTGGAAGAAGTCGAGCGGCCGACATTTCCGTTCTGGTCGCCCGATGGCAAGTACATCGGGTTCTTTTCGGCGGGGAAGCTAAAGAAAGTGGCAGTAGCCGGTGGACCGGTTGAGGTATTGTGCGACGCACCGGAAGGGCGTGGCGCAGCATGGAGTCCGCGTGGCGTGATCATCTTCACGCCTAACATTTTCGAGCCCTTGTACAAGGTGCCGGAAGGCGGTGGCGTGCCCGAGAAGATCACAGAAATGAAACCCGGTTGGACCCATCGTAATCCATACTTTCTCCCCGATGGCGACCACTTCCTGTTTATTTCTCGCGAAGCGAGCGGGGGCAAAGTGGCCGCGGGTGCGTTATACGGCGCCTCACTCTCGGGAGAGAAACCACGCCAAATCCTGGAGCGCGGTTCGAACGCGCAGTATTCGGAGGGATACCTGTTGTACCTGCGTGAAACGGTGCTGGTGGCGCGCCGCTTCGATCCCAAATCGCTGCAATTCAGCGGCGACCCCAGACCGGTGGCCGAAAAGCTCGACTATTGGAACGCGCGCGATCTGGCCGCCTTCACCGCCGCGCATGGCACGCTCGTCTTTCGTCATGGATCGTTGCAGCGGACTCAGCCCATGTGGGTGGATCGGACCGGCAAGGAGCTGGGCCGGTTTGGCGAGCCCGGCCTCTATTCGTCCCCGAAACCCTCCCGCGACGGTTCCCTGGTCGGGCTGGTGCGACCGGATCCTGACACGGGCAAGGGAGACGTTTGGATGGTCGACGCCAGCCGGAACACGGTGTCGCGGAGCACATTCGCTGACGCGGTCAATGTCACGTATGCGTTTTCTCCGGACGCGAAGAAGATCGCGGTGGGCACCATTGCCGGGACGACCTCGGGAGGAATGTGGATCCAGCCGACGAGTGGCTCCGGTAACCAGGACAAGCTGGAGACGCCCTCGGACTATGCCACGGTCGCGAGCTGGTCTCCCAACGGCCGCTATCTTTTCATGCAGCTGCAGAACAATGCCACGCGGAACGACATTTACTACATTGATCTGAACGGCGACAGGAAACTGACTCCCGTCCTGAACTCGCCTGCGAATGAAATGGCTGCTGTTCTGTCGCCGAACGGCAAATGGCTCGCTTACATCTCCGACGAGTCGGGGAGATCTGAAGTTTATGTCACTGCATTTCCCGAACCTGGAGGGAAATGGCAGGTCTCCAATAGTGGGGGCAGTTCCCCTTCGTGGGCCGCGGATGGGAAGGCGCTCTATTATCACGCCGGGGACAAGCTCATGGTGGTAGCAATTCAGAATGCAGAAACATTCGAGTTTGGAGCGCCGACTGCGTTGTCGATTCACTTGAATGAATTCGACACGCTCGGGCCGGTGGCGCCCGGCGAACGTTTCCCTGCCCTGAAGCCCCTCAGCGGAGGCCAGTCCAACCCTCAGGAAGTCATCCTCAACTGGACTGGGACGCTGAAGCAGTAATCGACGTCTTCACCATCGGCGAGAATCTGCCTCTAGCTACGGCCCCACTCCGCCGCTGTGGCAGTCGCTGCAGTTGACCGCCGTCATGTCGCCCAGATCGACCGGGTGCTTGAATTCGAGCCCGGGCAATGAGGAAATGTTCACGGCGTTCTCCTGCTGCTCCAGAATCGTGTGGCAAATGTTGCAATCCTTGCGGATGACCTTGCCCTCGGGGCTGACATGGTCGCCATCGTGGCACCGGAAACATCCGTTCGAGTAGAAGTGCCCGATGTTATTGGGGTGGGTACGCCAGTCGAGTTTCATCTCCGGAAAAAACGTCAGGCGATAGAGGCGCTGCAGTTCATCGATCGCGCCGCGGATCTCGGGCTGCTTGTTCCGGGCCAGATCGGGGTACTTGCCGCTGTAGAACTCGTAAATCGTCTTGGCGATGCCCTGCATGGCCGCATCCGTGGTGTCGTACTTCCCGGTCAGGGCAGCCACGGCCTGCTGTTTCAGGAAGGGCAGGCTGATATCAAGACGGTGCGCGGCAAACGAGCGGTCCACGGAAACATCGGGCGGCACGTAGATGTGGGTCGGTCGATTATGGCAATCCACACAATCCATGCGGCGCTTCTCGGCCTTCGCGATCTCATCCCTGGTCAGCTTGGAATCCTTCGCGAAGTATTCTGTGATGCGCCCTTGCGGGTCCTTGACGTGAATGTAAGCGATGATCTGGCGCTGCTCGTCGGTGGCCACATAGGTCATCTCGTTGGAAATGTTCATATGCCAGTGGATGCCCTCGGGTTCGCCGGTCGCAGGATCGCCGCCGCCCGTCTTGATCAGAAGACGAATCTGGCGTGGCGTGTTCTTCTCATCGCTCGAGTAATGGTTGAACACCTTAAGTTGAGCGCCGTAGAACTTCTTCGGCCAGTGGCAGGTCTCGCAGGTCTCGGCGGCAGGGCGCAAGTTGTGGACGGGAGTCGGAATCGGCCGCGGAAAGGTGTTGAGTGCAGTCTTAATCACCTGGCGCGCGCCCGAGAGCTTTGACTTCACGTACCAGGTCGCGCCCGCGCCGACGTGACAATCCACGCAGGCAACGCGCGCATGCGGAGACTGCTGGTAGGCGGTAAATTCCGGCGCCATCACCGAGTGGCAGAGTTGTCCGCAGAAACTCACCGAGTCGGTAAACGTGTAAGCCTTGTAACTCCCCATCACGCTCATCCCGATGAATACCACGATGAAAGCCAGGAAAAAAGAAATGGCGCCGCGCTGCGCGGGATCAGCGAAATCGAACCGCATGTAGTGCGACGTCAGGCCAGCGGCTTCGCGGCGGCGCCGCCGGTAGTAGATCGCTCCGAACAGGATCAGCGCCAGGCCGATCACCAGAAATGCAGGCGCGACCATGTAAGCCAGGATGTCGACGTAGGGGCTGGGGTGTTTCGCCGTCACGTCGATGAAGAAAAGGAACAGGATGTTACCGAGCGCGACCACGGCGAGCGCGAAACCAACGACGGAAATCGGATTCCGCAGCAATTCGTGGATGCGGGCAAGTCCCGACTTGCGGGGAGAGGCGCTCGGATTGCTTTCGTTCATGATGAGGACAGACCTCCAGCTTTCAATTTCAAGGGAAAGATCGCTTATATCAGAATCGTGTAGCGCGGAACACTCCTGTCCGCGACCGTTAATTCTAGAGAAGGCCAGCCGCGTCTCTAGGGACGAATCGCGGTCAGACGTCGTGCTTGGCTCCAACCTCCTCGTGCTCAGCCATGCGCGGGGCCTGTCCCGCACCGTTGCCGTTATCTTGCGGAGTGGGTGCAGTTGAATTCGACTCCGAGCGAGCGACGGCCAGCAGCGTCTCGCTATCGAGGCCATGCTCCTCGCGATAGTGATGCTCCGACACCTTGCCGTCCCACCAGGACCAGTTCATCGGATAAGCATCCGGATCCAGGAACACCTGGTAGAAGTGCCAGACGACGATGGCAAGGGAGGCCAGCACCGCTTCATAGAAGTGGATGGCGGTCGCCACATCCAGCCACCAGCGCGGCAGCAAATGCCCTACCGTCATCTTGGCCCAAAGCGCAATGCCGGTCGTCGCCATCACGATGATCCCCCAGACCAGGGCCCAGTACTCGGCCTTCTCGGCGTAGGTGAAGCGCTTGAACTCGGGCTTGTTTCCCCCCAGGCCGAGGTAGTGACGCATCACCGCAATCACGTCGGTCGCATCCCTGGGTTCGGGGAGCAGATCGAGTATCAACCTGCGGCCGTCACGTGTCAGCACCACGTACAAGATGTGATACACGCTCGCGCCGATCATCACGACCGCGGCCATGCGGTGGACAATGCCGCGCACGGTTTCGCCCATGCCGGGGATCATTGACAGCCAAGAATAAGGGTACTTCAGAGCGAAGCCGGTGATGACCAGCGTGATGAAAGAAACGAGCAGCGCCACATGCTGCCAGCGCTGGCTCACAGTCATGCGGGTCACCGTGCGCGGGTATGAGTCGCGCAACAAAATCGCCTTGCGGCGCCAGATGATGAGGTTGTGCAGCACCATCCCGCCGATGACGCCGAAGATCATGCTGAGGTAAAAGCGGCGAATCCAGCGCACCGCGACGCTGCCGATATCGGCGGAGAGCGGTGCGTCGACGTGCACTTTGCCGAGCGCGAATTTTTCCGTCACGCCCGGATGGCACTGCCCGCAGGTGTGAACCAGGTTCGCTCGATTGATGGTCGAGCGCGGATCGTCCGAGGGAAGAATGTTATGCACACCGTGGCAACTGGCGCAGTTGGCAACGATTTTCGATCCCAATTCAGAAGCCAGCCCGTGGTAGCTCGCCAGGTAGGTGGTCGACCGTCCGCCTTCCACTCCGAATTCCTGGGAGAGCCGCACGCCCTCATGGCAGCGCGCGCAGGTAGTACGCGCCAGATTCCGCGCCGCCACCGATGAGTTGGGGTCAAGATGCGATTTGATGGAGTGAATGCCGTGACAATCGGTGCAGACCGGCGCCTGCGAGTTGCCGCGGGTGAGCGCCTGCCCGTGGATGCTCTGCATGAATTCGGTCTTCACCGACTCATGACATTTGGCGCAAGTGAGCGGCACATTGAACTTGAAGATGGACGACTTCTCGTCGCTGGCGCGGCGAATTTCGTGGACGCCGTGGCAATCGGTGCAGACGGCAGCCTTGGTGGATCCGGCCGCCACCGCGCGCCCGTGTACGCTCTCCTCATACGACAAGGCCTGCTGCGTGGTTTGGCCCGTGCTCTCCATCACGATTTTCTGTGCGTGGCAGGTGGCGCAGGTGGCTGGAATATTGGCATGGTGCACGGGCGACTTGGGATCGTCCGCGGCCAGGATCTGGTGCGGGCTGCCGTGGCAGGCGAGACAGGTGGGGGCTTGCTGATCGCCATGCTTACGGGCAACGGCATGGACTCCGAGCTGGTACCCGTGCACCGCGTCCTCATGGCAGGTGGCGCACTGCTGCGGCACGACTTTTTCGGCGCGTTGCACTTCGTGTGCCGTGCCGTGACAGCTCGCACAGGCTTCCTTCCCCAGGATCGCGTGCACGCTCTGCGGAACCTGCACAGCTTCTTGCTCGTGGCAAGTGGCGCACGCGGGTTTGCGCATGTGCGCCGGGTGCGGATACTCTTTCACGCCCGCGTGGCATGTGGTGCAGCCCAGATCTCCGTGCACGCTGGTCTTATGTTTCGCGGCATCGACGTGCAGGCTCTTCCCGGATTCGGATTTCATGCCGGGATCGCCATGGCAAGCCAGGCATTCCTGATCCGAGGCAGCCCGCGCCGGCAGCGCCCACAGCAGCGCCAGCGCGAGACCGAGCCGGAGGACCAGCCCGAGTTGTTGGTTCGCCTTCACCGACGCATCTCTCCTACCGGTACGCAAACAGCATGGCGTAAATGATCCAGATGACCGTGCTGAAGCCAATGCTCAATGCAATCCAGGCAAAGACCCGGATCGTCCGCACCACGATTTCCGGCTGCGGATCCTCAAGTTGCGCTTCCAGTTTTCCGCTCTCCACCAGCGCTTCGTATTCGAGCGGCTTGTCGCGCTTCAGTTCGGCGAGCGGCATGTGCCCCGTGAAGACGGTCGTATCCATGGGAAACTTTTCCGGCCGCAGGTGCGTGTTGAAGAAGTGCACCGTAAAGATGAATCCCGTTGCCAGCAAAGCCTCGTCGCTGTGGATGATGGTGGCGATATTCAGGAACTGTCCCGGCAAAATGCGCGTGAACCACACCGGAAACCACAGCGTAAGGCCGGTGGAGCCGATCACCGCGATCCCCCAGAACACCGCGAAATAGTCAAACTTCTCCCAGTACGTCCAGCGGCCGTATTGCGGGCGCGGCCCTCTCCCCAGGAACCACTTCATGGTGCTGATGAACTGCTTGAGATCCTGGCGATTGAACAGCATGGAATTCGCGCCGAACACCAGCGCCCGCCACGACATCGACTCACGCTTCTTGACCCTGTACAGGTTGTAGAGATGCGTGCAGAAGACTCCAAACATCAGTACCGCGGCCGTACGGTGGATGTAGCCCGCCGTCTGAAAGCCGCCCAGCAGCCGCGACAGCATCACCGCCCATCCCGTGTAGGAGAACTTCAGTGTCAGGCCGGTCGTGGCCAGGGTGAGGAAACTCACGATCATGCAGGCATGCAAAGCGCGCTGCAAGCGCGTGAAACGCACAAATTCCCGCGCCGGACGCCGGACTCTCCGGCGTTCCGGAGCGGGTTGGAGGGGTTGCCTTTCCACGACGTGGAGTTCGAGGTCAGTCGGCATGATTTCCATCCTCGCCCGCGGGATTACCGGCCAGATCCGCTTTTTCCCGGGCTTCCTCCGCACGCAGTTCGCGCCGCATCTCCAGCGCCTTCGGCAGCCACAACAGCGTGTGCAGCCCGCCCAGAACGAACGTGCTCAGTAAAAGCGTGGTCATGCCCCAGAATGTCCAGAACAGAAACGGATACTTTTTCGGGTCGTGATGCGTGGCGTGCGTTAGATACCCGGCAAAACGGCGGCTGGCGTTGGCATGACACTTCTGGCAAGTCGCGACCACATTCGCCCGGCTCAGGTGAGAGCGCGGATCGGTCACGCGCTGGATGTCGTGTGCGCCGTGACAGTCATAACACTTCGCGGTCTTCGTGTAACCCAGGCGCGAAACCTTGCCGTGATAAGTGTCGAAGTATGTTTTCGCAATCTCCTCGTGGCAGCGGCCGCACCGGTCCATGATTTCCAGCTTGAACCCCGCTTCGTCCGTGCGGCGGATCGAGTGCGCGGTGTGGCAGTCGTTGCACACCGGAAGCGGCTTGTCCGTTTTCGTGACCGTTGCCGAATGCACGCTCTCGAGAAACTGCTCCTGAATCCCGTGGTGACAGGCGCCGCACGTAGCGGGCAGATTTTTCGGATTAACCGTGGATTGCGGATCCGACCGCGGCAGCACCATGTGCGCGGTGTGGCAGTTGGTGCAGGTGGCCGTCACCGTCAGGCCGCTCTTCAGCAGGCCCTTGCCGTGGATGCTCTCGTTGTAATGCGGGATGATCTCGTGCTGATCTCCGGTGTAACGCAACGCGGCCTTCTTGCCTTCGCGGTGGCAGCGGCCGCAAAGATTCGGCACGTTGGTCGGGAACGTTACCGACTCCGGATCATGCTTGCCGAGAACGTGGTGCGTGCCGTGACATTCGCGGCACGTCGGGGCATTGCTGTCGCCGGCTGCTAACAACTGGCCGTGCTTGCTGCGCTGATATTGTTGTCCAACCTCTTCGTGACAGCGGCTGCAGTCCACCGGATGCGTGATGGTTTCGCACGGACGCACGCGCGAGGCGTTGACCTCGGAGTGGCACTGGCTGCACGCCACCTTGGCATGGCGCGAGCCGGCCACTTCCGCCACCTGTACAAACAGGTTCCTGCCATCCGCAGCCTTGAGGTGCTGATCGTTGTGGCAGCGCATGCAATCCGTATCCGCCATCCCCTGCGTATAGAAAACGTTGCGCACTTTGTGGGGCTGGTGGCAGTCCACACAGGCGGGCAGAACGTGCGCCTCCTTCTCCCAAAGCGCGCCGCGGATCGTTTTGCGATGTACTTCTTCAATCTGCGCATGGCACTTGGTGCAGGTCGCAGCGATGTTGCGCCGGTTAATGGAGGAGTTGGGATCGGTATGCGGCAGGATATTGTGCGGTGTGTGGCACGACACACAATTCGCCGCCACTACCAGGCCCTTCTTGAAAAGCGCTTCGCCGTGGATGCTCTCCGAATAGTTCTCCAGAATGTTGTGCTGGTCGATCTTCCGGTTTGCCTGCACCGGCGTGCCCTCGCGGTGGCACCGGCCGCAGACGAACGGAACTTTCAACGGGGCGACCGCTGAGTTCTTATCCTTGACCGGCAGGATGTCGTGGTTGCCGTGACAATCGACGCAGTGGGGAGCGAGTGCGTCACCACGGGCAATCGCTTTTCCGTGGAGCGACGCGGCGTGCTGCTTCTGTTCGTCGCTGTGGCACGTCCCGCATTGCACTCGCGCCAGAGGCGTGTCGTGCGGCAGGTCCTTGCCCTCAAGGTCGGCGTGGCACGAGGTACAGGAGAGCGCGCTGTGAACTGAACCGGAGAATTTCTTGCCGTCCACGAAAAGCGAAACCGTGCGCGCACTGCGCTTGGTGGTGAGGGTCCTGTCGCTGTGGCAGGCCAGGCAGTCGTCGTTGGAAACATCGGCCGCCGGGGAGGGCGCTGCGGCCAGCAGCAAGGCCATGAGTCCAGCCCGGCCCAGCCCCTTCGCAGCCCAGCGACTTGCCCGCGCCGCCATGAGAAGCATCCCCCAACATGAAGATCAACGACTTCTTATCTTGGCGGGCGACGCACCAATGGGCAGTGAGACAGCGCACTCGGAGACGTGACTGCGGTCACAAGCTGAAAGTTCGCCGTGGGCGGGGAAAGTCGATGGTCGCAGCGGAAGCCGGGGAAGCGATCGGACGATGAGAAACAAAAAAAGGGCGGCCGGGTTGCAAGGTCGTCCCGCCAGTCATAACGAGTGGTTCAGTGCACCGCGGTGGCGTGGTGGTGGCGCGTGCGGCCCAATCCCACCGCGCGCACACGGTCGTAGGCCACATGCAGGTCTTCGCTGAGCAGGTTCACCACCTGCAGGCACACCTCGCGGTGCTCTTGGAGAAAGTGGAGCAGATCTTTGCGGCGGACCGCAGCCACCTGCACCCGGTCCAGGGCTTCCGCCGTGACCTCGTAGGAGCCTCCCGCGAGGGCAGCGCTCAGCCCCAGCATCTCACCGGGGCCAGCCACCCGCACCGTCATGCGGTGGCCACTTTCGGAGCAGATCGAAAGCCGCACCCGGCCTTCGCACAGCAGGAAAACACCACGGGCTGATTGTCCTTCCCGAAACAGGACGGTTCCTTTCGCGTACATCTGGGTGGATTTGATCCCGTCGAAGGCTTCGAGAGCATCGGGCTCCAGGTCGCAGAAGACCCGATCCGTGCGCTGTACGCAATCGAGACAGCTATGAGGCATGGGAGTTTCTCCCTAAGCCTTGATAGCTGAATCGAAAGGAGGAAACAGTGATTGCAGTCACGCCAATCCGTGACCGCTGGCACAGGGCGTTGCGCGCTCCGACCGCTTTAGCCGGTGGTCGCCAGCGAGCGCAGCGCCGCTTTGTTGCGAATGACCAGCGTGGAGCCCTTAGTCTGCAGGATCTGGCGCTTCTTAAGATCAGCAAACAGCCGCGTTACGGTTTCGCGGGAGGTGCCGATCATCTGCGCAATCTCTTCGTGGGTCAGCGCAAGTTTCAGGCGCGGTTCCTGTTTCGCGGCTTCGCCATTCTTCGAACTCCACTCTAGCAGCAGCTTGGCCAGTTTCTCGCCCGCGGAATGCGAGAGCCCGAGCGAACGCACTTCGTGGCAGGCTACGTTGTACTTCTCGCTCAGTTGCTCGGCCACCTTGAAGCAGGCGTCGCTGTGCTCTTTCAGAAAACGAAGGAAGTCCTCGCGCTTGACGAAATTCACCTGGCAGGGATCGATGGTCTCGGCGGTCAACTCATACGCTTTGCCGGAAACGGTCGCGCTCAACCCGAGCACTTCGCCCGGTTCCGCAATTTTCAGGATAAGAGTTTTGCCGTCGCTGGCGCAGATGGAGAGCTTGACCCGTCCTTTGCAGAGGACAAAAATACCGCGGGGAGCCTGTCCTTCGACAAACAGCACCGCGCCCTTCGGATAGGCGGTGGCGTACTTGATGCTTTCAAAGGCCTGCAGTGCCGACGTCGGCAGATCGCAGAAGATCCGGTCCACCCGCATCTTGCAGGTCAGGCAGCTTTCAATAATATCTAGTCCGTATGGTGAGAGCACGATATACCCCCGGTGATCCCCTGGGCACACAGTCCGACCGCTATGGTTGCCGGTGCCCGCGCCCTGTGACACAGATCACGTACTCAGTGTGCGTCCCGGCCTAACTTCCGGCGGTGACGAGTGGCACAGGTGGTTGTGACCAACATCACAAGCAATTTTGTGCCCACCGGAAAGCGGCGATCGGCCCGTCTATGGCACTTCCGGGGGATTGGATTTGCCGGGGTTTTGGGGGCATACTAAGGCGAGGAATCTTCCCGGCTCAACGGATTCCCGGAAGGTGCTTTTCGTGCCCCTGCTGCAGACAGATGAAACCGAGTCGCCGAGCCGCCTGGAGCGGCTGAGCCCGCCTGTCCTGCTGCTTCCGCATTCCAGCGCCCCGGGACAGCGCAACCGCATGCTGATGGCCCTCGGCGTCCTGCTGGTCGCCCTGATGGCGGTGGTCCTCAAGGACTGGGATTTCTGGTTTCCGCCCAAAGCTGAAGTTCAGGATGTAAGCATTCCCAGCCGCAAGGCGACGGCCACAGCTTCCGTGCCCGCGGTTCCGCCTGCCGCCGCCGTCCACGATCGCAAGCCTTCCAAAGCACCAGAAAAGACGGCCACGAAAACACCCTTGGCGGCGACCGCCGAGCGCACCGCCCTGCCTCCTCTTCAAGTGGAGGTCGTAGCCGGAAACCGTCATACCAGCGTGCCCGCGAAGAGCAATGCCATCCATCTGGATCTCGG
>Ga0209698_10006556_pt1 | contig 12353 bp, 8 predicted proteins | sample LitLauG_LLR_2012_FD_187203 | JGI IMG/M metagenome (GOLD analysis project Ga0209698, IMG submission 187203) | Freshwater sediment microbial communities from Pennsylvania, USA - Little Laurel Run_MetaG_LLR_2012 (SPAdes) (version 2) | ecosystem: Environmental > Aquatic > Freshwater > Creek >...
CTTCACCGCCCGAAGCAGTCGTCTCAGATCATCCATGCGGACCACTGATTTCAGCCCGTAGGGAAATCCGCCGAAAGCAGCTGTCTGTTGCGGCTCGTTGATCTCTTCCGGGCGGCCGGTCACACGAGGTCGACGATCCGCCGTTGGGCGTCGGCGTGCGGTTCGATGTAGCGCTGGGTGGTGGAGAGCGAGGCATGTCCGGCGAGGATCTGGACGTCTCGCAGCGATCCGCCGACGGTCCCGATTTTCCTGGCGGCGTTGGTGATGAAGCCGCGTCGTCCGCTGTGGCTCGAGCAGCCGTTGAAGCCGAGCGCCCGGTACCAGGCGGCGAACAGGTTGACGATTGCGGCGGCGCTGGTCTGTGTGGCTCTTTCGGTGGTGACGACGAAGGGCGAGGCGCGGCCGCCGACCTGGGCCTTCTGGATCTGGACCAGCGCGGCCTTCAGGTCCCTGTTGAGCGGGATCGCGCGGCCGGACGCGCCCTTGCTGGCCTGGTCGAGGAGCTGGATCGCGTCGCCGATGTTTCCCTCGGCGTCGGTGAGCATGGCCCAGGTCAGGGCGGCGATTTCCTTGGCGCGCAGTCCGGCCCGGGCGGAGAGGAGGAAGATCGCCCGGTTTCGTTCCGGGTATCGGGTGGACGTCAGATAGGCGAGGACCGCGTCGGTCTGGCCTTTGGTGAGGATTTTCGCTTGTCGTTTGAGGCCCATGGGGCCGCCTCCACACTCGTTATATAAAATGACAATAAGCACACTTTTAACATGAGTCAACCGGCCCGACCGCCGGCGCGCGGGAAAGACCGGCGTCCTGTCAATGGCTTGGCGAAACTGATAAGAGAATGCATATTTTGAAACGAGTTGCGCGGGCGAGAGGCGGGCGAGGGGGCGGGGAAATGACCGACGCCCGCACCAAGCGCTGGCCGACCGCACGCCAGTTCAGTAAAGCGCTTCGCTTGACAATCCTTTTTGGGGCGAGGTCTACGGAGTTCTGGTGCGAGGATTCCCGATTCGCGCTAATCTGGCAAAATGGCGGACGAACTCCCTCTCACCCTCAAGCAGCAGAAACAGGCCAATCGCCTACGCCTCTTGTCGCTCGCCAAGCGGCCTCTGACCGAGGAACAGCTACGGCTTCTCGAACGCGCGGAGCGGAGCAAGCAGAACCGCCGAGGGCGGAAAAAGCCCGCCGTCATGCCCGACCGGCTCGCGCGAACTTCCGCTTTCACGCCGCGTCGCCAAGGGCTCATCACGGACAGCAATTTTGTCCGCGTCTATGAAGTGCCAGGCTATTCCGTCGTCGAGGTGAAGGGACGAGAGCTAGGCAGCCAGCACCGGGACGCCATCTACGCGCTTTTCCGGTTGCCCCGGATCAAAGTCACCGTCCCCAACCCAGAATACCGCCGGGGGAGGTTGCTAAGCCCGATAAAGATCCATTACGAAACGCGCACGACATGGCGCGAGCTTTTGAAGGCCATCGGGAGGATCGAACACCTCAACAACCTTCTGACCATGATGCAGGTGCTTTCCGAAGTCCGACAGGTCAATTTCATCGTACATCAAGGCAAATCGCTGAAAGACATGGATCGCATCCATAAGGCGCGAGCGCGTGAGATGCTCCCCAATGGCCCCGGCAGCGTTTCCGGCCTGATCGAGAACATCGAATGGGACGGCGGCCAACTCGATAGCAAGATCGTGGTGCAGTTCGGCCCCACGGTCCTGCAAATGATCGAGAAGGCGGCTTTGGTCAGCATCAACGCCGACGTTCAGTTTCGCCTGAAATCCGACCACGCCAAGACCTTTTGGCCTTTCATCGATAGCCAGCCCAATTTCACCTTTGTTGACGAGGAACGCCTTGCACAGCTCGCGGGACGCGATCTTTGGGGCGAGGGGGAAACAAGCGCCACCCGCGCCCAATTCCGCAAGGAATGCCGCGAAGCCTTCAAGGACATGCAGAGCGCAAGCGGCCTAAGCGAATGGCGGGAAGAGATCACGGGAACGGGCCGGACCAAATCGCGGCGATACCACTACGAGCACGCCGCGCCGCGCCAGTTGGAACTTGATTTGCTTGGCTCCAAGATAGCCTAACTCTCTATTATTGCTATAGCGCCTTTGAAAGGCTCGCCCCAAATAGCGGCGTAAGACTCGCCTCAAAACCTCGCGATATGGGCGAGTAGCAGGTGAAGTGGACCCCGCTTTTGGGACCGGGGGTTAAGTTGGAGACCGGCCGCTCCGTTTGGTAGACGGAGCGAGCGATGACGAAGAAGACGAGACGACGGATCGACGCCGGGCTGAAGGCGAAGATCGCCCTGGAGGCTTTGCGGGAGCAGGCGACGGTCACGGACCTCGCGCAGCGCTACGAGGTCCATCCCAACCAGATCTACGCCTGGAAGAAGCAGCTTCAGGATCAGGCGGGACGGGCGTTCGACCCTGGCGCCGGGCGGGACGCGGAGACGGCGCACGAGCGCGAGATCGAGCGGTTGCACGCGAAGATCGGGCAGCTCACGGTCGAGCGGGATTTTTTAGCGCGGAGGTCCGGAAGATGAGCGCGCCGGACCGCAGAGCGATGCTCGACTGCGCCGACGAGACGCTGTCGGTCCGACGGCAATGCGCGCTGCTCGGCGTGGCGCGCTCGGGCGTCTACCGGGCGGCGAAGCCGGCCAACGACAACGACGCGGCGCTGATGCGCCGGATCGACGAGTTGTTCACCGCGTGGCCGTTTCTCGGCTCGCGCCGGATAACGGCGATGCTGCGCGCCGAGGGCTCGCCCGTGAACCGCAAGCGGGTGCAGCGGCTGATGCGCCGGATGGGGATCGCGGCCCTCGGGCCGAAGCCGAAGACGACGAAACCCGCGCCCGGCCACAAGATCTATCCCTATCTCCTGCGCGACATGACGATCGAGCGGGCGAACCACGTCTGGGCCGCCGACATCACGTACATTCCGATCGGGCGCGGGTTTCTCTATCTCGTGGCGATCATCGACTGGGCGTCGCGGGCGGTGCTGGCGTGGCGGCTGTCGAACACGATGGACGTCTCGTTCTGCCTTGCGGCGCTCGAGGAGGCGCTGGCGAGGTTCGGCAAGCCGGAGATCTTCAACACCGACCAGGGCTCCCAATTCACCTCGGCCGCCTTCACCGGCGCGCTCGCCAAAGCCGGCGTCGCCATCTCCATGGACGGCCGCGGCCGCTGGATGGACAACGTCTTCATCGAGCGGCTGTGGCGGTCGCTGAAATACGAGGACGTCTACCTCAAGGGCTACGCCGACGGCCGGGAGGCCGCACGCGGCATTGCTGAATGGGTCGCCTTCTATAACGAACGGCGTCCTCACCAGGCGTTGGCCCACCGCGCGCCGATGGCGGTCTGGCGCGAGGCGGTCGCCGGCGGCGGGGCTGTGGACATGATGGACAACGCATCCGCGTTGCCCACATGCCCACAGCCGCAGAAGCAGACGCAGCCCCTCGCTGCGTGATAAAAGGGAACAACGAGCGGTCGGGATTCCAACTAAGAACCGAGGTCAAGCGGTCCCGCTGCGCGGGTCCACTTCAGCGTCACTTGATCGAGAACTTCTTCTGCAAGCTCAAGGAGTTCAAACGCATCGCTATGCGAGCCGACAAAACCAACCAAAGCTTCAAAGCCATTGTCCATCTCGCCGCCGCCGTCATAAACTCACGATGGATCTCAACAGACCCTAGCAGCGAGTTGAAAAACTCCATTCCGCCGTAGTCGATTCCCTTCCAGACTCCGTTAGATTCCGTTAGATTCCGTTGCGTTCACGGTTTCCACCCTGGGCGGCGGACTTTTTCAACAGCCTGCTAGAGCGATTTGCCGTGCGTGCGCTATGGCCGACAGGCTGCGGCGATGGGATTGATTTCGTCGCCGGAATGGGTTTTGGGGTGATCACGCTGGAGGATTCGTCAGGGTGGGGGTCTTTTATAAAAACAATGAACGGATCGACTACTTCATTCTTGAGGAGCGCTTGGCGCACGAGATGCCGCAAGCGGCGAAAGCTATGCACTTTGAGCCTCAATCTGAAGATTCCCAAGAACCCGCAATGACCGAAACCCGAGGCCAGTCGGAGACTGGCATGCCCCCTGTGCCCTTTGAGCCTCAATCTGAAGATTCCCAAGAACCCGCAATGACCGAAACCCGAGGCCAGTCGGAGACTGGCATGCCCCCTGTCAGGAAACGTCGCAGTTTTCTGAAGAAGATCGATTTATGGTTCAAATCATTTGTCAAACTGTACCGACTTCCAGATCAAAAACAGGAGGCAGAAGGCCGGTACTGGGATCACGCATCTAAATTACAGGCGCTTCACCAACGCGTTAACGATGTAGCCCTCGTTGAGGCTCGTCTGGATTTAATTTCTCAGAAATTCGCCGAACTGGAATTTGTTTTTGACTCGGGTGCGAATGCTCTAGAGGCCCGACTGGGCAACCTTGAACCGCTGATCGAACGAGTGATTGCGCAAGTCAGCGAGTTGCGAGGCGAGATCCAGAAGAAGGTGGACGCGCAAGTCAGCGAGTTGCGAGGCGAGATCCAGAAGAAGGTGGACGCGCAAGTCGGCGAGTTGCGACGCGAGATCATGTTCCAGCAACGCCGCCTGACCCAGCTCGCCTTACCAGCGCCGGCTGTAGAACAGTTCGCGACGATGACGCAGGTGACCAATGAGAGGCTGGATTCTATTTATGTCGCGTTCGAGGACGTGTTCCGGGGCAGCCGCGACGATATCAAGGGACGCCTTGTCCGTTATGTCGATATCTTGCGCAACGCTGGCGCCGGACATCTCGGCAAGCCGATCCTTGACGTCGGATGTGGCCGGGGCGAATGGCTGGAGTTGCTCAAAGAAAACAACGTCCCGGCGTATGGCGTCGACCTCAACAGCGTAATGGTCGAGCGCGCAGCGGCTCTTGGTCTCGACGCCCGGCGCGCGGACGCGCTTGAGCACATGAAGGGATTGGCCGACTGCGCCGTAAGCGCGGTGACGGCGTTCCATGTGGCGGAGCACCTGCCGTTCGCGGTTCTGATTGATTTCTTTGACGAAGTCTTGCGCGTCCTGGTGCCGGGCGGCATAGCGATATTCGAGACGCCAAATCCGGAAACGATGCGGGTGGGCGCGACCACCTTTTACAACGACCCGATGCATCGCAACCCGATTCCGCCACAGGTTTTCCAGTTCATGGTCTCTCATCGTGGTTTTCAGGACGTCGAAATTATTAGGCTTCATCCTTTTACCGATGGACTTCTGACCCAGCCGACCACGGATGCGGAGATGCTTGATGATATCCTCTTTGGATCGCAGGATTATGCAGTGATTGCTCGTCGTCTCTAAGCCTAACTGCCATTTTTCCTTGAGTACGCCTCGCATGTCCATTGCCGTCCATCAGTTTCATTCTAACTCCGCTTATGGAGACGGCGTCACGAACTCGATGTTTTACATACAGAAGATCCTTATTGATTCTGGCTACTGTTCTGAAATATACTGCTCAAGTATCGAGCAGGGAACCGCGGACCGCATTCGCAGTTTCACTGAATATGATGATAATAAAAATGACATTATTATCATTCATTACTCACTTGGAACCGACCTTGACGACTGGATAGCAAATCTGAGATCGCCAAAGATTCTTTTTTATCATAATATTACGCCGATCAATTTCTTCGCGGAAGGTGACGATCTGAGGAGACTTGTTCAGTCAGGAAGGACGCAACTCGCCGCTTGGGCGAAGGAGCAGATTTTCGTAGGTCAGATCGCGGCGTCTGATCACAGCGCGCTCGAATTACGGCGTTGGGGCTACGATCGGATCGAGACGATCAGCGCTCTCGTCGATCTCGATCGACTGCGCACTCATTTATGGAACCGTGAGATCGGTCTGGACGCCGTAGGAACCAAGACCCTTCTGTTCGTTGGACGCATCTGCGAGCACAAGAACCAGCTCGAACTCGTCGAGATGATGAGATACCTCGCCGCGGTTTCTTACGTTCCAACGCGCTTGCTGCTCGTCGGCGGCGTTTCGCCAGGCGACTATGAAGAGAAATTGCTCGGGGCTATCGAACATCACGGCGTGGCGGCTCACGTCAGATTGCTCGGCAAGCTCGAGGACGCTGATGTCTATGGGCTTTATCGGCGCGCCGATCTCTATGTCTCCATGTCCCTCCATGAAGGCTTTGGCATGCCCCTGTTGGAAGCGATGACTTTCGGCCTGCCGGTTCTGGCCCGGGCTGCCGGCAGTGTGGCGGAAACGTTAGGCGAGGGCGGGCTCATTCTGGAGGAGCGTGGCAGCGCCCGTGAAATGGCGGCGGCGGCGCGCCTGATACTTGAGGAGCCAGCGCTCCGTATGAGAATCCTTGAGGCCCAGCGTCGATCCGTCGAACGTTACGAAAGAGCGGTCATCGTTGGGGCTCTCGAACGGCATCTGCGTCAGTTGGGCTTCGAGGTCGCTCTGAACAAGGGCGGCGGAGAAACGCCGCCGGCCTTGTGGACGATGCAGGGGCCTTATGACAGCTCCTACAGTCTTGCGATCGTCAATCGCGAGCTGGCGCGTGGGCTCGAGCGAACTGGTGAGCGGATAGCGCTGGAATCGCGCGATGGTCCAGGAGTTTTTGCTCCGTCGGAGGCCTTTCTCGCGGCGAATCCGGACGTCGCAGCGATGGCCGCTCATGCGAGCGAGGGCAGTTCAGCCGTGAGCATGCGCAATCAATATCCTCCTCACGTCGCGGACATGCGGGGCGATTTCAGGATGCTGGCAAATTATGCGTGGGAAGAAAGCGGCTTTCCGCCGGACTGGGTTGACGAGTTCAACTCGTCGCTCGACCTTATCACGGTCACTAGCCGATTTGTCGCCAAGACGTTGCGCGACAATGGCGTGCATACGCCCATCGAGGTCGTCGGCAACGGCGTCGATCACATGGTCGGGCCGAAGAATGAGGCTGACAAACCGGTGGAGCGCCGCGCGTTCCGCTTCCTGCATGTCTCGTCCTGCTTTCCGCGCAAGGGCGTTGACGCCTTGCTCGCCGCATGGGTCAAGGCATTCGATGTCGATTCCGGCGTCGAACTGGTGATCAAGACCTTTGCCAACCCGCATAACACGGTCGCCGCGGATCTCGAGGCGCTTCGGGACGCCCATCCGCGCCACGCGCCGATGTCTCTTATTGTGGGCGAATGGACGGCGGCAGAGATGCGGGCGCTCTACGAGTCCGCCGATTGCGTAGTCTGTCCGAGCCGGGGTGAGGGTTTCGGCCTTCCGCTCGCGGAAGCGGCCGCGCTCGGAAAGCTGGTGGTGACCACCGCTTATGGCGGGCAAAGCGATTTCTGCACGCCGGAAACGGGCTGGCTTTGCGACTTTTCCTTCGCGCCGTCGGGGTCGCATCTCGGCCTGCCTGGCTCGGTTTGGGTCGAGCCGGACGTCGAATCTTTGGCGCAGGCGCTCGTCGACTGTCGCGACGCGGCGCCGGAAGAGCGTGCACGACGTGTCGAGGCGGCGCGGCAGATGGTGATGGAGCGCTACAATTGGGATCGGGTGGCGCAGGCGACGAGAGCCGCTATTGCGGCGGTCCAGCGCGAAGGCGAGGCGCTGCGGTTGCCGCGAATCGGATGGGTTTCGACCTGGGGCAGCCGATGCGGCATCGCCACGTATTCGGAGGCACTTGCCCAGGCGATCGAGCCGAAACGGCTGTTCGTCTTCGCCGATCGCGGCTCGACGCCGCTGACGGAAGACCCGGCCTTTGTCGAACGCTGCTGGACCCAAGGTTGGGATGATCCCCTTGACGAACTTCTGGCGGCGATCCTGGCGCGCGGGCTCGACGCGGTCGTCATCCAGTTTAATTTTGGCTTCTTCACGCTGAAGTCTCTCTCGCGCCTGCTTTACGGCCTGAAATCGGCCGGCGTCATCGTCTGCCTATTCCTGCATGCGACGACCGACGTCTTCAAGCCCGGGCTGACGATCCGGCTAGCCGAGATCGCTCCGGCTCTGGCGACGGTCGACCGGGTGCTCGTCCATTCCGTTCCCGATCTGAATCGGCTGAAGGCGATCGGCCTCGTCGATAATGTGACCTTGTTCCCGCACGGACTGCCGCGCCCGCTTCCGACTCCGCGAGAAGCCTTGCGACGACGCTTCTTTCCCGACGCCGATCCGGTCGTCGCCTGTTTCGGCTTCCTGCTACCGAACAAAGGGGTGCGGGAATTGATCCGCGCTTTCGCTCGTCTGCGGCGCGATCGGCCGAAAGCCCATCTCCTGCTTTTGACAGCGCTCTATCCCGTGGCCGAATCGCAGGAAGAGCACGACGCGTGCAAAGCGGAGATCGCCGCTGCCGGGCTCGAGGAGGCGGTGACATTCGATGTCGATTTCCTGGACGAGGAAACGATCTTGGCTCGGCTCGGCTCGGCCGACGTCGTGGTCTATCCCTATCAGTACACCGAGGAATCGGCTTCGGGCGCCATCCGGCTCGGCCTGGCTTCACGCACGCCTGTGGCGCGCACGCCGTTGGCGATCTTTTCTGATGTTGACCAGGTTACATACGAACTCCTGGACGGCTCGCCGGAGGCGATCGCTGAGGGGCTTGCCAGCCTGCTCGCCGACCGCCGCCGACTTCAAGACCTTGCGCAACGCCAGGATGACTGGCTCCAAACGCATTCCTGGGCGCGCCTATCGCGCCGTCTCGCCGACCTGGTTCGCGGTGAGGCGCGGATGCAACGTCTCCCGAAGCTCTGACACTTGAGCTTGATGGGGGTGGATGGCCACCGCTCCCGGCATCAAAGTGCCAAAGGCCGTTGATGATTCGGCCATAGCGAAGAGGCCATCCATGGGCAAGATTACGACAGTTGGGCTGGACATTGCCAAGCGTCGTAGGCGGCCTTCATGCGACGGTCGATCGACGAGATCGGGACACCCAGGAGTGCTGTAAGCGCCTCGAGCGCGTGAGCTTGCTCAGGACCCGATCCGCGGATCTCATCAGGGCCAGCGGCTGCGGCCGCAAAATGTAGGCCGGACACATGCACGCCGCCGACCCAGCGTCAAAGCCGCCAACAAAGCTCTTGCACCGCGGAGGCCATCCACACATGCAGATTAGAGATAAGGCTTTCTCTCGGAGACTTGTCGTCGCCAGTCTGTCAGGCTGGCGAGGTTGACGCCGGTGGCCTGCCTCATGCAAGCGGCCATCCAAGTCGCATCCACAAGGGCCGTTCCCTGCGCTTGAATCCGAAGCGAAAGCAGATGCTCGTTGAGGATCGCGAGGGCCTTGGCCTCGAAATGGCGGAGCGTATCGACGTTCAATTCGAAGCGTGAGTGCCAGATCGAGCCCTGTCCGGTTCCGTCGCCGGTGAGCCAATTGACGATGTGCGACCTGAAACCCGTCGAGATGGGTGCATCCTTGTGGAACGGCGCGGCCGGATCGCCGGAGAACCACTTTCTGGCGTCATTCAGACTGACCATCGAACCGAGACGGCGCAAAGTCGCCGGCGGCACGAAGACGAACGAAGACCGAAGCCACGCCTGCGACACACGGCCGAGAATTCGCACCGGCGCATCGTAGGCGTCGATGTGCCCCAGCGCGACATCCCGACCCCGGAGGGCGATGAGCATGGCCGTGTCGATGCGGCCGACATAGGCGGTGTAAAGCTGCTCGTACGCCGAAGTGACGAAGTGGATGAAGTCGTAACGAGTTAAGGAGGTACGTAAAGCTCCAAGAGCAGAATCCCAAGCAGAGAATTCCCAAGCCGTGTTGGCCCCCCCTACCAGTTGCGCGCCGTACTGTTCGCCATGTTGGCCTTCTGGCAATGTATTATCGACAATTAAACAGGTAATTTCTACGTTAACTAGGCACCTACGATAATACTCCATCAAGGAGAGATAAGCGTCATCGTATTTATTAGAACCGTGGCGTACGAATAGACTAAGTACTTTGAGTCGATATGGGTCCAGCATGGTATCATATGCTTCTGATAAGGAAATTTAGGTAGTCTTGATAAATGCGCTCCGGGGAAAGCATCCTGGCGATAGCATCCCGTTCCTCGTACAGTCGGTGACCAGGTTGCGGCTCACTCAGAATTTCGATCACGCGACGGGTGAACTGGAACCAGTCACGCATGATGTCACAGTAGACCTGCAACTCGGGCGGAATGCCATCCACTCCCGAGGGCCACAACACGATTGGCCGCAACCAGCTCAACGCCTCCAAAGTCTTGATCTTGAGGCCGGTGCCAGCGACAGCGGGGTTGATGACCAGACGGGCGCGTCCATAGGCGCCTTCGAGGTCATCCACATAGCCGAGACCCTGAACATTCGCTTCATAGCCGGACAGATGTTTTCCCACCGACCCGACAACATGCAACCGGGCATGGGGCAAGGCCTGAAGCACCGTCGGCCAGGCGAAGCGAAGGAAGTCGGTCAGACCCTTCAGGTTCATTGGATTGTCCGATGCGACAAGCAGCACCACTGGCTCGTCCCCACACCTGCTGCTCCTTGACGGGGCGGTCATGTCGACGCCTACGGTGATGATCGACGCCGTGACGCCGAGGTTTCTCAATTCCTCTGCTTCATCGGGTTGGATGGCGAGCACCGCGTCTGCGTGGCGCAGCAGGTTGCGCTCATCCTCCGCCGTGAGTGCAAGTGAATCAGAGATTCCAAAACGCTCTACCTTGTCCGCTTTTGTCGAAAACACGTCGTGAGTATCAACGATCTTGAGTGTTTCCTTACGGAGGAAAGGGAAGCTACGGGTCATGAAGCAGTAGTTAACCTGAACGACGGCTGGATGCAATTCACGATCGACACTGATAAGCAAATTTAGAAGAATGTCAGGACAAAACGTGCAGGTCAACGTTTGCAGGCGCTGGTTAAGCTGCGCCTCGGACTGCCCGCTACGGACCGGGTTGCCGTCGAGTCCGCCGATCAGTCTGGCAAGATCCTGCCGGGCCAGCCGGACCCGTAGGGTTCCGTTGCGCTCGACGAGGACCAGATTTGAATGCTCCTGGACCAGCGCGTCGATCTGGGTGTCCGAAATGTCGTCGTCCGGCAACGGGCAGAGGATCAGAAGGATATCCCACCCACTCGACGCTAGCCACCGGAGCTGGCGGTTTATGCGGTATTCGTTACCCGCGCGCGGTGGGGACGGCGAGACATGTGACACACAGATCAGGAGGGGTCGGGTTGCTTCGGCCGACCTTGGAGGAGTTTCGCTAAGCGCCTGAACCCGGATCGTCGTCTGGGCGGCTGCAGCTTCAAAGTCGGCAGGGACATTGACCCGCTTCAGCTTGCGCCGAAGCGGGCGGGTCTTGTCCCGTAACTTTAGCTCGACTCTGATGACGGACTTGAAAATCTTGAAGATAATCGACTTCTTGATGACTTGGGCTTCGCGCGCGACCCTGAGCATCTCGCTGACTTCGCCGAACTCACGATCTCGCGCTTCTAGGGCAGAGCAGGTAGCTTCGAGCGCACGTTGGGCGTTGCTGAATTCACGATCCCGAGCTTCCAGTTCGGCTTCGAACGCGCGATGGGTCTCGCTCAGCTGACGATCCCGAGCTTCCAGTTCGGCTTCGAACGCGCGATGGGTCTCGCTCAGCTGACGATCCCGAGCTTCCAGTTCGGCTTCGAACGCGCGATGGGCGTTGCTTAGGTCACTATTCCGCGATTCGAGCGCCGAACGGACTGCATCGAGCTCGGCCTTACTGCGGCTGGCCTCTTCGCTGGCGGCTTCGAGTGTCCTGTCCACCCGCTCCCGCAAGTAAGCGAACCCGACATCGAGCCGGCTGCACAACTGCTCGAGCGTTGAAACACGGCGGTCGAAATCCGCCGGAAAAGTCTCTCGTTCGTTGTCGCAAGTCTGCACGAACCGTCCGTCCGCCATTTGCAGCGAAGTCGTTGAACGCCGTCTCCAACCCGGCGCCTTGGGATTTGAAGCGGACCCGTCGGCCAAACGCGCCGCATGGTACGCGTCGGTGACGGCTCGTCCTAGCCGAGCGTAAATAGACCGGATGCGCGCCGTCGTGTCAAAGTCGGCTTCGAAAAACGGTCGAAGGCCCTCCGGGACCGCTCCGATAGCAACAAGGCCAAGCCCATGGCCGTGCGTGAATTCAAACCACGCATAGTGTTTGTGCATTTCAAGATAATATTGCCAAACACCAAACTCAGGCTCACGAACATTTGTGTTATGAAACAAAATGATCGCATTCTTCGTCAGCTTTGGAGACCATTCATCAAAGAGGACCTTCACGTCATCGTAAGAATGACAACTATCAATATGGAGACAATCAATCGTCTCGTCGGCAAAATTCGTTACCGCTTGCGTGAACGTCGCCCTGATCAATGCGGAACATCCAGAGAAGTTCTTCTGCAAATGGGCGACCCGTTCATACACTTCGTCGCCGTACGG
>Ga0209698_10006557_pt1 | contig 12353 bp, 15 predicted proteins | sample LitLauG_LLR_2012_FD_187203 | JGI IMG/M metagenome (GOLD analysis project Ga0209698, IMG submission 187203) | Freshwater sediment microbial communities from Pennsylvania, USA - Little Laurel Run_MetaG_LLR_2012 (SPAdes) (version 2) | ecosystem: Environmental > Aquatic > Freshwater > Creek >...
CGAAGGCGGCGAGCACGACCAGGCACGCCGCCTGGAAGACGCCGACGTTGGAGGGCGTCGCGGGCAGCACCGCGCTGATGTTCACCGCCAGCAGGATCGCGGCGGCGGCGGCGAGACCGTTGTGCGACTGCAGGTTCAGCGAGCGCAGCACCATGTAGCACGCCAGCCACTGCAGCGCCCACGCCCCCAGCTGGCAGGTGAAGGCGGCGATCCCGTGACCGGGGCGCGCGAACACGGTCATGCCGCGCCGCGCGAGCTCGAGCAGGCGCCCGAGCACGGCGGTGACGCTGCGCACGCGCGCGAAGCGCGAGCGCTGCGCGAGCTCGAGCAGGCGCGGGCCGAACACGATCACGAGCACCAGCAGCAGCGGCACCGCGACCGCGCTGGCGATCGCGCCGGCGCGGCCGCCGAGTCCCGGCGCGGCCGTCACAGCACGCGCGGATTTAGGAACAGGCAGCGCATGTCGGATTGCACCGTGCCGTGAACATCGCCGAACGGAACGCGATACTGGTATTCGCCCCAAAAGCCCCATTCGTTGCCGTCCGGACTGGGAAGTTCGACTCCGTAGGGGACCACGTCGGCGAAGCCGTCGATATGCCACCCGTCCGCCCGCGCATGCACGCTCCCTGGCGGAAGGATGTGGGCCTCGGCGTCGCCGCAGCATTTTCTCTTGACGCTTTCGGAAACCTGCGAGCCGTCGCCCCATTGTTGATGCGCCTGGGCGGGCGCGGCCTAGATTGGGGCGAGCGCTTGGGCAACGGCTATGTCGGCGCTCTGCTTGGCCTACCGCTGGGTTTGCTCGGCGGGGGCCTTTACGTGTTTGGCTGGCCAGCGCTCGAGGCTGCGCTCAACGCACCTCACTAAGATCAGCCTAGCCTATTGTTCCTGCACCGGCGCGCCGGTGCGGCGGCTTTCAATGATGTCGCCGCGGGTCTTCAGATAGTCGACATTGGCAGGGTCGGTGGCGATCGCCGCCTCGATATCGGCCTCAGCCAGGTCAAACGCGCTTTGCCGCATGCGCGCCTCGGCTCGCAACGCCAGCGCCAGGCCGTCATTGGGACGCATGTCGAGGGCGCGCGAGAGATCCTCTTCGGCGTGGCGATAATCATGGGCCATGGCGTAGGCGCGCGCACGATCGATCAACAGATCCGGCAATTGGGTGCGGTCGCCCTGGACGATGGTGATGGCGCTGGCAAACGCTTGGCGCGCCTGGGTGGGGTTGCGCGCCAACAGCCAAGCATTGCCAGCTTGCGATAAGAGTTCGGCCTTCATGCCGGTATATTCGGGGTTGAGCGCGCCCGCCAAGGATTGCAGTCGGCGCGCGCCTTCCTCGTATTGGCGCTCGGCCACCAGCGCCATCGCTGCACAGCGATAACCCAGCACCGAATGGGTTTCCCCCGCCCACGCCATGCCTTCCTCGTAGGCCTGCTCGGGGGTGCGATCGATCAAGCCGGCGCAGTGCGCAAAGCGCGCATTTGCCGCTTGGTCACCGGCGTCCGGCGATTGGGAGGCCTCAAGCAGCGCCAACGGCAGGATCAGAAGAGCAATGGTCATTGGCGTCTCAGCTTTTGCGGGTGCCCCGCCCTACAGAGCCTCAAGCCTTATGAACAACGCAAGCGGCAAATCCTGGGCGGTGATCGGCCAGCGATTGGCGCTGCAGCGCCGCCTCGCTTTCGGCGCACCGCTCTGGCTCTACTGGCAGGCGAAATTGGCGCCGCTCGGGCATCGCCAAGCGCCGGATTAACGAATGTGAGCGCCTTCTTCGGTAAAACCATTATCAAACATCAATCTAGCGGGAAGGGCGCGCCGCAGCGGCGCAACAAAAGCATTGCAGAAAGGTCACATGCTTTCGGTTCTGCAAGTCACGCCTGAGCTAAACGCTGGCGGGGTCGAGCGGACCACGATTGAAATGGCCGAAGCGATCAGCCGCGCCGGGGGGGCAGCGTTGGTCGCCAGCGCCGGCGGCCGCCTTGAGCCGGACCTTGAGGCGGCCGGCGGCGAGCTGATCAAGCTGCCGGTCAATTCCAAAAATCCGCTGACCATGGCGCTCAACGCCCAGCGCCTGGCAGCGCTCATCAAGAAGCGCGGCGTGCAAGTCGTGCACGCGCGTTCGCGCGCCCCGGCGTGGAGCGCGCTGTTGGCGGCGCGCTTTACCGGGACGCCGTTTGTGACCACATTCCACGGCATTTATAACGGGCGGCGGGGGCTCAAGCGCTTCTACAATTCGGTGATGGCGCGCGGCGATGTGGTGATCGCCAATTCCGAATACACCAAAGAACATATTTTGACCCACTATCGCGGCGAGCCCCAGCGCATTGTCGCAATTCCGCGCGGCGCTGACGTGGAATTGTTTGATCGCGCCGCTGTGGGCCCAGCCGAAGTCGCAGCCATGCGCACGCTGTGGAACATTGGCTTGCATGACGCGCGTTGCGTGGTGATTGCGCCGGCCCGCTTGTCGCGTTGGAAAGGTCAAATGGTGCTCATCGAAGCCGCAAGACTCATTGAAGAGCGCCGGCCCGGGGCGCTCAAAGTCATCATCGCCGGCGATGCGCAGGGGCGCGTTGCTTACCTTCAAGAAATGACAGCAGCAATTAATGCAGCTGGACTGCAGGAGACGGTGGCCATTGTCGGTCATGTCGACAAGATGGCGACCGCACTTGCAGCCTGCGACGTTGCCGTGTTTCCGGTCATCGAACCTGAAGCGTTTGGACGCGGCGCCGTCGAGGCAGAAGCCATGGGAGTGCCTGTGATCGCGACCAATCTCGGCGGCTTCACCGAAACGATTGTTGAGGGCGAAACCGGCTATCTGGTTCCCCCCGGCATTGCCGTCGCGCTGGCGGCGGCACTTGAACGGATGATCGATCTTGGGCCCCAAGCCCGGGCCAGCATGGGCCGCCTCGGCGAGATCCGGGCGCGCTCTCTTTACTCAAAAACTGCGCTGCAGAAGGCGACTTTAGCGGTTTACCAACGAGTTCTGCGCGAAGCGAGCGAGCGCAAGGGCGCTAAAGCACAACGCGGTATGGCGCTTTAGCGCGACGCGGTTCAGGAGAATGAATTGATGATGCCTTGGCGCAAACCAGCTGCGTCAGATCCAAGCCCGACCAGCGCCGCCCAGCGGGTGCTGGTGATCCAGCTTGGCGCGATCGGCGAGTTCGTGGTGGCGCTCGCCGCCGCCAAACGCATTCGCGACGCCCATGTGGGCGCGCGCATCACTCTGCTCACAACCGAAACGACCAAGGAATTGGCCGAGAAGTGCCCCTACTTCGATACTGTGGAGGCTGATGGAAAGCCCAAAGAGCCTCAAGCCATCACCAAGCTTATGGCGCGCGTCCGTGCGGCAAAGTACGACGTCATCTACGACCTGGAGGGGTCGAGCCGCACCAACAGCTATTTCCAAGGGCTGCGCCCATGGCCGCCGAAATGGTCGGGCCCGGTGGCAGGGGCGGCCTTTGCGAGCACCGATCCTGAGCGCATCCACATGCATCCGCTCGATCGTTATGAAGATCAGCTGGCGATCGCCGGCTTAGGCGCGGGCGCGCTGTTGCCTGACCTGCATTGGCTGCGCCAGGTGCTGCGCGACCCCCCGCGTCTGCAGCCCGATTTTTTTGGCCTGCGCGGACCCTACGTTTTGCTGTTGCCGCGCGGGGGCGACCCCGGCGCCAACCGTCACTGGCCCGACAAGAAATATCTGGAGCTGGCGCGCCGCATCGCCAATGCCGGGGTGACCCCGGTCATTCTTGGCGGTTCTGAAGAGCGCCCGATCGGCGCGTGCCTGGCCAAGGAAGAGCCGCGGGTGAAGAACCTGGTGACCCGGGCAGACCTGTTTCAGACCATCGGGCTTTGCGAGCGGAGCGCGTTTGTGGTCGGCGACGACGTCGAAACCATGTATTTGGCCGCCGCCGCGGGCGCTCCGTGCTTGGTCTTTCTCTCATCGTCGGCGCCCCTGGAAAAAGTCGCCCCGCGCGGCCGGGGCGGGGTGGTTGCCTTTACCGCTGCGGTGGTGGCCGATCTGCCCATCGAGCAGGTAGTGCGGCAGTTGCGCAACTGTGGGGTCATTCGGGAAGCGGCGACGGCTTGATAGCGGCCCTCACCCAAGCAATATTCATAAGGTGAGTCCGCGCCTCCAAAGGGCGCGGACAACGTCATTTATCAGCAGCAAACGCCTATCAACAGCAAACAGGAGAAGGCCCGATAGCCAGACGTCCATATGCCGCGCCCCCACCCAGCAAGGATGGGCCGCGCGTGAACGAGGATATCCGCGGAACCCCGCGCGTCCTCTTGATCGATGAACACGGGGAAAAACAGGGGGAGATGCCAATCTCGGCGGCGCTTGAAGCCGCACGTGAAGCGGGCCTCGATCTGGTCGAAGTCGCGCCCAACAGCGTGCCCCCGGTGTGCAAAATCCTCGACTACGGAAAATTCCGCTTCGAAGAGCAAAAGAAAAAGGCCGAGACGCGAAAGAAGGCCAAGCGCATCGAACTCAAGGAAATCAAGGTTCGTCCCAATATCGACGACCATGATTACGAAGTTAAGATGAAGGCCATCCACCGTTTCTTCGAAGAAGGCGACAAGGTGAAGGTCACGCTGCGGTTTCGCGGCCGTGAAATGGCCCACACCCACCTTGGCATGGAGTTGCTCGCGCGCATGCGCGATGAACTCGACGCCATCGCCAAGGTTGAACACGAACCCCGCTTCGAGGGTCGACAAGTGGTGATGGTGATGGCGCCGCGCGCCTAAAAAGCGCCGCGCCACGCCTCGTTCAGCGCCGGCCGACGGCGCCGGCCCAGATTGGCTGAGAGCCAAGCCCGTTCAACCGCGGGTGAAGCTCCGGCGCTTGGTCATGATGGTCATGTTGAGCAGCAAGAGCCCCAGGCAAAGCCCAAAGCCCGCAATGTTGAAAGCGGGCGCATATTGATCAAGCAACGAAATTCCGTGGGCGAGGGTTGGCTGAACAAGCGGGTTTGCGGCCCCTTCATGGAGCTTTTGTCCAACCGCTGAGAGATCGTTCAAGTCAGCGCCGTTGGGGAGCCCCCAAGCGGTTAGCGAAACCCCGGTAAGGCGCGGCAATCGGGTTGGCGCGTAAACCGCATGCAGGCCGAAAGCCATGCAACACGTCGCCAAGATCGCCATCAGCCAGCGCGAGCCAATCAAGGTGTGATAGCCGGTTGAAAGCTTGGCTTGCTCGGCCTTCAGCATGGCCATGGCGTCGTCGAGCGATTGCGGCGTCTGCATCGGCGTCTGCATGAAAGGCGCGGGCCTCCTGGGCGGCCAGCCTAGCGAGATCACGCCAATGTCGAAAGCCGCCTTGAGGGCAGGCGACGCCCTAAAAACCGGCCCCGTCTCCAAAAAACCGCCCCCGCCCAACAAAAAAGCGCGCTCCCCGGGCGGGGAGCGCGCTATCGATTGGGGCAGCCGGCTCGCAAACCCGGGGGCTCGCAAACCGGGGGGTTCGCGAACCGGGGCTCGCAACTTCGACGCCTAAGACTGGGGGGCCAAAGCCTTGTGACCGCGGCGGGCTCATGCTAGAGGCCCCGCCTTTCGAGGTGGCCCGGCCGGTAAGGCATGCCGTGGCGACCTCCTCGGCGCGCCTTTCTCCGCTTTTGGCGCGCTTTTTCCTTCGGAGGATGAAATGCCGAAACTGAAGACCAAGAGCGGCGTAAAAAAACGCTTCAAGCTCACGGCGACCGGCAAAGTCATGGCCGGCGCGGTGGGCAAGCGTCACCGCCTCTCCAGCCACAATGGCAAATATATCCGTCAGAACCGCGGCACATCGGCGCTCGCCAAACCCGATGCTGATCGCGTGAAGCTCTGGATTCCCTACGGCCTGAAATAGCGGCCGCCTGCAGCGATACTGATGGAGATTTGAAATGGCTCGCGTCAAAGGGGGCGTCACCGCTCACGCCCGCCACAAGAAAGTTCTGAAGAAAGCCAAAGGTTTTTACGGGCGCCGCTCGAAAACCTTCCGCACCGCCAATGCCGCCGTCGAAAAGGCGGCGAAATATTCCTATCGCGACCGCAAGGTCCGTAAGCGCGAATTCCGCGCGCTTTGGATCCAGCGCATCAATGCCGCCGTTCGCCTGCACGACCTGACCTATTCGCGATTTATCAGCGGGCTCGCCAAGGCGGGCGTCGAGCTTGACCGCAAGGTCATGGCCGATATCGCCATGCACGAGCCCGAAGCGTTCAAAGGCTTGGTCGACCAAGCCAAGAGCGCGCTCGCTTAAGCTTCGCTATCCGGGCAGAATTTCACCCCCGTTCCCGGATTGGCCCCAAATCAGGCTTGGGGGCCAAGTCCGGGATCCATGAACGCCGGACGCGAGGCCAAAAGCTTCGTAACGACCTTTCACGTGTTCATTGGGAATGAGTGGGCAGCGTCATGAATACGAACGCGGACCTAGACCAATTGCAAAGCGGGCTGATCGAACGGATCAACGCCGCCAACGACGAAGCCGCGCTCGAGGCGCTGCGCGTGGAGGCGCTCGGAAAGCAGGGCGCGATCTCAGCGCGCATGCGACAGCTCGGCCAAATGGGCGCCGAAGAGCGCAAGAGCTATGGCGCTGGCCTCAATCTCGTGAAGGACGCCGTCACCGAGGCGATCCTCGCCAAGAAGGCGGCTTTAGCTGAGTTGGCGCTCGACCGGGCGCTGCAAAGCGAAGCGCTAGACGCGACCCTGCCGCCGGTCAAACCGCGATTGGGCGCCATCCATCCTGTCAGCCAAGTGATGGAAGAGCTCGCCGCAATCTTCGGCGAGATGGGCTTTTCGGTCGAAGAGGGCCCCGATATCGAGACCGACTTCAACAATTTCACCGCTCTCAATTTCCCGCCGAGCCATCCCGCGCGCGAGGCGCACGACACCTTCTTTCTGAACGCCCGCGACGAAAAGGGCGAGCGACGCGTGCTGCGCACCCACACCTCGCCGGTGCAAGTGCGGACCATGTTAAGGCAAAAGCCGCCGATCCGCATGATCTGCATGGGGCGCACGTTCCGCAAGGATTCCGACGCCACCCACACCCCGATGTTCCATCAAGTCGAAGGTCTGGTGATCGACGAAACCACCAGCATGGCCGATTTGAAGAGCATGCTGATTGCCGTGATCAAGGCTTATTTCGAAGTCGATGATGTGCGTTTGCGCTTTCGCCCGCACCACTTTCCGTTCACCGAGCCGAGCGCAGAAGTTGATGTCGGTTGCGACAAATCCGGCGACCAAATCAAAATCGGCCAAGGCAGCGATTGGCTTGAAATCCTGGGCTCGGGCATGGTGCATCCAAACGTGCTCCGCAATTGCGGCATCGATCCCGAGAAATATCAGGGTTACGCGTTCGGCATGGGCATCGATCGATTGGCGATGTTGAAATACGGCATGCCGGATCTGCGCGCTTTCTTTGACGCCGATGTGCGCTGGCTGAAACATTACGGCTTCAGCCCTTTTCTTGTGCCCGGTCTCGCGCGGGGAGTGAGCTCATGAAGTTCACTTTGTCGTGGCTCAAAGAACACCTGCAAACCGATCTCTCGCTCGAGCAAATCGTCGAGCGCATGATCATGTCGGGGCTCGAAGTGGAGGCTGTCCACAATGCCGGCGAGAAACTGAAAGCTTTCTCGACGGCGCGCGTGGTGAGTGCGGCCAAACACCCTAACGCCGACAAGCTGCAGGTCTGCCAAGTCGAGACCAAGGACGGTCTGAAAGAAATCGTCTGCGGCGCGCCCAACGCGCGCGCGGGCCTCATTACAGCCTACGCCCCAATCGGGGCGTTCATTCCAGGATCAGGGATCACGCTTGAGGCAAAACCGGTGCGTGGCGTGGTCTCCAACGGCATGTTGTGTTCAGGCGCCGAGCTTGAACTCGATGGCGATCAGGACGGCATTTTGGAACTGGGCGCGACGCTTGGGGTCGGCGCCCCGCTTGCCGATGTGCTCAATTTGAATGACCCGGTGATCGATTTTGAGGTCACGCCAAATCGCCCCGATTGGCTGGGCGTGGCCGGCATTGCGCGCGATTTGGCTGCGGCCGGCGCCGGCAAGTTCATGGCCAAGCCAGTGCTGCCAATTCCGGCGCGCTTTGCCTCCCATCTCAAAGTCGAGAACGACGATCCCATCGGCTGTCCGCTCTATGGCGCCAGGCTCATCCGCAACGTCAAGAACAGCATTTCCCCGCCATGGCTGGCCCAGCGCCTGCGCGCCATTGGCTTGCGTCCGCGTTCGATCCTGGTCGATATCACCAATTACCTTGCCTACGATCGCGATCGGCCAATCCATGTTTTTGACGCCGACAAGGTCGCCGGCGCGCTTCGCGTGCGGCGCGGACGCGCCGGCGAGAGCTACAAAGCGCTCGACGGCAACGTCTATGAGGTCGGCGGCGACATGTGCTGCAACGCCGACGACGCCGGCGTCTTGGGGCTTGGCGGGGTTATGGGCGGGGAGAGTTCGGGGGTGTCTGAGGCCACCACCAACGTCATCGTTGAAAGCGCCTATTTCGATCCCACCCTCAGCCACAAGACGGGCCGCGCTACCGGCATCATCTCTGATGCGCAATATCGCTTTGCGCGCGGCGTCGATCCCGGCTTCACCATCCCAGGCCTTGAACTCGCCACCCGCATGATCCTTGAACTCTGCGGCAGCGGCGAGCCAGGAGAGATCATCGTCAAAGGCGATCTGCCTGCGCCGCCCAAAGCCATCCTCTTCGATCCTGACCGCGTGCGTCAGCTGTCGGGGATCGATGTAAAGCCCACGCGGGTGCGCGCGGTGCTGAAAGATCTGGGTTTTGAGACCAGCGCCGAAGGCCAAAGTTCCAAACGCTTGGTGGTGGAACCCCCGTCTTGGCGCCGCGATATCGATGGGTCGGCCGATCTGGTCGAAGAGGTGGCGCGCATCGAGGGCTTCGACAAAATGCCGACCCTTGAACCCCCGCGCGCCAAGGGCTTTCGGCCCCCCCCTGTAAGCGTAGGCGAAAGCCGCATGCGCTTGGGCAAGCGCGCAGCCGCAGCACTTGGCTATTTGGAAGCGGTCACCTGGAGTTTCTGCCCGCGCAAAAACGCCCAAGCGTTCGGCGGCGGCGGCGAGAACCTGTTGGTCGCCAACCCGATCGCCTCAGATCTTGATTGCATGCGTCCCTCGGCCTTGCCGAACTTGCTGGTTGCAGCCCAAGCCAACGCCAATCGCGGTTTTGGCGATGCGCGCCTGTTTGAAGCAGGTCCGATCTATCGCAGCGAGACCGAGGCTGGCCAGGAACGCGCCATCGCCGCGGTCTGGCGCGCCGAGCCTGCCCGCCACTGGCGGGCCGCCCACCAACCCGACATCTTCGATATGAAGCGCGACTTGTTGACGGTGCTTGAGGCCATCGGCGCGCCAGTTGCTTCGCTGCAAACTGCCTCTGATGGGCCCGCGCATTGGCGACCGGGCAGAGTGGGCGCGATAAAACTCGGTCCAAAGCCGGTCGCCTATTTCGGCGAAATTCATCCGCGCACGCTCAAAGCCATCGGCGTTGATGCGCCAGCCCTGGCGTTTGAGATTTTTGTCGAGGCGCTGGGCCAACCGCGCGCCAAAGGCGGTCGCGCAAAGCCCCCGCTTGAGAAACTCGATCTCATGCCGCTTACCCGCGATTTCGCCTTTGTCGTCGATGATGCGACCGCGGCTGGGGAACTGGTGCGAGCGGCTTTTGGCGCCGACAAGGAACTCATTGCCGATGTGTCGCTGTTCGACGTCTATCGCGGCGAGCGGATGGCGCCGGGCAAGAAGTCGCTTGCCATCGAAGTCACGCTGCAGCCGCGCGGAAAAACCCTGACCGAGGCCGATATCGAGGCGGTGAGCGCGCGCATTATCAATGCGGTGAGCAAAGCCACGGGCGCGAGCTTGAGAGGTTAGTCGTTGCGCGCCCGCTTGCGCCCTGGAGGGGCGGCGAGGGCGCGGGGCTAGGGCGCCAAGGGAGGTTCTATGCAGTCCTGGCTCATCCTTTTCTGCGCAGGCATTGCCGAAATCGCCTGGGTGGTAGGGCTCAAATATTCGGCCGGCTTCACCAAGCTTGCCCCGTCCGTCTTCACCATCGCCGCACTTGGGGTGTCTATGGGTCTCTTGGGCTTAGCCACACGCGCTCTGCCGATTGGCTCAGCCTATGCGGTATGGACCGGCATCGGCGCAGTCGGGGCAGCGATCGCCGGTTTGCTGCTGTTTGGCGAAAGCGCCAATCCGCTCCGCCTTCTGTGCATCGCCTTGATCATAGCCGGGGTGGCCGGGCTTAAGTTTTCCACGCCGGGGTGAGGGCGCGCCCGGCTCGCCTCAACGCGGTTCCCGCTTGAGCGGCGCGCAAGGTCCAATTTAGCTGGCGCCCCATGGTCGCCAGCCTCTTCGACCGGCTCTTTGTCGCCAAGCATGATACGGCCAAGGCCTACGTGCACGATTGGCTTGAGCCCGACGACAATCGCATCAATCTCTTCAGCGCCGCGGTGATCGCTTTGGTGTTGACGAGCCTGGTCGCGCTCGCCGTCGAAACCGAAGCGATCCGTCCCGATGCGCAGATCGACCCCCACATTCGCGCTTTGGTCGGCGTCATCAACACTTTGATCGTCTTTGCCTTCGCCATCGAATTTGGACTGCGCTTTTGGTCGGAGGGCGAAAACCCGCGCCATGCGGGGTGGAAGGGGCGGCTGCGCTTTCTGGCCCACCTGGTGACCATCGCCGACATCATGGCGTTTCTGCCCGAACTGATTGTCATTGTATTCTTGCCGCATCTGCATGGGGGCTGGCTTGCAGCGCTGCGCGCGCTGCGTTTGGCGCGGCTGGTCAAGTTGGCGCGCTACATCACCGCGTTTCGCATCGTCGGCGATGCAGTAAAACGCGCTTGGCCGCCGCTTTTTGCCTCGCTCTGCATCGCAGCCGCCCAACTCTATGTTTCAGCGGTGTTGCTCTACTTCATCGAAGGGACGAGCAAGCCGCAAGCCTTTGGCTCGATCACGCGTTCGCTCTGGTGGGCGGTGGTGACGCTCACCACCGTGGGCTATGGCGATGTCTATCCGGAAAGCACTTTGGGCCGCTTCGTGGCCGGCATTGTGGCGCTGACCGGCATCGGCATCGTGGCTTTGCCGACCGGTATTCTCGCCTCCTCGTTTGCTGAAGTTTTCCGCGAACATTACGAGCAAGAGCAAAAGCGCAACGCCGCAGCGCCAGGCGAATGAGCAAGGGCGGCGCCCCTAGAAGGCGCCGCCCTTTCCGTCAGCTGGCGCGAAAAACCGCGAATAATCGATCAGAACGGGCTCAAATGGCGACGCCGCGTATAGTTGAGGTAGCCGAGATTGGCGCCCAGCCGGAAGCCGACGCCAGCGCGGATGGGGGCCAGAATGATGCGGCCGCTTTGCTGATAATTGGCGCCAACGCCGCCAACGAAATAGGCCGAGCCGTCGACGCCCGGAAAGCGCTGGAAGATCTGCCCGGGACGGCTCATGTGATAGACGAGGGTGAACACTTTCGAGGCGTTGCCGCCGGCGTCGAAGCCCAGTGACGGGCCCTGCCAATAGACATGAGTGGTGCTTGGATAGTTCTTGTTGTGCATCAGCCCTTCGCCGTAGCGCAGGCCAATGCCAATGGCGCCTGAGCCTTCGGAGCCTTCGATATAGCCATTGGGGCGGCCCTGATCGTGGAAGATGTGATGGATCACATCGGCCAAGCCCTCTGCGGCGGCGCCGAAGAAACCTTCCGCCGCATGCAGAATGTCGGGCTCGGAATAAGTGTCGCGATCGTCGTCGTCGGCCAAGGCCGGGGCGCCCATCAGCGAGGCGATTGCGGCAGCGCCCAGACCTAGGGCTAAAGCGCGGCGCTGTTTAGAAACTTCGCGGGAAACGTCATCGGCCATTCGTATCCTCCGGTGTGGCGCGAACTCAATCTATGGCTCCCGGACCAAGGTTTCCACTTCCCGTCCTGAGCGGGGCGTGAATTTGGCCTTCAGAGCGCTGGCGCTGCCGCCTCGGCCTCAAAACGGCCAATCGCCAGGAACCGTTCCCGCCGCTGGAGGCGCAGCTCTCCAGGGCTCGCGCCCGCCAATCCGTCGAGGGCGGCCGCGATCGCCGCCCCAACCGCGGCAATGGCGGCCCCCGGCTCGCGATGGGCGCCCCCGATCGGCTCTTGGATGATCTGGTCAATCACTTTGAAGCCGTACAAATCCTGGGCGGTGATCTTCATCGCGTTGGCCACATCCTTGGCGCGCGCGGCGTCGCGAAACAGGATCGAAGCGCCGGCTTCCGGGCTGATCACCGAATAGATAGCGTGTTCGAGCATCAGCACTTTGTTGCCAGTGGCGATGGCGATCGCCCCTCCCGAGCCGCCCTCGCCGGTGATCACCGCCACCATCGGCACGCCCAATGTCACAC
>Ga0209698_10006558_pt1 | contig 12351 bp, 7 predicted proteins | sample LitLauG_LLR_2012_FD_187203 | JGI IMG/M metagenome (GOLD analysis project Ga0209698, IMG submission 187203) | Freshwater sediment microbial communities from Pennsylvania, USA - Little Laurel Run_MetaG_LLR_2012 (SPAdes) (version 2) | ecosystem: Environmental > Aquatic > Freshwater > Creek >...
CACCAACACCGCGCTGACGCCGGACGGCGGAGTGTGGTGGGAGGGGATGACCGCAGAGCCTCCTGCCGAGTGTCTCGATTGGCAGGGGAAACGCTGGACCCCGCAGATCGCGCGCGAGACCGGAGCCAAAGCGGCCCATCCCAACGCCCGTTTTACGGCGCCCATCGCGCAGTGCCCTACTATGGATCCGGCGTGGGAACATCCGGAAGGCGTGCCGATCAGCGCATTTATTTTCGGCGGGCGCAGGGCCACGAACATCCCGCTGGTCTATCAAGCGTTTAACTGGACCTCCGGCGTGTACATTGGCGCCACCATGGGTTCGGAGATGACGGCGGCGGCGGTGGGCAAGATCGGCCAAGTCCGGCGCGATCCCATGGCCATGTTGCCCTTCTGCGGTTATCACATGGGAGATTACTTCCGCCACTGGATCTCGATGCAACATTCCATTAATGAAACACCGCGTATCTTTCACGTGAACTGGTTCCGCCAGGACGAGCAGGGACGGTTCCTATGGCCTGGCTTCGCGGAAAACATGCGCGTCCTGAAATGGATTGTAGACCGGTCCTGCGGGCGAGCCTTGGGCAAAGAGACGCCGATCGGTTGGATGCCGCGTTATCAGGACATCGAGTGGAAGGGTCTGGAATCTTTCCCCGTTGAGAAGTTTGAAAGTTTACAGACCTTCGATCACGTGGCATGGCGTTCCGAAGTGATGGCCCATGAAGAGTTGTTCCTGGCGTTGCACGACCATCTGCCGGCCGAGATGATCTACGAGCGGGAATTGCTGATCTGCCGGTTGGGTAAAGGACACCCGACGCCGCACACCGCCGCGCCATCTTCCGATTACCTGGATGGAATACTCTGAGACGCACATAGCGGCATGGCTCACCGGGCGCCGGCAGCGCGCGTGATCACACCCGACAGCACTCTGCAAGACCGGAAGACGCTTGCAGAAAGCAGTGAGCCGATCCGGATGTGCAAACGCAGGGAGAGACCACTTACGAAAGGACGTGCCATGAAGAAATACCGTATCACTCGCAGTGTGTGTTTTGTTTGGTGCACGTTGACTTGGGGCTTGGTCGGTGCGGCTCTGCATGCGGCAGGACAGGAGCATTGGGTGGCCACATGGGCAGCGTCACCGCAATCGCCGCGGGTCGTGTTTCCGCTTCCACCGCGAGCGCAGCCTGCACCCGCCGCGGCGGGCCAGCCTGGCCAGGGCAATCCGCCTCCAGTCTTTGCGCCACCGCCAAATCTGAACAACCAGACCGTTCGCATGATCGTACACACGAGCATCGGCGGGCGCCACGCACGCATTCAACTTTCTAACGCCTATGCCGCAACCCCGCTCAGCGTGGGAGCCGCGCACATCGCTTTGCGCGATAAGGGATCGGCCATCATTCCGTCGTCGGATCACGCGCTGACCTTCGGCGGGAAGGCGCAGTTCCTCATTCCGGCCGGAGCGGAGGCTGTGAGCGATCCCGTAGATTTGGAGGTGCCGAAGCAGGGCGATCTGGTGATCAGTGTATATGTGCCCGGGGATGCGAATAGCCCGACTATTCACCTCACTGGCTTGCACACCACCTATATCTCAAAAGCGGGCGACTTCAGCGGCGTGACAGCGATCCAGGATACCAGTACCATTCAATCCTGGTATTGGCTCTCCGGCGTAGACGTGCTGGCTCCAGCCGATACTGGACTCATCGTGGCCTTTGGCGACTCCATTACGGATGGAACGACATCGACGCCGGACACAGATAGCAGCTGGCCGAGTCAGCTGGCCCGGCGCTTGTTGACAAACAAACGAACGGCCAACCTGGCTATTGTGAATCAAGGAATCTCCGGCAACCGTCTGCTTCGCGACGGCGCTGGGGTGTCCGCCCTGGCGCGATTTGATCGCGACGTCCTCGCGCAGCCCGGCGTGAATTGGCTGATCCTGCTGGAAGGCATCAACGACATTGGGCTCGGCGTCCGAACGGGCGCTCAGTCCTCGGACTCGGTCACTGCCGATGACCTGATCGCCGCTCACAAGCAGCTCATCGAAAGAGCTCACATGCACGGCATAAGAGTGATCGGAGCGACATTGACGCCGTTTGCCGGAGCACTCTACTACACCGACGAAGGAGAAGCCGTCCGCCAAGCCGTCAACCAGTGGATTCGGACCGGTAAGGCCTATGATGCGGTGATCGACTTTGACATGGTGACACGAGACCCGGAGAATCCAAAGCAGATCCGCAACTCCTATAATATTCGCGACCACCTGCACCCCAACGATGCCGGCTACAAAGCCATGGCCGAAGCCTTCGATTTATCGATCTTCGCGTCGAAGGCTGGATCCACTTCTCGACAGCCCTGAGGGCCATCCAGGCACCGGTGCCTCTGTACATCGCCCGTGATCGGATGGGGATTTCCGCGCCGTTGCCCATTCGGTATATCATGGATGTTTCCTCCGCCGGAAGAGGGCGCGCCCCTGGCAATGAGCATTACGGATATTTTCATCCGCCGGCCCGTAATGACCACCCTGGTCATGCTGGCGATCGTCCTGTTCGGTGTAATGGGGTATCGCACGCTGCCGGTCAGCGATCTGCCCAACGTGGATTTCCCGACGATTCAAGTCCAAGCCTCGCTTCCCGGCGCCAGCCCGGAGACCATGGCTTCCGCTGTGGCCGCGCCGCTGGAGCGGCAGTTCACCACCATCGCCGGGGTGGATTCTATGTCCTCCACCAGCTACCAGGGCAGCACTAACATCACCATCCAATTCTCGCTGGATCGATCGCTCGATGGCGCGGCGCAGGACGTGCAGACCGCCATCGCTTCGGTGCTGAGAAAACTCCCCCCCAACATGCCGGCTCCACCGACCCTCCGGAAAGTGAATCCCGCCGACCAGCCCATCTTGGCGCTCGCCCTTTACTCCAATACCCTCTCGCTTTCTACGGTCGACGACTTCGCCGAGGAAGTGTTGGCCCAGCGCATCTCGCAAATCAACGGCGTGGCACAGGTCAACGTCTTTGGCCAGGCGAAATATGCCGTCCGGGCGCAGCTTGACCCCGGGCTCCTCACGGCTCGCAACATCAGCATCGACGAAGTGGCGGATGCCCTGGGGAGACACAATGTCAATTTGCCCACGGGTATCCTCTGGGGGCAACATTGGTCTTATACCGTTCAGGCCAGCGGGCAATTGAACAGCGCCGCCGCCTACCGTCCGATTGTCGTCGCCTATCGCAACGGGTCGCCGGTCCGCCTGGAAGAACTCGGCCAAATTATCGACAGCATACAGAATGATAAGAACGCGAACTGGTTTGGAAACACACGCTCCATCCAGCTTGCCATTCAGCGGCAGCCGGGAACCAACACGGTCGAGGTGGTGGACACCATTAAGGGGCTTCTCCCCGCCCTCCGCGAACAGATGCCGCCGGCCATGAATCTGGATATCTTTTTTGACCGTTCGACGGCGGTGCGCGAGTCGGTCCACGACGTGAAACTGACCCTGCTCCTTACGGTCGTATTGGTCGTAGGCGTGATCTTCGTCTTCCTGCGGAACCTATCGGCTACCGTCATTCCCAGCCTGGCGTTGCCCATGTCGATTATCGGCACCTTCGCAGCCATGGCTTTGCTGGGCTATACGCTGGACAATCTCTCGCTGATGGCGCTGACGCTTTCGGTCGGATTCGTGGTGGATGATGCCATCGTCATGCTGGAGAATGTCGTCCGCCACATGGAGATGGGCAAGGCGAGATTGGTGGCTGCTCTCGAAGGAGCCAGGGAGATTGGATTCACCATTCTTTCCATGACGGTTTCGCTGGCCGCCGTGTTTATTCCCGTGCTGTTCATGGGCGGAGTCATGGGCAGGCTGTTCCACGAGTTCGCGGTCACCATCATGGTAGCGATTCTAATCTCTGGCGTGGTCTCGCTTTCGCTGACGCCGATGCTTTGCAGCCGCTTCCTGAAGCCGCCCTCGGAACACCTGAATCGATTCCAGCGCGCCTCGGAAGGCGCCTTCGATGCCATGCGTTCTGCATATGCCTGGACCTTGCGGAGCGTAATCCGCCACCGTTTTCTTACGATGACAGTGGCCGCCGGCACGGTGGTCGCGAGCGCCTATTTGTTCGGGTTAGTGCCGAAGGGGTTCATTCCCAGCCAGGATGTGGGCCGCCTGGATGGCTCATTGGAGGGCCCGCAGGGTATTTCCTTTAACGACATGGCGCGCGCGGTCGCGCAAGCTGAGAGGATAGCCGAAGCCGACCCGGCCATCGCCAGCGTCGGAAGCCAGGTTGGTGGTGGGAACAACAACCCCTCCGCCAACAACGGTCAATTGAATCTCCGCCTCAAGCCCCGATCGGAGAGAACGGACACGCCGGAGCAAATCATTCAGCGGCTGCGGCCCCAGTTCGATACCATACCCGGCATCAAAGTATATCTCTCGAACCGGCCCCTGATCACCATCGGTGGCATTCAAAGCAAGAGCAACTTCCAGTACACGCTGCAAGCGCCCAATATCGCCGAACTGTACCGCGTCGCCCCCGAATTCGAGCGGTTGGCCCGCACTCTGCCCGAGCTTACCGACGTCAACAGCGACCTGCAGAACAACAACCCCATGGTCACGCTCGACATCGACCGGGATAGGGCTTCCGCCCACGGGCTTACCGCCGGACAGATCGAGAACGCCCTCTACAGCGCTTATGGCACGCGCCAAGCTTCCACAATCTTCACACCCATTGATGACTATCAGGTCATTCTGGAAGTCCTGCCCAGGTACCAGCGGGATCCGACCGTGCTGGGCGGGTTGCATGTCCGTTCCGCTTCCGGGAGGCTGGTAGCGATCCGGCAGGCTGCCAGTGTGCGGCTCGGGGCCGGTCCCCTTTCCGTTTCGCACCTAGGCCAGGCTCCCGCGGTGACCATCTCGTTCAACACCAAGCCGGGAGTCGCTTTGGGCGATGCCGTAGACCACCTCGCACAGCTCGCGCGCGAAAATCTCCCGGCCGACATCACAACGTCGTTCCAGGGTACGGCGGCCGCATTCCAACAATCCTTGAAGGGCATCGGCGTGCTGTTCGCGATGGCGGTCCTGGTGATCTACCTGGTGCTGGGAATCCTGTATGAGAGCTTTATCCATCCACTCACGATCCTTTCCGGCCTCCCCTCGGCAGGCCTGGGCGCGCTGGCAACCTTGTTACTGTTTCACGATGAGCTAAACCTCTATTCGTTCGTCGGCATCATCATGCTGATCGGGATCGTGAAGAAGAACGCGATCATGATGATTGACTTCGCGCTGGAAACGCAGCGCGAGCATGGCACGAGCCCGGCCGAGGCCATTCACGAAGCTTGCCTGGTCCGGTTCCGCCCCATCATGATGACCACAATGGCCGCCCTCATGGGCACTCTACCTATCGCTCTGGGTCTGGGTGCGGGCGGGGAAGCGCGGCGCCCCCTGGGCTTGGCGGTTGTCGGCGGCCTCGTGGTCTCGCAACTGTTGACGCTTTACATCACCCCGGTCTTCTATACCTACATGGAGCGCTTCCAGGGCCTAACCGCGAAATTCCGACGGCCCCGGAAGGCGCTGGCAGCCTCGGCCGGTGAACCTGAGGTCGCGTTCGGCAACTTCCATCGCCAGCACCCGGGCAACGCTGCGAGCGGCTTGGGCGTCATCCGCGCGTCGCGATCGCATGACCCCTTGCCTTGACGAATGCAGATGCCCGGCACTGAAGCGGCGATCAGGGCGTATCCTTGCTACTGGTGGTGTGAAAGACCACCACCTGAGCTTTCCGGCCGAAGCCCTTGGCGTGACGCGCAACACGCTTTCGGAACTGGTGAACCGGAAGCGCGGCATCTCGCCCGAAATGGCTGTGCGGCTTTCTCAGGTTTTCGGCGGCACGGAGGAAGGCTGGCTTGTGCAACAGGCCCACTATGACCTTGCACAAATCCACCGTGGCCGTATCAAGCTGAAACGGTTCCAACCGGCCTAGCGGCGTGGATGTCTACCAACCCATCACTGGATCACAAATGGACTTGTGTACGTTTCGTTCTGAGTGTAGGTCTGCGCGCCAAGAAACGGTATCACATTCGCTGCTGAAACTTGACGAATTCTGAGTATCCGCCAGTTAAGTGCAGGTGTATGATAAGGACCATGTTGTCCACGCGGACCAGCATACTGCTGATGACGGCCGCTCTCGTTGGCCACGCCCAGAAGGGACCTGAGAAACAGTACCCGAAAGCGGTGGGAGCGGTAAACCGGTGGACTCCGCCGCGCACATCATGGGGAGACCCGGACCTCCAAGGTATTTGGAACAACTCAACGATTACCGAGCTCGAGCGACCCCAGGAGCTTTCTGGCAAACAGGTTCTGGCGGACGACGAAGCCGCCGTATTGGAAGAGAAAGCAACTCAGAATCGCATCGATCGTCCCCCGAGGCCCGGCGATCCCGGAACCTATAACCAGTTTTGGTTCGACCGGGGAACCAGAGTCGTGGCCACCAAGCGAACGTCGCTCATCGTTGATCCGACGGATGGCAAATTGCCCCCCTTAACGGCCGCCGGCCGGCAGAGACAGGAGGAGAGATTCAAGAGGCTTGGCCCGAGCGCGACGGCCTCCTCCGGGAACGGTCCGTTTGATTCGTATGAGGACATTAGCGTGGTCACGCGCTGCATCACCCGCGGGCTGCCGAATGCCATGTTTCCCGGTGGCTATAACAATAACTTCCAAATTCTGCAGGTCCCGGGATTGGTTGTACTGTTGTCCGAGATGATGCATGACGCTCGCGTCATCCCTTTGGACGGACGGCCTCATATCAGTCAGAACGTCCGGCAGTGGATGGGCGATTCCCGAGGCCATTGGCAGGGCAATACGCTGGTGGTGGATGTGACCAACTTTCCCGATCGGGACGTGACCGGTTTTGGCGTGGCGTATCGTCATGGCGAGACCTCGCACCTCCATCTGATCGAACGCTTCACCCGTATCGATGCCAATACGATCAGCTACGAAGTCACGGTGGACGATTCAACTACGTTTACCAAACCGTGGACGGCATCGATTCCGATGGTGAAGAGCGATGGCCCTCTCTATGAATACGCGTGCCACGAGGGAAACTACAGCATCGCCAACATGCTCAGCGCATCTCGCGCCCAAGACAAGAGTTCTTCCGACGCTGTGAAGAACGGGCCGCGATGATGTTTCGCTTGACAATTTAATGAAGGGAGGAAGTGCCATGAAATACGCTTTGTCGATGGCCGCACTGCTGATGGCGATCAGCCAACAGCCGCGGGCGCTGGCTCAAGGAAGCGGCGACAATCTCGTCAAGCAAGCCGTCGCCGCGCAGGGTGGCGCCGAGCTACGCGGATTGAAGGGCCTCGCCATCAAGGGCGATGCCAAGTTCTGGGAACCGGGGCAGTCCCCCGCAGCCGGCGGAGAGCCGCGCTTCCTGGGGGATGCGACGTTCGCGATCACCTGGGATCTCGCCCAGGGCAGGGCGCGCACCGCCTGGGACCGCGATCAGAAATATCCGGACCCGGTGAAGCTGAAATATACGGAGACCGTGCTGCCCGCGTTCGGCTTCGTCACGGACAACCAGGGAAACCAGCCGATGTCAGGCATTCGCGTCGCCGCGCATCGGCGCGAGCTCGAGCGCGCCTCCCCTTGGCTGCTGGTCAAGGCCATGGACGAATCAGGCAATGTCCACGCCGCGGGAACCCAGCGGCTCGGCCAGCAGTCGCTGCCTGCGGTCTCATACACCGACGGCGGGACGACATTCACCATCCTGTTCGACCGCAAGACTCATCTGCCCGCCGCCGTCCGCACGCGCGACGACGATAACATCCACGGCGATTCGAACTACGATCTCGTGCTGACGGACTGGAAAGCCGTGGGTGGAGCGCAGATCGCTCAAGCGCTGTCTTACCGGATCAACGACGTGGAGGTGGCGAGACTCACCTATCGGGACGTCACGGCGAATCCGGCAATCGCGGCCGATACTTTTGCGGCCCCCGACGCGGTGAAGGCGGCGGCCAAGCCGCCGGCGGCCGGCAACGTGCCTTATCAATGGGTATTGCGGCGGCTCTTCCTGACGCGATTCACCGACAGCGACAACGTCATTTTCCCCAACGGCGGCGGCCTCAAGCTGGTCGAGCTCGCGCCCAACGTGCAGCATGTCGAAGGTGGAACGGCCAACAATCTGATCGTCGCGATGAAGGACCATCTGATCATCTTTGATGCTCCTTATGGCGAACTGCAATCGCGCTGGGTCATCGACGCTGCCAAGGCCAAGTATCCGGGCAAGCCAATCCGGTATCTCATCCTGACGCATCACCACATGGACCATACCGGCGGCATGCGAACCTATGTGGCCGAAGGCGCGAAGGTGATCGTTCCGAGTCCCGACAAGGCCTATTTCGAAAAGGATGTCAGGGCGCCGCACACGATCGTTCCCGACGATCTGCAGAAGAAGCCGCGGGCAGCCGAGCTCCTGGAGGTCAAGGACCAGATGACCTTCAAGGACGACACGGCCGAAGTTCGCCTCTACGCCATTCCCAATCCGCACGTTCAAGGCATGTTCATCGCCCACGTGGTAACCGGCAACATTTTGTATGTCACGGACCTCATCTCAGCGCGTGGTCCGATTGAACGTTCGGAAGGCACGGTCGCCGTGGGCGAGGCCCTGCGGAAATACGGCATTTCCGGCGCCACGATCGCTTGCGGCCATGGCACTACGGCCAAGCAGTCTGAAATCGCTCCGGCACTGGCCGCGAATTAGGGATGGTTCGCGCGAATGAGAAACCTTAGGCCCCTTTTCTGGCTGCTGGCCGCCGGGCTCTTGAACGCACAAACGAACGACGCACCCCGGCGTTTGGTCGCGCGGGCTTTTAGCGACACTCCGATCTTCGACGATCTCAAGGAGCTGTGTGATGGTATCGGCGGCCGCCCCACTGGTTCGCCCGCGCTTTACAAGGCGATCGAGTGGGGCGCGCGCAGGTTCCAGGCCGCCGGCCTCAATCCGGTCCTTGAGCCGTTCCAGATCCCGAGTCTGTGGCTTCCGATTTCCGCCGAAGCTTCGGCGATTGCGCCACAGCAATTCCCGATCCGGCTGGCCGCAGCCCCGTTTACGGCATCGACCGGCGGTGATCTCGAGGCACGTGTCCAGGATGCGGGCGAGGGGACGGAAGCGGATTTTGCAAAGCTGGGGGCACGTGCGAAGGGCGCCATCGCCCTGATCCGCAGCAAGGAGATGAAGACATTCGACGATCTGTTCGCCGAATACGTTCGCAACAGTTCACTGATCGCGGCGGCTCGCAAAGCCGGCGTGGCCGCGCTCCTGCTGCAATCGACCCGACCGAGGGGCCTCCTGTATCGTCACCCGATGAGCCTCGACGGTTCCCTTGTGCCGATTCCGGCGGCGATCGTCAGCCGCGAGCACGCCGACCGCCTGGCCCGCCTGGCCGAGAAGAACGAAGTGCGCGTGCGGCTGAATCTTCAGAACAGAATCGGCGGCGAGTACGAGTCGCAAAATGTTGTAGCGGAAATTCGCGGACGCGAGAAGCCCGAGGAAGTTGTGCTGATTGGCGCGCATCTGGACTCCTGGGATCTCGGCACCGGCGCCGAAGATAACGGCGTCAATGTTGCTCTCGTGCTCGATGTGGCGCGCGGGTTCAGGCAACTGGGGCTGGTGCCGCGCCGCACTATCCGGTTCGTTCTCTTCACCGGCGAAGAACAAGGGATGTGGGGTTCCCGCCGATACGTCGAGCGTCACCGTGCGGAACTGGATCGGTTTGCCGCGACAATTACGTTCGATACCGGTTCAGGCCGGCTAATCGGCTTTTATCTGAATGGCCGCGAGGATCTCCGCGGGCCGGTCAATGACGCGCTCGGTGCGGTCGCCGGATTGGGCGCCACCGAACATGTCGTCGATGCAATCGATGGCACCGACAACTTCGACTTTCTTCTTTCCGGCGTGCCCAACCTGGTCGGAATTCAGGACCCGATTCCGTACCTTCCCGACTACCACGCGGAGTCCGACACGTTCGACCGGGTAAATCAACGCGAGGAGAAGGCTACGTTGGCGATCTCGTCAGCCCTGCTCTGGGCGTTCGCCGAGAATCCGGAGCGCCTGAGCCGGCAGACGCGCGGCGAAGTTGAGAAACTGGTCATCGATACGAAACTCGATCAGCAAATGAAGGCCTTCGGACAATGGGAGGAATTCACGTCCGGGCAGCGAGGACTGTTCCAATGACGAATCACCGTCACAGCCGTAGAAGATTCATCCGCCTGGCCGGCGCCGGCATCGCCGGTGCTGCCGGCGGGCCATGGCTAGGCACCGCCGCGGCTGCCGAAACGCAGGACGCCGATCTCGTCGTCTTCAACGCGAGAGTCTACACAGTCGATTCCCGCGCGCCGAAGGCGGAGGCATTCGCCGTCAAAGCCGGCCGGTTCACCGGCGTGGGGAGCAACGCAGACATCCGGGCGCTCATCGGCAAGGGGACCCAGACGTTCGACGCCCGGCAGATGATGATCGTGCCCGGGTTCATCGACTGCCACAATCACGCGCCCGGCAATACATTGCTCTACGACGTACTCGTCGGTAACCCCTACGTGGTGGAGTTCGTGACGATCTCCAGCATTGTGGAAAAGCTCCGCGTGAAAGCCCGTCAGACTCCGCCGGACACGTGGGTGGAAGGGTACTTCTTCGACGACACCAAGGTGAAGGACAATCGCCAGTTGAATGTTCATGACCTCGACCAGGTATCGAAGGACCACCCGGTCGTGGTTCAGCATCGCGGCGGCCACACGTCGTACTACAACAGCAAGGCCCTCGAGATGGCGGATATCAACAAGCACACGCCCAATCCGCCCGGTGGGACCTTCGACCGCGATGCCAACGGCGACCTCAACGGCCGGGTTACCGACCGGGCAAGGAACGCCCTCATCCGGGTCGGCAAGCGGCCGACCTTTACCGAACAGCAGACGTTGCAGCGCGACCGCGACGGGCTGGCGTATATTTCCAAACAGTTCGTCCGCTATGGCGTGACGAGTGTACACCACGAGGGCGGCAATCTGGGGGCCCTGCAGCAAGTGCGGGCGCGCGGAGAGCTCCTGCACCGGGTGAGCTACGAGGCCGCCGGCAAGGTGCTGGAAGCAATGATCGCCGGCGGGATCATGACCGGCTTCGGCGACGAGTGGATCCGGTTCGGAGCCACCTCCGAGCACACCGTCGACGGCTCCTTCTCCGAACGCACCATGGCGCTCAGCACACCCTATCCGGGCGTCGTGCCGCCGTACAAGGGCAACGTCACGGAGACGCAGGACGACCTCAACGCATGGATCGAACGGGTGCATCGGGCGGGCATCCAGGTCAACTGCCACGCCAATGGCGATGTTGCCATCGATATGGTGCTCACGGCAGTGGAACGGGCGCAGCGGCTGTTCCCGCGAGCCGACGCGCGCCCGAAGATCACCCATTGCACGCTGATCAACGACGATCTGGTGAGGCGCATCAAGGCATCCGGGGTCGTCCCTGCGGCGTTCACGTCCTATGCCTACTACAATTCCGACAAGTTCCATTTCTATGGCGAAGAGCTCATGAAGCGGTGCATGGCTTATCGCAGCCTCCTGGATGCAGGAGTTCCGGTGGCGGCAGGCTCTGACTTTAGTCCGGGACCGTTCGACCCGCGGATGGCCATTCAGGGAATGGTGACACGCACCGGTTGGGACGGTAAGACTTGGGGAGCTAACCAGAGGATCAGTGTGGACGAGGCGCTGCGGGTTAACACCATCAACGGCGCTTATAACTCCCATGAGGAGGCGATCAAAGGATCGATCACGCCGGGCAAATTGGCGGACTTCGTCGTGCTGTCGGACGATCTTTTCACGGTGGACAGAGAAAAGATCAAGGACCTCCAGGTCGTCCGCACGGTGGTAGGCGGCTCAACGGTCTACAACGCCTAGAGGTCTCCGCAGTGTCTTGCTGGGTCCCTTATAGTCGCGGTCTCACTTGGCTGCCGCTTTTTGCTTGTCCCACTCGGCCTGGAAGGCGCGTTGGCGCTCGGAGAGGTAGGCGTGGTAGCCGTCGGGATCGATAAATGGATTCGGCCCGCCTGCCTTCATGCGTGCGTACTTGGCCTCCATCCCATAATAGTTCCCGTGCGCGCCGAGAAACACGTCGATCGGCAGGGATTGCAGGATCTTGAACGTGCGCGCGTAGTCGTCGGCAATCTGCGGGTACTCCCTGTTACCCGCCAGGATGAAACCCTGGTTCACGTTGACGCTCCCCACGATCACGACGTCGTTCGGCACATCCGTTGCCGTGTCGCAGTGGACCATCACCGTGTACCTGCTGATCCTCACCGCCCTGCTCCTCGTTTTCGGGCGGGTAT
>Ga0209698_10006559_pt1 | contig 12348 bp, 10 predicted proteins | sample LitLauG_LLR_2012_FD_187203 | JGI IMG/M metagenome (GOLD analysis project Ga0209698, IMG submission 187203) | Freshwater sediment microbial communities from Pennsylvania, USA - Little Laurel Run_MetaG_LLR_2012 (SPAdes) (version 2) | ecosystem: Environmental > Aquatic > Freshwater > Creek >...
GGGGGCTCCTGTCGCCGTTCAACCTGGTCGGGGTGCTGCTGGCCTACGTGGCGGCCGTCACCGTCGACGCCACCGGCAACTACCGCCTGATCTGGCTGTTCCCCGCCGTCACCGGACTCGCCCATGCCGCGGTCAACACCCGGCTGAAGTACCCGGCCAGGCGGTCGACCAGCCCCGACATGGTCAAGCGCCTGTGGGAGTGGGCCGTCGTGCAGGCCGAGTCCATGTCCGAAACCGGTATCGTCACCGGGCTGCTGGCCGCCCCGCTGCTCGGCGTCGTGACCGAGGAGGACGCAGACAGCGCCGTCGTCGTCGACATGGCCCGGAACATCCTGGGCAACCCGTACGAAGAGGAGACCGACCCAGCACCCGTTGCCTCGGCGCCCGACGGTCCGGGCACACCGGCCGTCGGCCCGGTCGGGTCCGATCAGGCGGGGTCGGTCGGGGGCACCCTCGGCGTGGCCGGCGTGGACCAGGTCGGCGGTGGACCGGCCGGTGCCGAGGAGAACGGCGACCAGAAGTTGGGCCGTGGGGCCGATGCGTCGTCTTCGGACGTCCCCTCGATGCCCGAGTCCCCGGAGGGCGATGCGGGAGGTGCCGCCACCGGTGGGACGGCAGGAGTGCCGGACACCGGGGTGGCCGACAGGTCGTCCGGCCACGCCGGTCCCGGCTCGGACACCGGCCCACGGGGTGGTGGAGGAGGCGGGGGCGGTCCGTCCATCGGCGGCGATGGTGGCGGTGGCGGTGCGCCCACCGGTGGCGGTGGTGGTGGAGCCGGCACCTCTGAGGGCGGGACCACCGGGGGGTAGCCGCCGGGGGTCGACCGGCTGTGGGCTCCCGGACGGTCGAAGTCGGGGACGATCTCGTCGGGGTTCGCAGCGTGGACGCCGGGGATGGGGTGCACCGAACGGGCCTCGAGGCGGCCGAGGCGGCCGGCACGGATGCGCACGGCCACCACCGTGCCCACCTCGATCCGGCGCGAGCCGTCGGTGATCGCCGTGCAGTGGAACGGTACCGACCGCTCTCCACAGACCACGGTGCCGACGCCCCGGGGGTCGTCGAATTCGACCACCGTGCCGAGCAGCGTGGTGTCCCCCACGGGCACGAGCTCGGAACCGGTGGCGGGGGTCATCGGTCGACCCTCAGTGGACGATCTTCGACAGCGCGAGCTCGATGATGTCGGTCGCCCCCCGGTCGCGCAGGGCCGGGATGAGGACGTTGATCTCGGACTTTCGCACCACGGTCTCGACCGCGAATCCCCCACCGCCGAAGAGCTCCGACACGGTGGGCGACCGGAGCGACGGCAGGACCTCGATCACCCCGGACAGCTGGTCGGCGGCGACGTTGAGCTTGACCAGCACCTTGCCCCGCGCCTCGAGGGATCCCTGGAGCAGCGTGAGGAGCTGCTGCATGGCGTGCCGCTTCTCGGGGTCGTCGGCGGCGGCCGGGTTGGCGATGAACTCCGTGTGCGAGACCAGCAGGGTCTCGACGATCTTGAGGCCTGCGGCCCGCAGGGCCCGGCCGGTCTCGGTGATCTCCACCACGCAGTCGGCGATGTCGGGGACCTTCGCCTCGGTGGCGCCGTACGAGAGGCTGACCTCGGCCGCCACCCCGTGGGTCGCCAGGTACCGACGGGTGAGCTCGGGGTACTCGGTCGACACCCGGAGCGCACCGCCCGTGCCGGTGGCGCTGGCCGCCAGGTCGGCCACCGAGGAGACCGGTGAGTCGGCCGGCACGGCCAGCACCACCCGGATCGGGTTGGCCGTGGCCTTCGAGTACTGCAGGGTCCCGAGGGAGGTGACGTCACTCCCCCGCTCCTCGATCCAGTCGCGCCCGGTGATCCCCACGTCGAACAGCCCGTCGGCCACGTAGAGGGGGATCTCCTGGGGGCGCAGGATGCGCACGTCGTCGACCCGGGGGTCGTCGATGGAGGCCCGGTAGTCCACGCTGGACGATCGGCTGACCGACAGGTCGGCGTCGGCGAACAGGTCCAGGGTCGCCTTCTCCAGGGATCCCTTCGGCAGCACCAGTCGGAGCACGGTCAGCGTCCTCCCACGGTGAAGCCCACCCGGCCGCCGCCCGGCAGGTCCTCCAGGGCGCGGAGCACCGACACAGTCTCCAGTGCGGTACGGGCCGCCTCGGCCCCCTTGTTGGTCCCGTCGGGCAGGGAGCGCACCAGCGCCTGGTCGACGGTGTCGGTGGTGAGCACCCCGAAGACCACGGGAAGGCCGCTGTCGAGCTGGACACGCTGGAGGCCGGACGCACACTCGCCGGCCACGAAGTCGTAGTGGCCGGTGTCGCCCCGGATGACCGCCCCGAGCGCCACGACCGCGTCGACCCGGCCCGAGGCCGCCATGGCCCGGGCCACCAGCGGGAGCTCGAAGGCCCCCGGCACCCAGGCGACGACGGTCGTGGCCGGGTCACCGCCGTGCCGCTCCAGTTCGTCGAGCGCGGCGGTCAGCATCCGGTCGGTGATCCCTCCGTTGAACTCCGCGCAGGCGAAGCCCACGCGCACCGTCGCGGCCCTGTCGTCGACCAGGACGGCGGGGTCGAGGGAGGAGCCAGCCCGGGCGGCGGCACGCGCCTTGGCGTCCGCGGGCAGCGCCGTCAGGTCAGAGGACGTCATCGAGACCCTCGAGGAGGTGCCCCATGCGCTCACGCTTGGTGCGGAGATACTCGATGTTCTCCGGTGTCGGGACGGGCTGGATGTTCACCCGCTCGACGATGTCGAGTCCGAACCCCTCGAGCCCGCCGTACTTGGTCGGATTGTTCGTCATCAGGCGCATGGTGGTGACCCCCAGGTCGACGAGGATCTGGGCACCGATGCCGTACTCGCGGGAGTCGGCCGGCAGGCCCAGCTCCAGGTTGGCGTCGACCGTGTCGAAGCCCTCCTCCTGCAGGTTGTAGGCGCGCAGCTTGTGGGCCAGTCCGATCCCCCGGCCCTCGTGGCCGCGTAGGTAGACCACCACGCCGCTGCCGTTGTCGTTGATGGCCGACATCGCTCCGTGCAGCTGGGGACCGCAGTCGCAACGGAGCGAGCCGAACACGTCACCGGTGAGGCACTCCGAGTGGACCCGGACCAGGGTGTTGGACTGGCCCTCGATGTCGCCCTTGACCAGTGCCACGTGGTGCTCGCCGTCGAGGACGGACTCGTACGCGTAGACGGTGAACTCCCCGAAGGCGGTCGGGATCCGTGCGTCGGCGATCCGGCGCACCAGCTTGTCCTTGCGCCGCCGGTAGCGGATCAGGTCGGCGATGGAGATGAGGTGGAGCCCGTGCTTCTTCGAGAAGGCCTGGAGCTCGGGCAGTCGGGCCATGGTGGCCTTGTCCTCGCTCACCACCTCGCACAGGACGCCGGCGGGTGCACGGCCGGCGGCCCTGGCCAGGTCGACGGCGGCCTCGGTGTGGCCGGCGCGCTTCAGCACGCCGCCCGGCCGGTAGCGGAGGGGGAAGATGTGTCCGGGCCTGTTCAGGTCGGTCGGACGGGTGTGCGGATCGACCAGGGCCTGGATCGTGGCGGAGCGGTCGGCGGCGGAGATCCCCGTCGAGGTCCCGTGCCGGACGTCCACGCTCACGGTGAACGCGGTCCGCTGGATCTCGGTGTTCGCCGTGACCATGAGGGGAAGATCGAGCTGCTCGACCCGCTCGGGGGTCAGCGGCACGCAGATCAGGCCCGACGTGTGGGCCAGGAAGAAGGCGATCTTCTCCGGGGTGACCGCATCGGCGGCCATGATCAGGTCGCCCTCGTTCTCGCGGTCCTCGTCGTCGACGACGATGACGATCTCGCCCCGTCCGACTGCCTCGATCGCATCCTCGACTGCTGAGAAGGGCATCGCCCTGGGTCTCCCTCGTGTCATCCGGGCCGGCCGGTGCCGTCCGTTCCTACCTACTGTCGTCTGGTCCTGCGTCGTACTTGACGGTTCCGCCCCCGGCGGGACCTGGCTCCCCGTCGACCGGCCCCCGTCGGCCGTGCGGCGTCGTGTGGCGTCGGCGGCCGTCAGCCGGCCGGTCCGGCCGGAGCCAGATCCACCCGGACATCGCCGCCCAGGCTAGTCACCGAGCGGACCTCCCCCCGCCACACCTCCCCGATGGTGGCCGCCCCGGGCCCGGCGAACAGCGGGCGGGCGTCGTCCCCCCCGAAGAGCGCGGGCGCCAGGTACACCACGTACCGGTCGACCAGTCGTGCGGCGTGGAGGTCGTGGGCCACCCCGGCCCCTCCCTCCACCAGGACCTGGAGCATGCCCCGGCCGCCCAGGTCGTCGAGGACGGCCCCGAGGGGACCGGACAGCTCCAGCGCCGGCAGTACCGCGGAGCCGTCAGGGGCGGAGCCCAGGACGACACGTGTCGGCTGCTCGTCCGGACCGCGGAAGTGCGGATCGCCCTCGGGAAGTCGGACCGTGAGCGAAGGGTCGTCGGCCCGCACCGTGCCCGCGCCCACCAGCACGGCGTCGGATGCCGCCCGCAGCCGATGGGCGTCGGCACGGGCCTCCTCGCCGGTGATCCAGCGGCTGCTGCCGTCCGGGGCCGCGATCCTCCCGTCGAGCGTGGACGCCAGCTTCAGGACGACCCAGGGCCGACCGGTGCGCCGGTGCTTCACGTAGGGGGCCAGTTGGTCGGCCACCTCGTCGGCACCGATGCCCACCTCCACCTCCACGCCCGATGCGCGCAGCGCGGCGACCCCGCGCCCGTCCACCTGACGGTCGGGATCCAGCATGCCGACGACGACCCGCCGGACCCCGGCGGCGAGGATGGCGTCGACGCAGGGGGGCGTCCTGCCGTGGTGGGAGCACGGTTCCAGCGTCACGTAGAGGGTGCCGCCACGGGCCCGGTCGCCGGCCGAGGCCAGCGCGGCCGCCTCGGCATGGGGACCTCCGGGAGGGGCGGTGGCCCCGGTGAACCAGGCGGAAGGAACACCCTCGACGGGCGGCGGCACCAGCACGGCGCCGACCCACGGGTTGGGCGACGTCCGTCCACGGACCCGCTCGGCCGCCTCGACGGCCCGCAGCATCCACACGGCGTCGGGATCACCCGGCGGAGGTGGCGCCGGCACCGTGGTCAGGACGGCGCCCCGGCGGGCTGGCCGACCGCGGCGGCCAGGATCCCCTCCAGCGCGGCCAGCGGGTCGTCCCGGTTGAACACGGCGGAGCCGGCCACGAACACGTTGGCGCCGGCGCGCACGACGTCGACCACGGTGCGCTCGTCGATCCCGCCGTCCACCTCGATGTCGAGGGCCAGACCGGCGGCATCCGCGGCCGCCCGCACCTGGGCGATCTTCGGCAGTACGTCGGCGATGAACGACTGGCCGCCGAACCCGGGGAAGACGGTCATGCACAGGATCAGGTCGACCGCACCCAGGAAGGGCTCGAGCGCCTCGAACGGCGTATCGGGATTGGCGGCCAGGCCCACCCGCAGGCCGAGTGCACGCATCTGGGCGATGAGGGCGTCCGTCTCCCCCACCTCCACGTGCACGGTGCACCCGTCCGCCCCCGCATCGCGGAACGGTTCGAGGTACGAGGCCGGATCGGTGATCATGAGGTGGGTGTCGAAGAAGAGGTCGCTGTGGGCCCGCAGCGACGCGACCACCGGCGGCCCGATGGTCAGGTTGGGGACGAAGTGACCGTCCATGACGTCCACGTGCAGCCAGTCGGTCCCGGGGGCCACCCGGTCCACGGCATCGCCCAGCGCGGTGAAGTCGGCCGACAGGATCGAGGGGGCGACACGGAACCGGCGGGCGACGGGGGTTGGGGATTCGGGCATCGCGGACGAGCCTACCGGCGGGCCGGGTGGCGGGAGGCCCCTCCCCGTCGGCCCGTCGCCCCTCGGCGACGGGTGCGTCCGGCCTGTTCCCGACGGCCGACCGCGGCCGCTCGCCGTGCGCGGCCGGTGCCAGGCCGGCGTAGGACCGTCCTCACGGAGGACCCTCCGCTCAGGCCCCGAGCCGGTCGTCCGGACCCGGGTGGACGCCGTGGAGCCAGGCAGCGGCGTCCATCGGGCGCTTGCCCTCGGGCTGGACCGTGACCAGGTGGAGCGAGGTCCCGTCTCCCGCTCCGACCTCCGTGCCCGCGAGCTCGCCCGGCCCCAGGGGTTCCCCGCCGGCACCGGGATCCCCGCGCGGAGGAGCCCCCGACGCCCGCAGCACCCGCACCCGCTTCCCCCGGAAGGTCGTCCACGCCCGTCCCAGCCGCACCACCCGACGGAGATGCACCGCCGGGCGGGTCCAGTCGAGCTCCAGCTCGTGCGACAGCAGCTTGTCGGCATAGGTCGGATTGCCGGCCTGGTCCCGTGGGACCGGCAGCCCGGCCCGGCCACCGGCGAGGTGGACGTCGAGGAGCCGGCAGCCGATCGCCACCAGCCGGCCACGGAGCTCGTCGACCGTCTCCTCCGGATCGATCTCGATCGACTCGACGGCGTACACCGCCCCGGTGTCCAGTCCCGCCTCGACGGCCATCAGGCAGACGCCCGTCTCGGCATCGCCCTCGAGCAGCGCCCGCTCCACCGGTGCGGCACCTCGCCACCGGGGCAGCAGCGAGAAGTGCAGGTTCACCATGGGCAGCTGGTCGAGCACCGCTACCGGGATGATCCGCCCGTAGGCGACGACCACGCCGAGTTCGGCACCGACCGTGGTCGCCTCGGCGAGATCGTCGGTGACGCCCAGTCCCAGTTCGAGAGCTGCCGCCTTGACCGGGCTCGGGGTGAGTGCCCCTCCACGCCCCCGCCGCTTGTCGGGACGGGTGACGACGAGGGCGACCTCGTGGCCGGCCGCCACCAGGGCGTGCAACGGAGGCACGGCGGCCTCAGGTGTACCCAGGTAGACCAGTCGTGCCACGGAGCCGACGCTAGCGGTGTTGCCCACCCACGTCGGTAGCGCGGGTCAGACGTCCCGGTCGTTGCCGGCCGACACCAGCTTGGCCTCCATGGCCGAGGTGTCGAGGCCCATGGCCCGGTCGCGCAGGATCTTCAGCGCCTGCTTGCGCATGTCGTCGTCGAGCCGCTCGACCATGAGGACCCCGTTCAGGTGGTCCACCTCGTGCTGGAACATCCGGCCCATGAAGTCGTCGGCTTCGATGTGCAGCTCGTTGCCGTCGAGGTCGAAGCCCTTCAACAGGACGGTCTCGGGACGCAGGATCCCGATCCGCAGCCCGGGGATGGACAGGCAGGCCTCGTCGTGCCACAGCTCGCCCGACGACTCCACGATCTCCGGATTGATGATGACCTTGGGACCGTCGTCGAGCTCGTACACGAACAGGCGCCGCTGCACGCCGACCTGGGGCGCGGCCAGCCCGGCACCAACCGCCTCGTACATGGTCTCCACCATGTCGTCGACCAGCTTGACCAGGGCACCGTCGACGTTCTCGACCGGCTTGGCCATCTGACGGAGCACCGGGTCGCCGTAGGTGCGAACCGCGTAGGAGGACATGTCGTCATCCTACGGCACGGGGTGCGCACACCGTGCTGCGCCGTCGCACACCGGGTGGCGGACGCCGGGCACCCGTCGGACATCGGAGTCAGGCGTCGACCGGGTCGACCTCGATCCGCAGCCGTCCGGCCGGCCGGGCCACGGCCGCCAGTCCGTCGCACAGCACCGGGTGGTCGTCGGCCCGGACCAGGAAGCGGTCGGCGGCGAGTCCCGACACCTCCAGCCCGGCGACGGCCCTCAGCCCGGCCGCATAGTCGACCGCTCCCGGTCCGCTCGCGGTCGCCAGAGCACCGAACGGCGGCAGGCCGAGCTGGCGCCGCACCGGCTCCTCGGCCGCCGTCAGGAGGCCCGGATCGGCGAGCGCAGCGGCAGCCAGCGCCTCGTGCCCGGGGATGCGGGTCTGGACGAGCACCCGTCCCGCTCCGCCCCGTGCCCCGACCAGCCGTGCCGCCCGGGCCAGGAGGGCCAGGGCCTCCTCGCCGGCCCCGAACCGCGGCGCCAGCAGGTGCTGGTCGAATTCGAGGAACACCACCAGTCCGGCGTGATCGACCCTGTGCAGGGCCGCCTCGGTGCCGACCACGAGCCTCGCCGAGGACGCGTCGGCGTCCGTCGTCCCGGCCGTCAGCTCCACGGCCGGAGTGGACAGCAGCGCGGCCACTTCCTCGACGGCACGGGACACGCCGATGCGCAGGGCCTTCAGCTTCGCCGAATCGCACACGGCGCACACGGCCGGACGGGTCTCACCGCACCGACCGCACGCCAGGCTGCCCGACGCCACTGCCTGGGCCACGGCACCCCCGCAACGCGTGCACCGGGCCAGGTTCCCGCACGCGGCACACGCGAGCACGCGCACCCGGCCGGTCCGGTTGAGGACGCAGACCACCCGGCCGCCGGGGCGGTCGAGCTCGGCGCGGGCGGCCGTGGTCATCCGCTCGCCGAACAGGCCGGTCCGCGGGTCGTCGGCGGTCCGGTCGACCACCTCGACGACCGGCCAGCCCCGTCGTTCCACGGCCCGATCGGTGGTCACCAGCGTCCGGCCCACGGTGAGGGCCAGAGGCGGACAGGGACTGACCAGCAGCACCGGCGCGGCGTCGCGCGCGCCACGTTCGACGACCACGTCGACGGCCGACCACGTGGGCGAGCGCTCCTCGCGGAGCGCCTCGTCGTGGGCGTCGAGCACGAGCGCGGCGCGCAGGCGGTCGACGGGGGCCCATGCGGCGGCCCGGGTGCCGATCACGACACGGCCACCCGAACGGGCGGCGGCCCACTCGTCGGGCAGGAGCGCCACCGGCACCCCGGCGGTCCGCAACCGTGCGGCGAGATGCTCCGCCCGGCTGCGGGCGGGTGCGACCACCAGCACCCCGGCGGGCCCGAGCCGGTGCACGAGCTCGAGCACCAGGAGGGTGGTGTCCAGAGCGGGCGCCAGCCGGACGACCGAGGTCCCACCGGCCCCGAGAGCGGCGTCCACGAGGGCGACCGACCCACCCCCCGGCGACCCGGGCGCGCCGGTCCCGCCCGGGGCGCCGGGAAGGGCCCGCACGTTGCGTTGCGGGGAGGCGGTACCGAGGAACGACGACACCGGGCCGGCCCACCGCCATGCCGCCCAGGCGGCCAGGTCGACCACCGCCGGCGGCGGACCCAGGCCGCTCGAGGCGGTCACGTCCAGGGGGTGGACCCCGTCGTCGGAGGTGACGTCGTCCTCGACCACCCACGCGCCGACCCGGCGCCCGTGCAGGGGGACCCGGACCCGGCTGCCGACGGTGATGCGGTCGGCCAGGCCGGGCGGCACGGAGTAGTCGAAGCGGCGGTGGATCGCCGGGACGTCCGGGACGACCCGGACGATGCGGACGCGGACCCCGTCGACCGGGTCGTCGGTGCCGCCCGGGCCCGGCGACAGGGGTGGGGCGCTCAGAGGCCGAGCGCCTGCTTCAGGTCGTCGGCGCGGGACGTCTCCTCCCAGGTGAAGTCCTTGTCGGACCGGCCGAAGTGCCCGTAGGCGGCCGTCTTGCGGTAGATCGGACGCTTCAGCTCGAGGTCGCGCACGATGGCGGCCGGGCGCAGGTCGAAGATCTCGTCCACGGCCTTGCCGATGGCGGCCGGGTCGACCTTCTCCGTGCCGAACGTCTCGACCAGGACCGACACCGGGCGCGCCACACCGATGGCGTACGCCACCTGGACCTCGCACCGGTTGGCGGCGCCGGCGGCCACCACGTTCTTGGCCACCCAGCGCGCCGCGTAGGCGGCGGAGCGGTCGACCTTGGAGGGGTCCTTGCCCGAGAAGGCGCCGCCACCGTGCCGGGCCATGCCGCCGTAGGTGTCCACGATGATCTTGCGGCCGGTGAGCCCGGTGTCCGCGTGGGGGCCACCGAGTTCGAACACGCCGGTCGGGTTGGCCAGGATCCGCAGGTCCGACGAGTCGAGTTCGGGCGGCAGCAGCGGGGTGATCACGTTGGAGGTCAGGTCCGGCAGCAGCAGGGTGTCGAGGTCGATCCCCGGGTCGTGCTGCGTGGAGATCAGGACGGTCTCGAGTGCGACGGGGCGGCCGTCCTCGTAGGTGACGCTGACCTGGGTCTTGCCGTCGGGGCGCAGGTAGGGAAGCGTGCCCACCCGGCGGACCTGGGCCAGGCGCTGGGCGAGCCGGTGGGCCAGCCAGATCGGCATGGGCATGAGGTCGGGGGTCTCGTCGCAGGCGTAGCCGAACATCATCCCCTGGTCACCGGCGCCCTGGGCGTTCAGCTGGTCCTCGCCGCCGGTGCCGGCACGGACCTCGAAGGCCTTGTCGACACCCTGGCCGATGTCGGGCGACTGCTCGTCGAGCGAGACGATGACACCGCAGGTGTTGCCGTCGATGCCGTAGGCGTCGTCGTCGTACCCGATGTCGAGGACGGTCTGGCGCACGAGCTTCGGGATGTCGACGTAGGTCGACGTGGTGATCTCCCCGGCGACGAGGACCAGTCCGGTGGTCAGGAGCGTCTCGCAGGCGACACGGCTGTCGGGGTCGTCCGTCAGCAGGGCGTCGAGGACCGAGTCGGAGATCTGGTCCGCCATCTTGTCGGGGTGCCCCTCGGTGACGGACTCCGAGGTGAAGGTGTATCGGCTGCTCACGGGTTGTTCCATCCTTGGTTGTCTGGTCGTCGGGCGCCCGAGCGGCGGCGACGGTCGGTGCTGCTGGGAATTCGTTGGGGCCGGGGCGCAGGGCCCCGTGGACCGGCGGGTGAGGGTCCGCACGAGGCGGCTCCGGGCCGGGCGGACCACGCTACCCCCGTCCGGCGTGCCGACGCTATGTCGGCCCGCCGTCGGCGTCGGAGCCACCGGGTCCGAGCAGCGGCACGACCCGGTCGAGGACGGCGTCGGCCACCGCCTCCTTGGCCGACAGCGGCACGCCGACCACAGATCCGTCGGCCCCGAAGACGGTGACCGCGTTGGTGTCGTGGTCGAATCCCACCTGCGGGGCGGACACGTCGTTCGCCACCATGAGGTCGACACCCTTGGCCACGAGCTTGGCCTGGGCCCTGGCCGCCACGTCGTCGGTCTCGGCGGCGAACCCGACCAGTACCTGACCGGGCCTGCGCCGGCGACCCAGCTCGGCCAGGATGTCGTTGGTGGCCTCGAGGACCAGGTCGGGGATGCCGTCCGCCTTGTGCAGCTTCGTGTCGGTGACCACCCCGGGTCTGAAGTCGGCCACCGCCGCGGCCATGACCACGACGTCGGCACGGGCGGCCTCGGCCAGCATGGCCGCCTCCATGTCGGCCGCCGACTCGACCTCGACCACGTCGGCGCCGACCGGACGGGGCAGGCTGCTCGTGGTCACCAGGACCACGTCGGCCCCACGCCGGACGGCGGCCGCAGCGACTGCATGCCCCTGCTTGCCCGACGAGCGGTTCGTGATGAACCGCACCGGGTCGATCGCCTCGCGGGTGCCGCCGGCCGACACCAGCACCCGACGCCCCGCCAGGTCACGGCCCACGGCGACCGTGCGCTGCGCCAGCAGGGCCAGCACCGCCTCGACGATGGTGGCCGGTTCGGCCATCCGTCCGGAACCGACGTCGCCGCCGGCGAGGCGTCCGTCCTCGGGCGGGACCACGGTGACCCCCCGGTCGCGCAACGTGGCCAGATTGGCCTGCACGGCAGGGTGCTCCCACATCTCGGTGTGCATGGCCGGGCACACGACGACCGGTGCCGCGGTCGCCACCAGCGTGGTGGTCAACAGGTCGTCCGCCAGTCCGGCCGCGTACCGGGCCAGGAGGTCGGCGGTCGCCGGTGCGACCACCACCACGTCGGCCCGCTGCCCCAGCCGGGTATGGGGGATCGGCGACGCCTCGTCGAAGACCGACGTCTGCGTCGGCTCCGAGCCCAGGGCGTCGAACGTAGCCCGCCCCACGAACCGGGTGGCCCGCTCGGTCAGTACCGGAGCCACGTGTGCACCGGCGTCCACCAGTCGGCGGCAGACCTCGACGGCCTTGTAGGCGGCGATGCCCGCCGACACGCCCAGTACGACGAACGGCTGCCCTCCCCCGGCGCGGCTGCTGTCGTGCGGTGTCACCTGGACCACGGTGCTCCCCCTCGACGTCGGACCCCGGCACGAGGGCCGGGGCGACGTGTCACTCGGCGGACCCGTCCTTCTCGGCGGCGATGGCCTCGGCCACGGCCTCCTCGACGGCGAGCTCGACTGCCCCCTCGATGAGCGCCAGGGCGGCCGCCTCCGCCGCCTCGGCGGCGGCGATCTCCTCAGGGTCGGGGCGCGAGTAGGTGCACTTGCCCTCGGCCACCTCTTCGAACGCGATCGACAGCGGCTTGCCCGATGCAGAGGCGACCTGGGGCGGCACGACCACGCCGATGCCCTCACCCAGCGAGTTGTAGTAGCTGTTGACCTGCCGGGCCCGACGGGAGGCCAGCGCCACCAGGGTGAACTTCGAGTCCACCTTGTCGAG
>Ga0209698_10006561_pt1 | contig 12347 bp, 8 predicted proteins | sample LitLauG_LLR_2012_FD_187203 | JGI IMG/M metagenome (GOLD analysis project Ga0209698, IMG submission 187203) | Freshwater sediment microbial communities from Pennsylvania, USA - Little Laurel Run_MetaG_LLR_2012 (SPAdes) (version 2) | ecosystem: Environmental > Aquatic > Freshwater > Creek >...
CCCACGCGTCGATCGTGGGCCCGCCGCCGGTGATGCCGCACGCCGGGGGCCGGTTGCTGTTCCGCGAGGTCGAGGTGCTGTCACGGCTGCTGGCCGACGATGTGGCCCGGCCGTTCGTGGCGGTGCTCGGCGGGGCCAAGGTGGGCGACAAGCTCGGCGTGATCAATGCGCTCCTGGATCCACTTGCGAATCGGGTCAAACAGCAATGCCGTGACCACCATCGCCAGCACCAATCCCAAGATACGCCAGGCACGGATACGGCGCGCACAGCTGCTGCTGGACCGAACCGGCGGCAGCCATATGCCGCTGGCGGCCGAAGAGCGGGCGCCCGAGATTCCCCTGTGGGAGCCGCTCGTGCGGTACGCCGAGGATACGGTCCCTTTGCGCAAGAGCCTGCCGCAGGCAGCGGCGGTTGCGAAGGCGGCCCGCAATTCGCTTGCCAAGCTGGCGCGCGACATCCTCGAAAAGGGCGAACTGGAGCTCCACGAAATCGAGGCCACGGCGAGCGACCTGACCGAGAGCATCGTCGAGAATCCCAACGCGCTGTCGTGGCTGGTTCGCGCCCGCGAGAGCCAGGCCGCCACGTACATGCACAACGTCACCGTTGCGGTCTATCTGCTCACCGTGGCGCGCCATCTCGGCTATCCACCGCCCCGGCTCGTGCAGTTCGCCACCATCGGGCTGTTGCTCGATATTGGCAAGCTCTTCGTCGACCGCGAGCTGCTCGGCCGCGCCGGGCCGCTGACGATCGACGAGTTGACGGCCGTACGCCGCCACGTCGAATTCGGGCTGGCGGCACTGACACCATCCGGGGAACTGGACCAGACCATCGTCGAGGGCATTTCCGGGCATCACGAGCGGATCGACGGCACCGGCTACCCCAGGCGGCTGGTCGGCGATGCCATCAGCATGGAGGGTCGGCTGGCGGCCATCGCCGATGGCTTTGCGGCGATGACTTCGCCGCGCGCCTATGCGCCGTCGCTCACGGCCTATCAGGCGATGCGGGAACTCTACCGGCAGACCGGCACCCACTACCAGGAGTCCCTGGTGGACAAGTTCGTGCAGGCAGTGGGCATCTTTCCGGTGGGGTCCGTGGTGGAATTGAGCGGTGGCGAGATCGCGGTTGTCGTTCGCCAGAATCGCCACCGGCGCCTCGAACCCTGTGTCCTGGTGCTCACCGACGATTGCCGCAGACAGCTGGACATGCCATATGAAATCGATCTGCTCACCCAGGCGCAGCTATCGGTCGAGCACAAGCTCACCCGCATTGCCCGCGCCATCGCTCCCGCGGAATTTGATCTCGACGTAACGGGGCTCTACATTGGCTGAGGGTGGCCTCCATGGTCCGGCAGGCGGGTCTGCGGCCCTCGCGGCGACGCCCGCGATGCCGCGGCGTGGCGCCGCGGGCCGCCGGATCGATGCCGCCGACCTGTCGCGCCTGATCCGGGACCGCCTGGAAGGGCGAGGGCTGGAAACGCCATCCGAACGCAGTTCACCCTGCGTTCTGCTGCTCATTCGCCTGGTGGCTGGCGATGGCCCCCGCGTGCTGCTGCCAACCGTCGCCGCGCGCACGATGCTGCCCCTGCTGCATGGCCGCCTCGCCAGCGTGCTCCAGGAGCAGGACCGCTATTCGATCATTGGTCCCAACGAAGTACTGGTATTTCTGAACCGCGTGCGCTCCGAGAGCATTGCCCGCCTGGCGATGGGCCGCTTGCTGCAGGCGCTGCTCAGCGCGGGCAACGGCAAGGTCACGCTCAATCCGGCCATTGGGGGTGCGATACCCTCGGCGGAGACGTCCACGGCCGAGCAGCTCGCGGCGATCGCCGACGCGGCCTGCGTGATCGCCGGACAAAGCGAGGCGCGTTTGCACCTCGTGATCGGCGGCCCGACAGTGCCGGACCACAGCGATCTGGTTCACGACCTGCGCACGGCGATCGAGGCCAATCAACTGGAAGTCCACTATCAGCCGCAGTTGAGCCTGGGCAGCCAGCGCTGCCTGACCATGGAGGCTCTGGTGCGGTGGCCGCGGCCCGCGGGCAAGAAGCCGGTTGCGGCCGATGTCGTCGTGGACATCGCGTGCCGTCATGGGCTCATCCAGGCGCTGACGCGGTTTGTCCTCAACACCGCCCTGCGCGAAGCCCGCGACCTGGCGCGCGGTGGCCATGAACTGGGCGTGGCGGTCAATCTGTCGCCCATGCTGTTTGGCGATGCCGATTTGCCGGAGACCGTGTCCCAGGCCCTGAAAGTCTGGAATTTTCCGGCTGGCCGCCTGACACTGGAGATCACCGAAGCTTCCGACATTCATGACGCCCAGGGGGCCTTGCTGGCGATGCAGCGGCTGCGGACGCTGGGAACGCGCCTCTCCATCGACGACTTTGGCACGGGCTTTTCCTCGCTGGCCCGGCTGCGCGCCATGCCGCTGGCCGAGCTCAAGATCGACCGGCTGTTTGTCGCCAACATGAATCGGTCCGAGGCGGACCTGCAGATCGTGCGATCCGTCATCGACCTGGCCCACAACTTCGAGCTCGAGGTCGTTGCCGAAGGCGTGGAAGACCCGGCAACGGCGCGGCATCTGCGCGCCCTGGGCTGCGATGCCATCCAGGGGTACCTGTTTGCGCGGCCCATGGAGATCCACCAACTGCGCAGCTGGCTCGATGCGCAGCCCGACGTTGCCAGCTTGCTCGAAGAGGCGCCGCCGCGGCACTGCGGCGTGCCGGAACCTGTACGCCGCGGCTAGCGCGGCGGTCGGTTCACGGCCATCGGGCCGCCTGCGTACGCCGCAGGGGCGCAGCGTTGTTCGACGCCCGCCGCCGGCTGCGCACGCTGCGCCGCCAGCATCGACCGTGCGGGATCAGGCTCCCGCCATGCCCGGCGCCGCACGTGCCGTCGCCCGGCGGTCGGCCCAGGCCGGCCGCAGCGGCGTGGCCGGGCGGTCCTGCGGAGCCGGACGATCGCGGAACTTGCGCATGGGTGCGAACTGCTCGGTCGCGGCCAGTTGGTCGCGCAGCCGCACCAGGTTTTGCGGCTCGCTGAGCAGGCGCATGCGCTCCGCGTTGCTCAGGCGCTCCATGTCGTGATGGTCGAGCATGCCGCGAACCAGCAGCCGTCGCGCCCTGCCGCGTGCGCCCCAGCCCGTATTGCGGTTGCCCATGGCCGAGCGCACCACGTCGTACAGCCAGGGATCGGTGAGGGTTTCGCGCCAGACGGGCGCCCGCGTTGCCGCTCCGACGTAATCCCAGGCCCGTTGCAGCACGACAGGCGTTTCGTGTTCCTCGGGCGTGAGCAGCAGCTTTCGGGCAAGCAGTCGATCGCCGATGGTGGCGCGGCCCGTCAGCACCGCCAGCGGCACGGCCAGCAGCAGCGGCAGGATCATCGGGGTGAGCCACAGGATGGCCATGGGCTGCACCAGGAAGGCCAGCGCCGAGACCACCGCCACGGCCAGACCCACGAAGGCGAACCGGCCGGCGGCATCGCTCCAGCGGATGTCCGTGGCTTCCCGGGGAGGCGATTTCCAATCGAGCTTGAGGCCGCTGAGCGCCACGAACACGAACACCGTGTGCGCCATCATGCGCACCGGCGCCTGCAGAACGGAGAGCGCGCTCTCGACCAGCGTGCCGCTGACGAGATTGAAGAAGCCGCCGTAGTGGCGCTGTTCGCGGCGCAGCGTGATTGCCAGCACGCCCAGCAGGCGCGGCAGGGTGAGCATCAGCGCCGTGGCGAACCACAGCGGCGATACCGCCAGCGGCAGGTTGCTGACGGCCACCGCATCGATGTCGCCGCCGGCAAACACCCACAGGCACGCGCCGACCAGCACGAAGGCCAGCCATAGCGGTGCCGAGAGGTAGGCGAGTACGCCGGTGAGCAGCATGGCGCGGTGCACGCCGTGCAGCCCTGGTTCGGCGATCAGCCGGGCATTCTGCAGATTGCCCTGGCACCAGCGCCGGTCGCGCTGCAGCTCTTCGAGCAGGTTGGGCGGCTGCTGCTCATAGCTGCCGCCAAGGTCGTTGACCAGCCAGACGTGGAATCCGGCGCGGCGCATGAGCGCGGCTTCGACGAAATCGTGCGACATGATCTCGCCGCTCAGGCCGCCGCGGCCCGACAGCGGCGCCAGCGCACAGTGCTGCATGAACGGGGCCACGCGGATGATGGCATTGTGCCCCCAGTAGTGCGACTCGCCCAGCTGCCAGTACTGCATGCCGGCAGTGAACAGCCGTCCGGCGACGCGGGACGCGAACTGCTGCGAGCGCGCATGGACGGTCGTGAGGCCGCAGGTCTGTGGCGCAGTCTGGATGATGCCGGCCTTGGGGTTGGCTTCCATGAGGCGCAGCAGCTTTTCCAGGCACTCGCCGCTCATCACGCTGTCGGCGTCGAGCACCACCATGTAGCGGTAGCTGCGTCCCCAGCGCCGGCAAAAATCGGCGACGTTGCCCGATTTGCGCTTGACGCGGCGCTGGCGCCACCGGTAGTGAATACGGCCGGCGGCACCGGTCTGGTTGACCAGTTGCGCCCAGGCGGCCAGCTCCGCGGCGCGCGTGGCCGGGTTGCCGCTGTCGGACAGGATGAAAAGATCGAAAAGGGCGGCGGCCGGATTGCCGGCCAGCGATTCCCAGGTGGCGCGCAGTCCGGCAAAGACCGTGTCGACCTGCTCATTGCAGATCGGCATGATGATGGCCGTACGGGCCGCTGGGTCCAGTGCCTCATTGCCCACCGAGCGCGCCGAGAGCGCGTGTGAATCGCCGCGCCACAGCACCCAGAATCCCATGATGGCGGTGAAAAAGCCCGCCGATACCCAGGCAAAAAGCACGCCGAAGAGGCCGATCTGCAAAACCCGCAGCGTTGCGTTCGGATGGACCGGCAGGATATTGGCCAGCAGCATCGTGGCCCCGGTGGCCGAAAGCACCACGAGGGCAAGCAGCACGCGCCGGCGCCGGCTGGCGGCCTGCTCCCACGCGGCTTGGCGGGGCTCGCGCGCCGGGGCCGGTGCGATGCGCCAGGGCGTGACGGCCCGGCCCAGCGCCGCAAAGGTCCGCCAGCCAGCGTCCAGGCTGGCATCGAGCACGCTGCGGACAAAACCGCGCCACGGGCGCGGCACCATCGAGCCGCGGTTGATGGGCGGCATGCTCGCGCCGGGAACCATGCCGGACCCGCGCAGGTTCACGGGGGCGGCCGCGTTTGCGGTTGCCGGATCCGCGGGGGCCGGGCTCAATCGGTGGGCAGGATAGTGGTCCATGTTTCGGTCAGCGTGTGCTCGTGGGATTGCAGGAAGGCCCTCAGCTCGACTGGCTGGGGGGAAGGAAGTCGCTTGATGCGCAGGGTCATGCGCCAGCCGCCCGTGGCCGGGTTGCGAAAGGCATTGCGCTCGAGAATGGCGGCATTGGCGCCCACGCTCACCACCGCCTCGACGGTGGCGTCTGCGGGCAAGGCGCGCAGGCCGGGCCCGTCAAAATCGACGACAAACTGCGCATCGCGCGGATCGACCGGGGTGCCCGGCTCGATGAATCCGTTGCCGCGCCGCGACTGAACCGTCCAGCCCGAGGGCGGGTGCTGCTGGTCATCGCCCTGCCAGTGCAGCCGGTAGGCAAATTCGAGCGACATGCCCGGTGCGGGCAGCGTGTCGGGCACCCAGTACGCCACGATGTTGTCGTTGGACTCATCGGGAGTGGGCAACTGCATCAGTTCGACGCGGCCCGGGCCCCAGTTGCCGACCGGCGTCACCCAGGCGCTGGGACGTGTTTCGTAGCGTGCTTCGGTGTCTTCGTAGCTGGAAAAAACGCGGTCGCGCTGCATCAGGCCAAAGCCCCGCAGGTCGCGTACGGAAAAGGACGTAACCAGCGGACGGGCCGGGTTGACCAGCGGTCGCCATAACCACTCCGCGCTGCCGCCGGCGCCGTCGCCAGTGGCGATCATCAGGCCGTCGGAGTCGTGCACCTCCGGCCGGAAGTCATCGGCGCGCGGCTGGTTTTCGCCGTGGCGGAACATGCTGGTGAGCGGGGCAAGCCCGAGGGTCGCGATGGCCGGCGTTGCGCCGGCGCGCAGGAAGATCCGCGCCTGTACCTCGAATACGGTTTCGGCTCCGGGCAGCATCGTGATGCGGTAGGCACCGGTCGCCCGGGGGGAATCGAGCAGGGCATGAATCACCAGTGACGCCGCGCCCAGTGCCGGCCGTTCGATCCAGAATTCAACGAAGCGGGGAAATTCCTCCGGGCCCGGGCCCGTGGTGTCGATGGCGAGTCCGCGGGCGGACAGTCCGTAGCGCTGTCCCTTGCCCAGCGCGCGAAAATAGCTTGCGCCCAGGAAAACTGCCAGTTCGTCCTTGTAGGCTGCGGAATTGAGCGCCGTGTGAACGCGGAATCCGGCGTAACCCAGATCGCCCCAGGTCTCGGGATGCAGGGTGTTGTGACCGTAGTCGAAGTTTTGCCGGTCGAAGGCAAGGGGCAGCACATCCGGACCGACGATCTCGTGGATGAGCACCGGCTGGGTCTGGAACTTGCCCAGGTGGAAGAACATGAGCTCGAAGGGCAGGTTCTGTTCACGCCAGATAGCCCTTTGCGGGTTGTAGCGGATGTCGCGGTACTGGTCGTAGCTCAGGTCCTTGAGTTCCTGCGGAAGGTCAAGCGTCGATGGCGCGTAGGGCGCAGCGGCCAGCAGGCGGGCCTTTTCGGCGACGTCGTCAAATCCGAAGCCCCAGGCCTGTCCCGTGGCCATGAGGAGCAGGAACACGGCGGCCGCCGATATCGCTGCGGAATGGCCCACGCGCGCCGCGGTGCGAGGGCGGCGGGCTGCGGGAACCGGGAAAATGACGGCCACGTTGCGGTGCCGGCCTGTCGGCCGGTTGCTCCTGAAAGTTGCTTGCAGTTACCTTCTTGCAACGTGCGTGCCAACTGAAATTAAGTTATTAATTTCAATGCGTTATCCGGTTCTTACGGGTGCGGCGCCGCAAACCGGACCCGCTGGGGTCGTTTTGCGGCCGGATTTGTCGCCGGTTGGCGACAGCGGTCCGATGCCAGCGATGCAACTATCTGAAATTGAAAGGTTTTTGTCTGTCACTGGGCAGCGACAGCGCGCCGCTACGGTGGCGGGTTCAGCTGCCGTTTGCCGGCGGCGGCGCGGGCACGGCGGGCGAGGCGGTGCCCGTTTCGGCGCGAAACTGGCCCGGGGTCAGGCCGTGCTTTTGCAGCAGGCGGTAGAACTCGGTGCGGTTGCGCTCGGCCAGCCGCGCGGCGTCGGCGGCATTGCCGTCGGTGAGCTTGAGCAGCCCGACCAGGTAGTCGCGTTCGAAGCGTTCGCGCGCCTCGGCGTAGCTCAGCACTTCAACCGACGGCACGCGCAGCGCGCGCTGCATCAGCGACAGGGGAATCATGGGCGTGGTGGTGAGCGCGCAGACCTGCTCCACGACATTGTGCAGCTGGCGCACATTGCCCGGCCAACTGGCGGTGCAGAGCGCTTTCATGGCGTCGGGGCTGAACCCGTTGAGCCGCTTGCCGTATTTCTGGTTCAGGCGCGCCAGGAAGTGGTTGGCCAGCAGCGGGATGTCCTCGCGGCGCTCCCCGAGCGTGGGCAGGCGCAGCGACACGACATTGAGCCGGTAGTACAGGTCCTCGCGAAACTCGCCCTGCGCCATGGCGGCATCGAGGTCGCGGTGCGTGGCCGACAGGATACGGACGTCGACCGGCAGCGACTGGCTGGCGCCCACCGGCCTCACCGAGCGCTCCTGCAGCACCCGCAACAGCTTGACCTGCAGCGCCGGGGGCATGTCCCCGATCTCATCCAGAAAGAGCGTCCCGCCGTTGGCCGCCTCAAAGAGCCCCCGGTGATTGCTGACCGCCCCCGTGAAGGAACCCTTGACATGGCCAAAGAGCTCCGACTCGAGGAGGGACTCGGGTATGGCGCTGCAATTGACCGCAATGAAAGGCCTGGCTGCGCGCGGGCTGGCGCGGTGGATGGCGTGGGCCAGCAGCTCCTTGCCGCTGCCGCTTTCGCCGCCGATCAGCACACTGGCATCGGAGGCCGCCACCATCTTGGCCTCGGCAAGCAGGTCGGCCATGCAATTGGAGCGGCTGACGATCTGCGCGCGCCAGTCTTCGTCGCCGGCCGGCGCCTGCGCCGAGGGCGCCGGCAGGGCCAGCGCCTCATTGACCTTGTCGAGCAAGGCCTTGCCGTCGAAGGGCTTGGTCAGGTAGCTGAAGACGCCGCGCGCCATGGCGTCGACGGCGTCGGGAATGGTGCCGTGGGCAGTGAGCAGGATGACCGGCAGTGTCGGGTGGCGAACGCGGATTTCGTCAAACAGCATCAGGCCATCGCGCCCGGGCAGGCGTACGTCGCTGACCACGAGGTCGGGGCGGGCCACGGCCAGTTGGGTGAGGGCGGCTTCGGCCGATTCGACGGAGGTCACCCGGTGCCCGGCCGCGCCCAGGCGCATCGACAGCAGCTTGAGCAGGTCGGGGTCGTCGTCGACGAGGAGCAGGTTAGCCATCGCGGTCTGCCGTTGCGAGCCCTTGCGTGCAGGCGGCCGCGCCGGTCAGCGCGCCGGACCTGGCAGTGCGGATTCGCCACCCGCGCCCGGACCGCTGCGCTTGATCATGCTGCGTTCGATCGCCTTGAGCGCTTCGAGCTTTTCCGTGAGCTGTTGGATCGTGCGTTGCGTGTCGCGCAGCTGACTGGACTGGCGGTCCACGATGTCATCGAGACGGCGCTGTTCCGCGATGCGGTCGGCGATCAGCCGCGCCAAGGGCTGCCACGCCAGCAGGTCCGGCCGTGCCGCCTGGCTGATGGGTTCGAGCAAACCAGCGGCCCGCGCCAGATCGCCGGCGTTGTGCTGCTGGGCCAGGGCAAGGCTCAGATCGAGCACGACATCGGGCGGTGACGCCGAATCGGTGGGTGAAAGTTCGGCACCCAGGCGCGTGATCTCGCTGGCGAGTTCTGCCGGGGCCATGAGGCGCAGCTGCTCATGGTAGGCCAGCAAGCGTCGCGTCACCAGGTCGCCGGGCCGCGCCGGATCCGGAGGCGGCAATACGGGCGGCGGCGCGGGCACCACGGCCGTAACGGGAACGGGGGCAGGCGGCGGCGCCGGTGGCGGCGCGGATTCGAAGACGGAGCAGGCACTGCAGAGGACGGCGACAGCCAATGCAGCGGCGTGCGCCGGCGGCGCGATGCGCCAGGCGGTTAGCCGGAAGACATGCGGGGGGGAGCTAAGCGGCATGGGGAAGTTCGATATGAAAGTGTGCGCCCGGTCCGTCGTCCATCAGTTCGACCTGGCCGCCGTGCGCTGTTATGTATTCATGCACGATCGACAGACCGATGCCGCTACCGCGCGTGGCATCCACCGGCTGTCGTTCGCCGCGATAAAAAGGCTCGAACACGCGCGCCCGGTCGGCAGCGGCGACGCCGGGACCCTGGTCCACGATGTCGATGCACGCGCGGCCCGGCAGCCGCGTGACGGAAAAGCGGATAGTAGCCCCCACCGGGCTGAAGCGTATGGCATTGGACAGCAGGTTACCCAGCGCCGTGCTCAGCTTTTCCGGGTCCACCTCGGCGTGCAGCGGTTCGCCCGCCACTTCCACGTTCAGCCGCCGGGCGCGCCACTGCAGGCGCTGGTGGGCCACCACTTCATCGAGCAGTCCGGTCAGCTCCGTGCTGCGGCGAACCAGGCGCCGTGCTTCGAAGGCGGCTGCGTTGAAGCGCAGCAGGTCCTCGATCTGCCCTTGCAGCACCGAGGTATTCTGGCGCAGGATGCGCGCCACCTCGCGCTGGCTGCTGCTGAGCGTGCCGGTCACGCCATCTTCCAGCAGTGCCACGCCCTCGCGCAGCGCCGCCAGAGGCGTCTTGAGCTCGTGCGACACATGCTGGAGGAAGCGCGACTTGTCGGCGTCGAGCTCGGCCAGGCGCAGGCGCAGCCATTCCAGGCGCCGGCCCAGCAGGCGCACATCGGTGGGGCCGCGGATGTCGATGGGCTGGTCCAGGCGGTTCTCGCCGAGCCGCACCATCACCTCCTCGAGGCGCTGCAGCGGCCGGGCCAGCCACAGGCCAAAGCCCAGCGCCAGCACGATGGTCACGATGATGGTTGCCAGGATCTGCCGCCCCAGCTGGGTGCGGCCGGTCTCCATCTCGTCCATCAGTATCTGGTTGCGTGCCTCGGTGGCCGTGCGTACCTGCTCGGCAATGGCCGTGTTGATGCTGTCGAGATCGCGGAACGCCGCCGTCACGGCCACCTCGCGCGCGCGGATGGTCGATTCGGGACCGCGCAGCTGGGCGAAAATCCGCTGTTCGGTCGCCCGCCAGGCGTCTGCCAGGTTCGAGGGTGCGCGGTATTCGGCTAGACGCGCCAGCGCCGCTTCGGCGTCGCGCGCCGCTTCGTCGAAGCGCTGGCGCAGCGTCGGGTCATCGAGGACCAGATACTGGCGGGCCGCCCGTTCCATGGCGACGGTGCGCTCGGACAACGCTTCGGCGTCGGCGGTATGCGCCACCGCCTGGCGCGCACCGTCGCTGCTCTGGCCCAGCAAGCCTTCGAGCAGGTAGAACTGGCGCAGCGAGGCCACACTGAGCAAGGTGGCGATCAGCAGGAACGCCACCAGCAGCAGTTGACGGAAGGAATATCGTTGCAACGAGAACACGGCGCATCGATTCTGCCCGATTTCCCCTGCTGCCGGCGCGCTGGCCGGTCGAATAGACTGCGCGCTTTGCGGAGGTGCGACATGCGGACCTGCCTGCTTCCGGGTGGAGCGCGGATTCCCGTTTTGGGCCTGGGTACCTGGCGCATGGGCGAGAGCGCCCGGCAGCGCGGTGCCGAACTGGCGGCGCTGCGCGCGGCCCTATCGATGGGTTACCGCCTTTTCGACACGGCCGAGATGTACGGCGAGGGCGGCGCGGAGACGCTGCTGGGCGAGGCGCTGGCCGCTGCGCTGCGCGCCGGCGATGTCCGGCGCGACGAAATCTTCATCGTCAGCAAGGTCTACCCCCACAATGCCAGCCGCACGGGCACCGTGGCAGCGCTCGACCGCAGCCGCGCCCGCCTGCAGCTGGACCATATCGACCTATACCTGCTGCACTGGCGCGGTCAGCATCCGCTGCGCGATACCTGCGAGGCCATGCAGTCGCTGCAGGGTGCCGGGCGCATCGGCCACTGGGGCGTGAGCAACTTCGATACCGACGACCTCGAGGAACTGCAGTCAGTCCAGGCGGACCTGGGCCTGGCTGCCGGGCGCCTGAGCTGCGCCACCAATCAGGTGTATTACTCGCTGACCACCCGCGGCCCCGAATTCAGCCTGCTGCCCTGGCAACGCGCGCGGTTGATGCCGCTCATGGCGTATAGCCCCATCGACCAGGGCGCGCTGGCGGCGCAACCGGACCTGCGCGCGCTCGCGGCGGCGCGCGGCGTGACGGCGGCGCAGATGGCCCTGGCCTGGATCCTTGCCCAGGAGGGCGTGCTTGCCATTCCCAAAGCGGTTCGCGAGACCCACCTGCGCGAGAATCTCGCCGCGTCGCAGCTGGTTCTGACTGCCGAGGAATTGGCGGCACTGCAGCGCAGCTTTCCGCCGCCGCGGCGCAAGACGCCGCTGGCGGTCCTCTAGGTCGGCACGCGTTGGCCGCAGGCAGACGGGGGCTGGCTCCGCCCCATGGCCGTCAGAGGCGCGGCGTGCCTGCGGCTCCGATGGGCACCACCGCGGCGACCAGTTCCTGCGCGATCGCCCGCCAGGATCGTTGCAGGGCTGCCTGTCGCACGCGATGCCGGTCCAGCCGCAGGGCCGCGATGCAGGCCTGCCGAAGATCGCCATGCAGCGCGCCGCTGACGCCCGGCGTCACGACGTGCAGCGGCCCGGTCTCCGGGTACGCGGCCACCGGGCAGCCGCAGGCCATCGCCTCCAGCATGACCAGGCCGAAGGTGTCGGTCCGGCTGGGGAAGACGAACACGTCGGCGGCGTCGTAGTACGCGGCCAACTGCTCATGCCGCTTGCGGCCCAGCCAGATGGCCGTCGGGTAGCGGGCCTGCAGGCGCGGCAGATCGGGGCCGTCGCCGATCACGACGCGCGAGCCGGGTAGCTGAAGCGACAGGAATGCGTCCAGGTTCTTTTCCGGTGCGACCCGTCCCACGTACAACAGGATGGGACGCGGCAGATGGGCCAGCCGATCGCGGGCGCCGGGGCGGAACAGGTCGCCGTCGACACCCCGTCCCCAGAGGCGGGTGCGCGCGAAACCTGCCGCGCCCAGTTCGCCGCGCAGCGTGTCGTTGGGCACGAGCACCGCGCGCGAGTCCCGGTGAAAGTGCCGCAGGACGGCCGTGGTGAGCCCTGCCGGTATGCCAAAGCGCTTGCGCAGGTAGTCCGGAAAGCGCGTGTGGTATGAGGTCGTGA
>Ga0209698_10006562_pt1 | contig 12346 bp, 14 predicted proteins | sample LitLauG_LLR_2012_FD_187203 | JGI IMG/M metagenome (GOLD analysis project Ga0209698, IMG submission 187203) | Freshwater sediment microbial communities from Pennsylvania, USA - Little Laurel Run_MetaG_LLR_2012 (SPAdes) (version 2) | ecosystem: Environmental > Aquatic > Freshwater > Creek >...
CAAGGACGGCAGCGGCCGCGTGGCCGCGCACGAGATCATGATCGGCACCCCGGCCATCCGCAACCTGATCCGCGAGAGCAAGATCGCCCAGATGTACTCCATGATCCAGACGGGCAGCCAGTTCGGCATGCAGACCCTGGACCAGTGCATGATAGAACTGGTCCGGCGCAACATCATCGCTCCGTCCGAGGCGCGCCTCTACGCCAAGAGCCCCGAGAACTTCCCCGGTTGATCCTCGGCCGCAACCGCCCAGAACGACCATCCGACCACCAACCTAGCGGACACCCCGACCATGGAACGCGATCAGGCCATACGATTCGTTCACGACCTCCTCAAGCTGCTGCTGTCGAAGAAGGGGTCCGATCTTTTTCTTACGGCCGACTTCCCGCCGGCGTTCAAGGTGGACGGCCGGGTGCTGCCGGTCTCCAACCAGCCGCTGACGCCGCAGCACACCTCGGACCTCGTGCGCGCCATCATGAACGACCGGCAGGCGGCGGCTTTCGAGTCGAGCAACGAGTGCAATTTCGCCATCAACCCCACGGGAATCGGGCGCTTTCGCGTTTCGGCTTTCGTGCAGCAGGGCAAGGTGGGCATCGTGCTGCGGGTGATCGCCGACAAGATCCCCACGGTCGAGGAACTGCACCTGCCGCCGCTGATCAACGAGCTGGCCATGGCCAAGCGCGGCATCGTCATGATCGTGGGCTCCACCGGTTCGGGCAAGTCGACATCCCTGGCCGCGATGGTGGGCTACCGCAATGCCAACAGCCAGGGCCACATCATCACCATCGAGGACCCCATCGAATACGTGCACCCGCACGCCAATTGCATCGTCACGCAGCGCGAGGTCGGGGTCGATTGCGACGACTGGCACATCGCCCTCAAGAACGCGCTGCGCCAGGCGCCCGACGTCATTCTCATCGGCGAGATCCGCGACCGCGTCGTCATGGAACACGCCATCGAATTCGCCGAAACCGGCCACCTGGTGATGTGCACGCTGCACGCCAACAGCACCAACCAGGCGCTGGACCGCGTGATCAACTTCTTCCCGGAAGACCGCCGCGCCCAGCTGCTGATGGATCTTTCGCTGAACCTGCGCGCCCTGGTTTCGCAGCGCCTGGTCGCATTCAAGGACCGCAAGGGGCGGATTCCTGCCGTCGAGGTGCTGCTCAACACCCCGCTCATCTCCGACATGATCTTCAAGGGCGAAGTCCACGAGATCAAGGAAGTGATGAAGCGCTCGCGCGACCAGGGCATGCAGACCTTCGACCAGTCGCTCTTCGATCTGCACGAGGCCGAACTCATCTCGTACGAGGATGCGCTGCGTAACGCCGATTCGGTCAACGACCTACGGCTGCAGGTCAAGCTCAATTCCAAGCTGTTCGGCGGTGTTGCCGGGATCAACCGCGGCATCGAGCATCTGGGGTTGAGCAGCTGAGGGACGAGGCGAGGGCAGGCGCATTGGGCTAGTAGACTGCGCCCAGCGCGGCAATACCTTTGCGCGAGAAGATCGGCGCTTGATGGCGCCGCCATGCCCACCTCCTGGCGCAGATCCGCCCCTCGATGAACGTCTTTGCGAAACTCTATTACCGCCTGCGCAAGGCGGTAAAGGCCGTACAGCTGTACCTGGTCATAGCCGGACCCGGTATCGTCGTCATGGTCGCCGACAACGACGCCGGCGGCATCACGACCTACGCCGCCACGGGCGCCAAGTACGGATACAACCTCATCTGGTTCCTGGTGCTGCTCATCCCGGTCGCCTACTACGTGCAGGAGATGACCGTCCGGCTGGGCGCGGTCACCAAGCGGGGGCATGCCGAGGCCATTTTCAGCGGCTTTGGCGCCTTCTGGGGCTGGTTCTCGCTCATCGACCTCATGATCGTCGACTGGCTCACGCTGGTCACCGAGTTCGTGGGCATGACCTCCGCGCTGGAGATCTTCGGCATCCCGGGGTGGCTGACGGTACTTCTGGTGATCGTCCTGCTGGGCACCATCGTGCTCAATGGCCGCTACTGGACCTGGGAGAAGATCGCGCTGTTGTTCTGCGCGCTCAATCTCGTCTACATCCCGGGCGCCTTCATGGTCCACCCGTCGATGCGCGACATCGTCCGGCAGGGTTTCATACCGAACTTTCCCGGCGGCTTCGACGGCCAGCTGTTCTTTTTCCTGATGGCCAACATCGGCACCACCATCGCGCCGTGGATGCTGTTCTTCCAGCAAAGCGCGGTGGTCGACAAGGGCATGCTGGAGAAGGATATCCCCTGGGGCAAGTTCGACACCTGGCTCGGGTCGGTGCTGACCATCATCGTGGCCGTATTCATCGTGGTCGTGACCGGCACCGTGCTGCGCGGTGTCGATATCGACAGCGCCGCCCAGGCCTCGGCCCAGCTGCAGGAAACCCACCACTGGGTGGGCACCTTCATGGCCATCGGCCTGTTCGATGCCGGCCTGCTGGGGGCGATCTGCATATCCCTGGCCAGTTCCTGGGCTTTTGGCGAGATATTCGGCTGGGCGCACTCGCTCAACACCAACATCAAGGAGGCGCCGTGGTTCTACGCCAGCTATTTCGTGACCCTGGTCACGGCGGGCGGCGTGGTGCTGATTCCCGGGGCGCCCCTGGTACTGATCACGCTTTTCGTGCAGGTAATCGCGGTCACCCTGCTGCCGGCGGCCCTCGTTTTCCTTATCCTCCTGCTCAATGACCGCGAGCACATGGGCGAATACGCCAACTCGACCGTGCAGAACCTCATCGGCGGCACGATCGTGATGGTGATCATCGTGCTGTCCACGCTGTATGGGATCAGCGTGCTGTTCCCGACGCTGTTTGGCTAGGAGCGACGGCGATGCTGCGCGGCTTTTCTCGTGTGGTCCGCAAATTCCGGGCGATCAACGCCCGCTACGCAACGCCCCGCATCACGATGTCGCCGCTGGTGCGCACTTCGCTGCTGGTGCTGCGGATCTACCTCATTTTGCTGGTCGCGCTGTTGCTGTACAAGTTCGTGATGCTGGCGGGGGCCTGATGCGGGCGCCCGGAATGCGCAATTGCTCCCGTGCCGGCCTTGGCGGCGCGGGGGCATCAATGAAAGCGGATGGACGTTCATGGTCGCCGTAGTCGAGCCCGAATTCTTCCTCAGCGAGGTCATACGCCGCCGCGTCTACCGTCATTCGGAGAAGGTCGGCCGCCTGCAGGATCTGGTCATCGTCGAGACCGGCCGGCTGCCCGAGGTGGTGCAGTTGCTCGTCAGCCGGCCCTATGGCCAGCCGTCGCTGCTGATCCCGTGGGACAAGGTCGTGGTGATATCGACCAACGAAATCGCCATCGATGTCGAAAGCCTTGATGCCTACCAGGCCGCGCCGGCGCCGGGTGCCATCCTGCTGCGCGACTTCATCCTCGACAAGAAGATACTCGACCTGGACGGGCGCGAGGTCGAGGTCGTCTATGACGTGAAGCTGGCCTTCCAGGCCGGAAAACTCTACGCCAGCGAGGTCGACTTCAGCCGCCATCGCCTGCTCCGGCGGCTGGGACTGCGCCACCTTGCCAACTTCATGGCGCAGCAGGCGGGCGGCGATTCCACCGTCTCATGGTTGTACGTGCAGCCCCTGCCCGACGACCTGGGCAGCTTCTCGGGCAGCGTGAAGCTCAACGTGCTGAAGTCGAAAATCCATGAAATCCATCCGGTGGACCTGGCCGACATCCTCGAGGAACTCGACAGCGGCCAGCGCCAGGCGCTCTTCAATCAGCTCGACCCCGGGCACGCTTCGGAGACGCTCGAGGAGATCGAGCCGCGCGTGCAGCGCGAGCTCATGGCCACCATGCAGCATGACCGGGCAGCGCGGCTGATCGGCGAGATGAGCCCGGCGCAGGCCGCCGATATCCTGGCCATACTGCCGGCACATGACGCCGACGGCATTCTCGAATTGCTGGATCCGGCCGATGCCGGCAAGGTGCGGCGCATCGTCGAGCACCATGACGAGAACATCCTGCTGTTTGCCACGCAATCGTTCATCCGCCTGCCTGCCGACGCCGTGGTGCGCGACGTGCTTGCCGGCTACCGCGAGCTTGCCCATGACAAGGACGTGCTCGCCTACATGTACGTCGTTGATGCGCAGGATCACCTGCTGGGCGTGGTGGGGTTGCGCGATCTGGTCTCGGCCGGCCAGGACATGGCGCTGGGCGCGCTCATGACCGAACAGCTGATCACGCTGCGTCCCGAGGAAACCCTGCGCGACGCCGTGCAGGCTATCGCGCGCTACGGGCTGCGCGCCATACCCGTGATGGACGAAGACCGGCGCCTGATGGGGGTGGTTTCAGACCACGATGTGCGCGGGCTCAAGCCCCGCCTGGCCTGACGTCAACTGGGTGCCGCGGCCGCCGTTGACGGCGCGCGGCCGCCGATCACGCCGGTTGCGGCACTGCCTGGGCAGCCACGGCCCGTTCGATTTCCGCGATGACATCGGCTACCGTGGCCAGGGGCGCACGCGTGTCCGCCATCTGGACATTGAACTTTTCTTCCATCTGGAACATGAATTCGATCATCGACAGCGAGTCGATGCCCAGGCTGGCAATATCGGTGTCCGGCGACAGCTTGGCGATATCGATGCCAAAGTGCTCCGCGATCATCGACTTGATGTCGTTCTGCAGATCCGTGCTCATTCGTTGCTCCTGCGGTGTGGCCACGTTGCTGGTATACCAGTCGGACTGCCGGTGCGGGCGGTAAGTTCCACCGCCAAACGCATTAGCCGAACCGTGCGCATTGCGTCCAGTGGGCGTCCGTCGACCCATCATGCATCCTGCACGAACGCCGTGAACGCCGGATTAATGCGGCGCCCGGCCACCGGATCCGGCGTTCGCGCGGCGGTGGCTGGCTTGGCAAATGCTCAGGAAAGGGGCCTTGCGCGAGCCACGGCCGGTGGCTTGCCTCACCGCCATCCGCGGGCTACAATCCCTGGTTTACCGATATTGGGCAAGGCAGACAATTCCATGGTGGTCATTCGGCTGGCTCGGGGCGGCGCCAAGAAGCGCCCGTTTTACAACATCGTCGCAACCGACTCGCGCAATCCGCGCGACGGGCGGTTCATAGAACGCGTCGGGTTCTACAACCCCGTGGCGGCTGCCGGCGACGTCAAGTTTCGCGTTGCCGCCGATCGTCTGGGTTACTGGAACGGGGTTGGTGCGCAGATGAGCCCCACGGTAGCCCGTCTGGTCAAGCAATATGGCGGCACGGACGGCATTGCTCCGGCTGGCGCCGGTGTGGCAGCGGAAGCGCCGGCGGTCAACTGATCGTCCCCGGGGCGCCGGCGCTAGCGTTGCCGGTTGAAGCCGTGGCGCCGGGCACCGCCATGCAGCCGGTTGTCGAGGTCCCCGCCGACCTCGTCGAAGTCGGGTTCCTGCGTGGCGCGTACGGACTGCAGGGCTGGGTGCATGTGCAGCCCCACTCGGGAGACGCGCAGGTTCTGCGGGCCTCCCGGCAATGGTGGTTGCGCCGGCCGGTTGCAGCAGCCGACGGCGCCGCGAGCGGCGTCCCGGTCGCGACGCCGCTCGACATCACCGGCGTGCGGGCGCAGGGAGCGGCCCTGGTGGCAAAGTGGCACGGCTGCGACGATCCGGAGTCGGCGCAGGCGTTCAAGGGTTGCGGCATTGCGGTTGCGCGCGCCAGTTTTCCGCGCCTGCCGCAGGGCCAGTATTACTGGGTAGATCTTGTCGGGGCGCAGGTCGTGAACCGCGGTGGCGTACAACTGGGTGTCGTCGCGAGCCTGCGCAGCAATGGTGCGCACGACCTGCTGGAAGTTGCCGGGGTGCCGGCCGGGCAGGGCGGTGTGCCCGCCATGGTACCGGCGATGCTGCTGATCCCCATGGTGCCGTCCTACGTCGATGGCGTCGATCTGGCGGCGCGCGTCATCAGCGTCGATTGGGAGCCCGACTGGTCTTAGCGTCGGACACGGAATGCAGTACGGTAGGCCGGCGCGCAGCGCGGGCGGGCCGATGTGAAACAGGTTGCGGCAAGGCGGGGCAAGCCGGGCACGAGCGGGGGCACACATGCGTTTTGACGTGGTCACCCTGTTCCCCGAGATGTTCGCGGTGCTCACCGGCTACGGAGTCACCCGGCGCGCCTACGATAACGGCCTCTGGCACCTGCAGTGCTGGGATCCGCGCGGCTTTGCCGCCGATGCGCATCGCACCGTCGATGACCGGCCTTTCGGGGGTGGTCCCGGCATGGTGCTGATGGCCGAACCGCTGGCGCAATGCGTCGAGGCGGCGCGGGCTGCGCAGTCGGCGGCCGGCTACGGCCGCACGCGCGTCCTGGTGCTGTCGGCGAGCGGAGCGCCGCTGCGCGATGCCCAGGTGCGGGCGTTGGCGGCAGCCGCGCAGCCGGAGCAGGACGTCGCGCAGCGCGAGGCGCTGGTTTTGGTTTGTGGACGTTACGAAGGCATCGACCAGCGGTTCATCGATGCCTTCGGGGATGCGGAAGTATCGATTGGCGATTTCATCCTCTCCGGCGGCGAGATCGCGGCGATGGCGCTGATCGATGCGGTGGTGCGGCATGCGCCGGGAACGATGAAGGCGCAGTCCGTTGCGGAGGAGTCCTTCGCCACCGGACTGCTGGATGTGCCGCATTACACCCGGCCGGAGTCCTGGCGGGGCCATGCGGTTCCCGCGGTGCTGCTGTCGGGGCACCATGCGCTGATCGCGCGCTGGCGGGACGAACAGGCCAGAAACCGGACGCGGCAGCTGCGCCCGGAATTGTTGCAGGTGGTTGGCGGCAACTCCGCCAAAAGCGATTCGAGCAGTAACGATTAACCCCATCCTCTGGGGCGGAACAACGAACAGACTTGCAGCGCCCGGCCTATCGCCAGGGCACATCTGCAGGCCATTACACCGCCGCCAAGATGGCATCTGGAGAGCGACCGTGAACGTGATTGAACAGTTGGAAAAGGAAGAAGTCGACCGCCTCAGCGCCAAGCGGGCCATCCCCGCCTTTGCCCCGGGCGATACGCTGATCGTCAGCGTCAATGTCGTTGAAGGCACGCGCAAGCGGGTCCAGGCCTATGAAGGCGTGGTCATCGCCAAGCGCAACCGCGGCCTCAACAGCGCCTTCATCGTCCGCAAGATCTCCAGCGGTGAAGGCGTGGAGCGAACCTTCCAGACCTATTCGCCCGCCATAGCCTCCATCGAAGTCAAGCGCCGCGGCGACGTGCGCCGTGCCAAGCTCTACTACCTGCGCGAACGCTCGGGCAAGTCGGCGCGGATCCGCGAAAAGCTCGAATCCAAGCAGACCGGCTGATTGCCCTTCGGGGCGGTTGCGCCAGTCGTCACACTGCAGCGTGCCAGGGATTGCCGGGTCGATGATCACCCCGGTCGACCCTGACGCGCTGCCTCGGGATGCCTCCTTTGCCGGCGGCCCTGCGGTGGGGGCCGGCCTGCTCACGCCGGCGGGCCTGCGCGACCGCTTCCGCACGGAACGGCCCTGGGAGCCCGAGCAGACCACCGACGGGCGTGTGTTCGTGCCCGGCCGCGCGCTGCAGCAGGCTGGCGTGCTCATCGGCCTGCACGAGCGTGACGGCGCCTTGCAGGTGCTGCTTACCGTGCGCGCTGCGCGCCTGCACGATCACGCCGGTCAGATCAGTTTTCCGGGCGGCCGCCTGGAGGCCGGCGACCGCGACGTGGTGGACGCGGCATTGCGCGAGGCGCGCGAGGAGGTCGGCCTGGAACGCAGCCGTGTCGAGATCCTGGGCACGCTGCCCGTCTACCGCACCATCAGCAGCTATCTCGTGACGCCGGTTGTCGCCCTCATCGCGCCCGGCGCAGCGCTGCGCGCCGACCCGGAGGAAGTCGACGAAACCTTCGAGGTGCCGCTTGCATTCCTGATGGACGGAGGCAACCACCAGCGCCGGCTGGTGTTGCAGGAAGACAGGCCACGCGGTGTCTACGCCATGGAATACCACGGTGCCCGCCGCTACCTCATCTGGGGCGCCACGGCGGCCATGCTGCGCAATCTCTACCGCTTCCTGCTGGCCTAATACAATCCGACCATGAGCTGGATCGCGTTGATACTTACCCTGTTGCTCGAACAGGTACGGGCCACACCGTCGGCCAACCCGGTATACGCGGGCGCAACGGCCTGGGCGGACAAGGTCGCGCGCAACCTCAATGCCGGCAAGGCGCGCCACGGCGGCTATGGCTGGCTGCTCGTGGTGGGCCTGGGCGTGCTGCTGACCCTGGCGGTCTTCGAACTGGCGCGCTCCTGGTTCTGGCTGGCGGCCCTGGCGGTGGATGTCCTGGTGCTGTTTTTCGCGCTGGGCTTTCGCCAGTTCAGCCATCCCATCACGCTGATCCAGACGGCCCTGGAGCAGGGTGACCTGGAAGAAGCGCGGCGCGTTTTTGTGCAGTGGCGCCGGGCCACCGATCCGGGATTTGACGCCACCGAACTCAGTGAATCGGAGATCGTGCGCCAGTCCATCGAGTTCGGGCTCCTCGCCTCGCATCGCCACGTGTTCGGCGTGCTGTTCTGGTTCCTCATCCTTCCCGGGCCCTGCGGCGCGGTCCTCTACCGCCTGAGCGAATACCTGGCGCGCCACTGGAACCGCCCGGGCGGCGCCAGCGACCTGGGCATTCCGCCCGACCAGTTCGGCCAGTTCGCGCAGCGGGCTTACGCGTGGATCGACTGGCTTCCCGCGCGACTCACGGCGCTGGGCTTTGCCATCGTCGGGGATTTCGAGGGCGCGGCCCATTGCTGGCGCAACCTGAACGTCGATTCGCGTCCCAATGTGAACGCGGAGCGCACCCTGATACTGGCTGCCGCCGGCGGGGCCATGGGCGTGCAGGTTCTGAGCGCCGTCGACGCGGCGCGCTACCTTGACCCTGCCGCCCACGACGGCGCCAGCCTCGCTGAACCGGCACCGGAGGCCTTGCGCTCCGCGGTGGGCCTGGCCTGGCGCGCCATGGTGCTGTGGCTGCTGGTACTGCTGCTCATGACGATGGCGGCGGCGCTGTCCTGAGGGGCCCGCGCGCCGCGGCGATGCATGGCGCAGGCCGGAACCTTCAGCGCCAGACCTTCGAAACCGTCGCCCCCGGCTCCTGCGCGAGCAGCTTGCGGTAGAACGCATAGCGCTCGGCGCTGATGCTGCCCGCGGCCAGCGCCGCACGGATCCGGCAGTCGGGTTCCTCGGCGTGGCGGCAGTCGGCGAAACGGCACGGCTCGGTGATCGCGGCAAAATCCGGCAGCCATTGGGTCAGGTGCGCGCTGTCGAGGTGCTCGAGGCCGAATTCGTGAAAACCGGGTGAATCGATGACCGCGCCGTCGCTGCCGTAGCTGAACCAGCGCGTCGCGGTCGTGGTCTGGCGCCCGTGTGTGCCACCGCGCGACAGCGCGCCGATGCGCAGGTCCGAGTCGATCAGCAGGTTGAGCAGGGACGACTTTCCCATGCCCGACTGGCCCACGAACAGCGTCACGCGTCCGGCGCACTGCCCCTGGAGCAGTTCGCGCGCCGCCACGGCATCCTTGCGCGCGGATAGCCGCAGCGTGCGAGCGCCCAGCCGCGCCACGTCGGCGAGCGCCGCTTCGGCCTGTCGCGCCGCCGGGCCCTCGAGGTCTATCTTGTTGAGGATGGCGAGCGCGTCGATGCCGGCAGCGCGTGCCGCCAGCAGCGCCCGCCACAGGAACTCCGGCTGGGCCGGCGGCTGTGCGGCGAAGACGATGGCCACCTGGTCGACATTGGCCGCCAACGGTTTCGTGCGGGTGGCATCGGCACGAAACAGCAGGTTGCGCCGCGGTTCGACGGCTTCAATGACGTAAAGGTCGGGCTCGCGGGAACAGTGCACGCGATCGCCCACCACGATGTCCTGGTTGCGGCCGCGGCCTATCGCGTCCACCTCTGCGCTGCTGGCGGCGGCCTCCACGGCTTTGGCCGCCGCGTGATCGGCAGCCGGCGGGCAATCGAGCGCCACGATATAACGCTGGCCGAAGCGCGCAACCGCGCGCCCCGGCGCCAGTGCAGCGGTGCTGGCACCGGCCGGGGCGGCAACGCTGCTACGCGCCGGCCGGTGCACTGGCCAGCAGCCGGTTTATCCGGACCGCCGCCGGAGGGTGGGAGTCATAGAAAGCCGAATGGAGCGGATCGGGCGTGAGGGTGGATGCATTGTCCTGGTAGAGCTTGACCAGCGCCTGCACCAGCGACTGCGCCGAAACATGCTGCGCGGCGAAGGCATCGGCCTCGAATTCATGGCGACGCGACAGCGCGCTTTGCACCGGCGCCAGCACGAACGCGAACATGGGAACCACCAGCGCAAACAGCACCAGCAGCAATCCGTTGCCCGGAGCCCCGGGCGGCGTGACCACCCCCAGGCTGGGAGCGAACCACGCCTGGGTCTGCAGCCAGCCCAGCAGCGCCAGCCACGCCAGCGTCACGGCCATGCCGCTGGCGAGGCGCTTGGTCACGTGGTGCAGCCGGAAGTGTCCGAGCTCATGCGCCAGCACGGCTTCGAGTTCGTCCGGGCCCAGCCGCGCCAGCAGCGTGTCGTAGAACACGATGCGCTTTGCCGCGCCCAGGCCGGTGAAATAGGCATTGCCATGCGTCGAACGGCGCGAGCCGTCCATGGTGTAGACGCCATTGCTGCGGAAACCCGTGCGTGCCAGCAGTGCGCCGATGCGCGCCCGCAAGGGCCCCTCGCCCAGCGGCGTGAAGCGGTTGAACAGCGGCGCGATCAGCCAGGGGTAGAGCACACCGAGCAGCAGCGAAAAGACACACCAGAACAGCCACGCGGCCAGCCACCACCAGGCGCCCGCCGACCGCATCAGCAGCAGCACGACCGCGAGAACGGGCAGGCCGATGACGGCGCCCAGCAGCAGCGACTTTGCCGCATCGGCGAAGAACATCGACTGGGTCATGCGGTTGAATCCGAACCTCTGCTCGAGCCGGAAGCTGCGGACCCAGTCGAGCGGCAGGTCCACCAGCGTCAGCAACAAGGCAACGCTTGCAACCAATGCCATATCAGACAGCAGGCCATCGCCGGCAGGCATGCCCAGGTGGTCGACCAGCCATTGCAGCCCGCCGCCCCAGGTGAGCGCAATGAAGACGAACGCGCCCCAAACCGCGTGTATCGCGCCAAGACGCTGCTTGGCTACGGTGTACCGGGCGGCACGCTGGTGGTCGTCGAGCTCGATGGTCGCCGCGAACTGCGCCGGCACCGTACCGGCGTTGCGTGCGACATGGCGTGCCTGCCGTCGGCTCAGCCACAGCCGCAGCGCAAGATGCAGGGCCAGGACACCAGCAAAAAGTATCGTGAAATATGCGTTCATGCCTGGCAGCGCCCGCGCGGGCGCTGGAGTGAAGGGGAGGCCGGGCCGGCAGGCCATGCGACAATCGGCGCTGCATCACCCTGCACGGTTTTCCTGCCGGGTCTCAACCCCGCGATTACCGCGCGCTCAACGGCGAAAATTATGGCACACGACCCCAAGGCCGGAACTGCGGCCGTTTCCCTTTCCAAAGTGGATGACAATAACCTGGTCTGGATCGACATGGAGATGAGCGGCCTGCTGCCCGACTCCGATCGCATTCTCGAAATCGCCGTGGTGATCACCAACGGCAATCTCGAAACCGTGGCGGAGGGACCGGTGGTTGTCGTACACCAGTCTGACGCCGTGCTGGCGGGCATGGATGCCTGGAACCGTGCCACGCATGGGCGCTCCGGCCTTACCGAACGTGTCCGTGCCGCCTCTCTGGATGATGCCACCGCGGAGACCGCGGTGCTCGATTTCCTCGCCCAATACGTGCGCCCGGGAAAGTCGCCGATGTGCGGCAATTCCATCTGCCAGGACCGGCGCTTCCTGGCGCGCTGGATGCCGCGGCTTGAAGCTTTCTTCCACTACCGGAATCTTGATGTGAGCACGCTCAAGGAACTGGCCAAGCGCTGGAATCCGGAAGTGCATCGCAGTTTCGAGAAGAAAAGCCGCCATGAGGCGCTGGCCGACGTCTACGAATCCATAGCCGAGCTGCAGCACTACCGCACGCATTGGTTGACGGCGCGCACCGCCTGACGCGCTATCGGCCACAGTGCCGACCCGGGCTCATTGGAATCAAAGGCTTGCAATTGGACGCCGCCTGGCCGTGCCGCCGGCGCCGATGGGCCGCAGGCCGTGCCTATACTGCCACCCTTGCCGGCGGGAACATCGGCGGTCCGGTGGCACGGCCGGTCCGGGATCGGCCAGCACGCAGTGGCCTGCCTACGGCGCGCAACCCTCGGTGAGCCGGCGCCGTGGTCCCCCCGCCTGGAGTCGAACCGGGATCTCACGCTTAGGAGGCGCGTGCACTATCCATTGTGCTACGGGGAGCGCGCGCGCAGTATACGGGC
>Ga0209698_10006563_pt1 | contig 12341 bp, 8 predicted proteins | sample LitLauG_LLR_2012_FD_187203 | JGI IMG/M metagenome (GOLD analysis project Ga0209698, IMG submission 187203) | Freshwater sediment microbial communities from Pennsylvania, USA - Little Laurel Run_MetaG_LLR_2012 (SPAdes) (version 2) | ecosystem: Environmental > Aquatic > Freshwater > Creek >...
GGCCTGGGTCCTGAGCACGGCGGAAATGATCTCTGCCGGCCATCCCGAAAATTTTAAGGCTGGTGTCCCCGGCCGGATGCAGGGGCGTTGGCGTAATCATAATGTTGGAAAAGATAACAATGCCTTTTGGCGACTTTGCTGGTACGGTCCAGGCCCGCCTGACAGCCAAAGGCCCTAAAATTTATGATCAGCGGCCGCTGACCGGCGCGTTAAAAGTGAAAAAAAACGATCAGCAACAGGTCCGACGGGCAGTCTACTTGCCTCAGGAGGAGTATTGCGGGTTGAGTGACATGTTCCGAGCAGTCGCCACACGCTTCCTACTGTTGAATTATTGCGCTGGTTAACGGACAGCCACCAGCCTGCGCCGCTTTCGGCCCCTCCATACCCGAATCATCTGAAGGGACACCGCCAGCAATATCAGGCTGAACCCCGCATAAAAACCAGGCCCGAGAAATTTATTTTCTTTGAAAAGGAGAAAAGCAAGCAGTATCGAATAAACGGGCTCCAGGTTGTAGGACAGGTTGACGGTGAACGCGGAAATTTTCATCAGGGCACTCAGGCTCAGTATGAAGGCCAATACCGTGCAGCACCACGCCAATACCCCCAGCCATATCCAGTCCTGCCAGGTGGGCATCAAATTGCGGGCGGGGAAAAACCGGAAATAAAAAGGCAGGATTACGCACAGCACTATAACGCCGCCGGCCATTTCATAGAATGTGACGATCTTCGGGGAAAAGCTGCCTAAAAGACGCTTGTTCAAAATCGGGAAAAGACAAGCCAGCATGGCAGACAGGATACCAAAAATAATCCCCGTCTTAAATTCCGGGTAGAAATTAAAAATCAGGTAGACGCCCAAAATAGTCAGCAGGCCCAGCATCACTTCGACAATATCTACCCGCCTTCTCATCAGTAACGGTTCGAAAAGCGACGTAAAAAAACCAATGGCCGACAGGCACGTGACCGCCACCGACACGTTGGAGTACTTGATACTGCCGTAGAAGGTAACCCAGTGAAGGGCAATGATGGCGCCCACACCCAGGAGTGCCCCCATTTTGCCCAAGGAGATCCGGATCATTTCGTGCCTGAAATACAGGATCACGCCCAGCGTCACCGCACTGATCACCATCCGGTACCAGACTAACACACCCTCATTCAAATCCACCAATTTTCCAATGATCGCCGTAAATCCGGCCAGCAAGACGGCAATATGAAGCTGCAGGAATGCCTTTTTCATGCGCCAAAAGTAGGCAGCTTGCCGTTAAGTTGTCGCAGTAATCGTTCCAACACTTCTGCTGAAGGCGCCCCGTGGTCACCCATCGGGCATATGACGGGTTTCCTGGGCCCGGCCGGCGGTCTTCTGCGCCCCCGATAGCCGGCATTTAATATTAACAAACCTTTGCATAAAATAAATGTCCCTGTTGCTATTGTACCATCCATAGTTTTATATTTGCCCCTGTTTATCTAAAAACCCGCTAATGAGTTTCAAAAAAATCAACAACATTACAGGATGGGCAATATGCCTTATTGCAAGCATCGTTTATTTAATGTCCATGGAAGCCACCGGCAGTTTTTGGGATTGCGGTGAATTTGCTTCCAGCGCCTTCAAATTACAGATCCCTCATCCGCCGGGTGCACCGCTCTTTATTCTGCTGGGAAGACTGTTTATGATCCCTTTTTCTAATCCGAACCAGGCGATTCTCGGCCTGAACACGATGAGCGCCCTGATGAGCGGATTTACCATCTTGTTTTTGTTTTGGAGTATTACCCATTTTGCCCGGAAAATTGCAGAACGCAATAATCCCAACCCGCTGACCAATGGCCAATTGTTCTCCATCATGGCAGCCGGCGTTGTGGGGGCCCTGGCCTATACCTTCAGTGACTCTTTTTGGTACAGTGCCGTTGAATCGGAAGTATATGCCAGCTCTTCCTTTTTTACCGCGATTGTTTTTTGGCTGGTGCTCAAATGGGAGCAGGCGGTCACGGCGGAACAATTACAGGGTGTCCAGGGACAATTTACGCCTGCTGATAAATGGCTGATTTTAATTTTTTATATGATCGGCCTGGCCGTCGGGGTGCATCTGCTGCCCATCCTTACCATACCGGCCATCGTCATGGTTTACTATTTCAAGAGATACAAAGCCACCAATTGGAAAACATTCTGGGCTTTTGTGATCGCCTGCCTCATTACGGGAATTGTACAGGTACCCATGATCCAGTGGAGCATCAAATTCGCCGGGGATTTTGACATCTTTTTCAAAAATGTTTTAGGGCTGCCTTTCTTTACTGGCTTTACATTCTTTTTTATTTTCCTGGGGTCGCTCATCGCTTTGATGATCCGCGTGGCCAAGAAACGGAACTGGAATTTTTTACGGCTGGCCATGTGGAGCTTTGCCTTCGTCATCCTTGGATTTTCGACCTATTTTACCACGATGATCCGCTCGCTGGCCGATCCGGCAGTAGATATGTTCAACGTGGACAACCCTGTGAGCCTGGTGGGCTACCTCAGCCGCGAGCAATATGGGGACTGGCCAATTATGTACGGACAGGATTTTACCGCCGGTAATGTGCAGGGCGACCAATATACCCCCGATTACAACACCGTGTCCTACTTTGTCAAGGGAAAAAATAAATATGAAAAATTGGGCAAACGTCAGACGATTACCTACCATGATGAAGATTTGCATCTTTTTCCAAGGATGTGGGACAATAGCAACGACCAGGGACATGCCGATTATTATGCCAGTTACGCGGGCATCAGCCGGGACCAGAAAACCGGCACCTATTCCAATAAGCCCTCCATGGGAGACAACATAGGGTTTTTCTTCGGCTACCAGTTCAACTTCATGTACTGGCGGTATTTCATGTGGAATTTTACCGGAAAACAAAACGATATCGAAGGTATTGATATGGGCAATGTCAGGGATGGGAACTGGCTGTCTGGCATCCCGATTTGGGATAATGCCAGGTTGGGTGACCAAAGCAAAATGCCCGATACGATCAAACATAATAATTCCCATAACACACTTTTTGCATTGCCGTTCTTACTGGGGATCCTGGGATTATATTATCAATTCCGCAAGCACAAAAAAGACACGATCGTCGTAGGACTGCTCTTCTTTTTTACCGGCATTGCCATCGTTGTATACCTCAACCAGGCAGGCAACCAGCCCAGGGAGCGGGATTATGCCTACGTGGGTTCGTTTTATGCCTACGCCATCTGGATTGGGCTGGGAGTCATGTATGTCAAAGAGCTTTTTGAAAAATTCCTCAAAGGCGATATGGCCAATTATGCGGCAGCCGGGATTTGCCTGCTGGCCGTGCCGGTGCTGATGGGCCAACAGGAATGGAACGATCACAATCGCAGCAACAAAACCATTGCCCGCGACCTGGCTGTCGATTACCTCGAAAGTTGCGCCCCCAATGCGATCCTGATCACCTTTGGAGATAATGATACCTATCCGCTCTGGTTTGCCCAGGAGGTACTGGGTATTCGCAGGGATATCAGGGTCATCAACTCCAGCCTCATGGGCACTGACTGGTATCTAAACCAGCTGCGCTATAAGGTCAATAAAAGTGATTCCATTGACGTCATCTGGAGCCAGGACCAGATTATCGGAAGTAACCGCGACGCCATATATTATTACCCGGATGCGCCCGGCGCCAAGGTGGACCAGTCCAAACCTATGGACCTGTACACGATGATGAAGGATTATGCCGGCAGCGACGATCCAAAACGAATGGTACAAAATGGAGAAGACTATCTCAATATCTTCCCGGCGAAGAAAGTCTCGATCCCTGTCGACACGAACCTCGTGCGCCAAAACGGGACCGTGAATCCGGGGGACAGCGTGGTAAGCGAAGTGGATTTTGACATCCCGAAAAGTGCCTTGGGTAAAAATGAAAGCGCCATCTTAAACATCATGGCCGCCAATAAGTGGAAAAGACCCATTTATTTTACCTCTCCTTATGATGAACTGGGATTTCAGCAATATTTAAGGACCGATGGATTGACCTACCGCTTTGTGCCTGTAAAAAATGGCGAAGTCAACCGGGACTGGTGTTATAATATTATGATGAACAAGTTTGTATTTGGCAATTGCGATAAGCCGGGTGTCTATTATGATGAGGAAAACCGCCGGCATCTGAATACGATCCGGATGCAGTTTGCCCAGGTAGCCTCCAACCTGGCCGACAATGGCCGCAAGGAAGATGCCAAAAGGTTGCTGGAAAAGTGCGACAAAAATATGCTGCCCGAAAATTTCCCTTATGGCCTCGTATCACGGCGCCAGCAGCAGGATCAGATTTCCGGGCAATTTCTGCTGGCAGCCTACAAAGCCGGCGACACTACCTTGGCCCAGAAGGTTTCGAGGGCTTTGCGCAAGGACCTGGAACAACAAGTGTCCTATTATAACAGTCTGGACGAGGATAAACAGGCGGGCCTCGCCTATGAAAATCAGATCGTTCAACAATTGTTGCAACAGTTGCAGGGCATGGAACAATATTTCAGAAATGCGCCTGCCGTCATACAGGAAAACAAGAATCCTATTATCAACAAGATTCCTGTTCCGAAGAAAAAATAGACTGCCAGCGGCAAAACCGCCTAATTTAATTTGGAAAAATTAAAATCCCGGCATTACCTTCATACTTTGAAAGGTAATCCGGGATTCTTATTTAACATTCGAACCAAAATTCTAAGAGTATTGTTGTTTAACTTGCTATAGTTTTGGTACCCTAGGTCTGCATCTTCATCCTACAGAACAAATTTTGTAAAAAGAATTCCCTCGGGTTACTGGTTTGAACGGTACATCTGGTGCCTTCCGTGCAAAGGGAGCATCGCTAACAAAATATTACTATGCGGGGACACAATTTTTCCAAATACGATCCAAATGAAAACAGCAAGACCTCTTTCGAAAAACTGCTGGACATATTCATGCAAATGTTGACCTATACCAATGGGGACGTATCGGAAGCCCTCAGCTGGTTGACAGAACTGGATAAGGAATACAAGCTCACCAACGACCAGTATGGGATGGGCGATTTCATCGAAGACCTGAAGGATAAAGGCTATGTGGACGAAAACCGCCAGAAAGGGGAAATAAAGATCACCCCGAAAACCGAGCAGGGCATCCGCAAAAAAAGCCTGGAAGAAATCTTTGGAAAACTAAAAAAGACCAAGCAAGGCAATCATAACACCTTCAAGCCGGGCGGCGGTGATGAAATCAACCCGGAAACGCGGCCCTTTCAGTTTGGCGACACGCTGGAACAGATCGATTTTACAGAATCCATTCGAAATGCGCAAATCAACCACGGCTTCGAGACCTTCACCATGCATGAAGATGACCTTCAAATCCGGGAAACAGATTTCAAGTCGCAGACATCCACGGTCTTAATGATTGACATCTCCCACAGTATGATCCTGTACGGCGAGGACCGGATTACACCAGCCAAAAAAGTGGCGATGGCCCTCAGTGAATTGATAACCACCAAATACCCCAAAGACACCCTGGACATCGTAGTCTTTGGCAATGACGCCTGGACCGTCGAAATCAAGGACCTCCCCTACCTGCAGGTGGGCCCTTATCATACCAACACCGTTGCCGGGCTGAACCTGGCAATGGATATCCTGCGAAAACGAAAAAATCCCAATAAACAGATTTTCATGATTACCGACGGTAAGCCGACCTGCCTGAAGATCGGAAAGCGGTACTACAAGAACAGTTTCGGCGTCGACAGACGGATTCTGAATCGCTGCATGAACCTTGCCGCCCAATGTAAAAAACTGAAGATCCCCATCACCACTTTTATGATAGCCAGCGATCCCTACCTGCAGCGATTTGTCACGGAATTTACCGAAACCAATAATGGAAAGGCTTTCTTTGCCTCCCTGGATAAGCTGGGGGCATTTATTTTCAAGGATTTTGAAAGCGGAAAACGGAAAACGGTGTATTGACCGATGGCGGTCGCCCACAATTTTTATCAAAAAAATCAAACCAATACATGGATATTCATAAAATCAACACCCTTGGAGAACTAAAAAAAAGCGGTTATAAGGCCAGATCGATTAAGGAAGAACTGCGCGAAAACCTGATCAGGAAAATCTCGAAAAAGGAGGTTACGTTTCCTGGTATTATCGGCTACGAGGACTCCGTCGTTCCTGATACGGAACGGGCGCTGTTGTCCCGCCATAACATCTTGTTCCTCGGCCTGCGCGGACAGGCAAAAACGCGTATGGCCCGGCAAATGACCTCCCTGCTTGATGAGTACATTCCGGTGCTGATGGGAAGCGAGGTCAATGACGATCCCTTCAAGCCCCTGAGCAAATACGGCAAAGACCTGGTGGAGGAAAAAGGCGATGATGCCCCCATTGAATGGCTGCACAGAAGCAAACGGTACGGCGAGAAACTCGCCACACCGGACGTCAGTGTGGCCGACCTTATCGGTGACATCGACCCAATCAAGGCAGCCAATCTTAAATTGAGTTATGCCGATGAAAGAGTCATCCACTACGGTATTATTCCCAGAAGCAACCGCGGGATATTTGTGATCAATGAATTGCCTGATCTGCAGGCCCGCATACAGGTTTCATTATTCAATATCCTCGAAGAGGGAGACCTGCAAATCCGCGGCTTCAAATTGAGATTGCCGCTGGACATTATGTTTGTTTTCACCGCCAACCCGGAAGATTATACCAACCGGGGTGCCATCGTGACGCCATTGAAAGACCGGATAGAAAGCCAGATATTGACCCACTATCCCACCAGCATGGAAACGTCTTTGTCCATCACCGAACAGGAGGCAGGCATTCACGAAGACCAGCTGAAGCGCATTCAGGTGAGCGACCTGGTGAAACGATTAATCGAACAGGTTTCTTTTGAGGCCAGGGCCAGTGAGTTTGTCGACAAAAAGAGCGGCGTATCAGCGAGGCTCACCATTGCCGCCTACGAGAATGCCGTCAGCTCTGCTGAAAGAAGGGCCATAATGAATAAAGAAAAAGAAACGCAGGTGTGGATCAGTGACCTGGTTGGTATTATCCCCTCCATCACCGGGAAAATCGAATTGGTATATGAAGGGGAACAAGAAGGCCCCTACCAGGTGGCCTATAACCTTATGGAAAAGGCCGTACGCACTCAGTTCGCCGCATATTTTCCTAACCCGGAAACCTTTAAGAAACGCAGGACCAAGGAAGCCGGTGCAGACGAAAATCCCTATAAGGCTATCACCCGATGGTTTGATGCAGGCAACCATCTTAACCTCTTTTTCGGTGTAAAAGACGATGATAAAGTGCAATTATTGTATAAAGTCGACGGGCTATATGGCTTGGTGAAAAAACATTTTCCCTCGGCCAGTGCTAAGGAAAACGCGCTGATGATGGAATTCGTTTTACACGGCCTCTCGTCTTATTCACTCATCAGTAAAAAAGTAGTGGAAGGAAAGATCGAGTTTAAAGATTTGATGGGCAGCATGCTCAACCTCAGCCCGCAGTCATTCAGGGACGAAGAACTGGATGAAGATGATTTCAAATGATATCCCCAAAAGTGGGGGTCTGTTTGCACTAAGCTTGATTCGGTCGGTTCCTGCGAGCCTGCTGACGATAATGGTAAGGGAGACACGGGCGAAAGACAAGTGAACGGACCGTACTGAGAGTCGGTACTCCTCCTCCAGGTGCAGGATGGTCGCGACCGCGCGAACGGCGACAGGCCGGTAAATTCGACAATATGAGCACCAAGAAAAGCTTCAATTCCTCACGCGCCCCCAGAATGAGTGCCGCATTTCCCCAGAGCGTTATTGCTGACAATTTTATCTTCTTGTCAGGAATGCCGGGGCTTGACCCGTCGACGGGCCAGGTTGTAAGCGCTGACTTCGAGGAACAGGTGAGACAGAGTATTAAAAATATAGAGACGATCCTTGAAGACGCCGGTTCCAGTCTTTCAAAAATCGTTAAGATCACCATTTTCATGGTCGCCGGGAATGATTTCAGCCTGATCAACAAAGTCTACAAAGAATTCTTTCCTGACGATGCGCCGGCGAGAAGTACGCCCCAGGTGATGCCTTTTCCAGCAGGAATACTTGTGTCCATAGAATGCATCGCCCTGGCTTAGACACTTTAAAAACAAATAGTTTCCCTGACGAATGGAACGAACGGGTTGTACCTGCGACAAGGAGAAAGACCCATCTGCCCGGCACCCGGTAATCCATTCAAAGAATATTCACTTCGGTTTCCAACCTAATCCCAAACCGCGAAAAGACCGAGGATTTGATTTCCTGGCTCAACAATAAAATATCGTGGCCCGTAGCCGATCCATAATTTACCAGCACCAGCGCTTGTTTGTCGTAGCAACCTGCATCGCCCCGGCGGAATCCTTTCCATCCGCATTGTTCAATCAGCCATCCGGCCGGTATCTTATAGTGGTGATCGTCCAAACGGTAGGCAGGTATCGTGCTGTGGCCTTCCTGGAGTCTTTCAAGCTGGTCAGCCGTGATCGAGGGATTTTTGAAAAAACTGCCGGCGTTACCAATGATTTTCGGATCAGGCAGTTTTGACGACCGGATGCGAATCACGGCATCAGAAATAGCCCTGACGCTCAATTTTTCCGCGGGGTTCTTTTCGAGTTCCTGCTGGATGGCGCCGTAAGAAATATTATAGTGCGGTACTTTATTCAACCGGAAGGTTACCGACACGATGGCAAACTGCTGCTTGAATGTTGTTTTAAATACACTGTCCCTATATCCAAACTGGCAATCATTCAGTGTGAAATTTACCAGCTTGTTGTCCAACAGATGATAGGCTTCCAGAGAGTAGAAAACGTCTTTTATTTCCACTCCATAGGCGCCAATATTCTGCAGCGGAGCTGCACCGACACTGCCTGGAATCAATGACAGGTTTTCGACCCCCGCCAGATTTCTTTCGATACAATGCAGCACAAACTGATGCCAGCTGACGCCTCCGCCGACTTTCAGGTACAAGTATCTTTCGTCTTCGTGGATCGTTTTGCAGCCGGCAATTTCATTTTTCAGCACGAGACCATCAAAATCCTGCGTAAAAAGGATGTTGCTCCCTCCGCCCAGGATCAGCGTTTTCTCCAGGTTACCCCCCCTGGACCGCCAGACCTCTTGCAGGTCATCCAGGTTCCCAAAGGAAGCAAACTGCCGGGCAACTGCCGCCACGCCGAAAGTGTTATATTGCTGCAGATCGTAATTATTATAAACTAGCATGGTTTCTTTAAAAAGGGAAGAAATTATTTGCAAAGTGAACTACCTCGCAGCAAGCTGACGAGGCATCTGAAATACAGCGTCGGTTCCCGACTTTAAAATATTTATAGATGCATTATGATCTCTATGCAACGACAACCCACATACGGGACAATCATGCTGTCGTTGGTCAAGTTCTTTTTTCACCATCGTCCCGAACCAGAACACCTTTGAGAGGTGTTTCGGGGATTCACGGCTATGGCATAGCTACCGGTACTTTCAACCTTGTAACGAATCATTGCCGTGAATTTCCCCCAACCCGCATCGTATATGCTTTTATTTAACCCACTTTTAGCCATTTGTCCGTTGGGTGCAAAACCTCCCTGTCCATCCAGCAGCGGTTTGCAGCGTTTGGACATATTTGGAATATTCAAATCCTCATATGCAATCAGGCCAAACTTATTGACGAGCAACCGGCTTGTTTGATGCAAAAAATCGTTGCGTTGATTGCTTACTTTTTGATGCAATGCGGTAAGTCTTTTCTTAGCAGTGTGGCTTTTGCACTTGGTATATTTAAACTGAAGCTCTTTGAGTCTTTGTTCAGAATTTCTAAGATAACGTGGATTTTCAATGGCAGTCCCATCGGATAGAACCGCAAAACTTTCCAGGCCAAGATCAATGCCTACCCTGGAGGAAACAGGCTTTTTGGGAACGGAAATGTTTTGTTCGCAAGTGAAAATGATGCACCATTGATTCCCGGTTTTCTTTATCGAGCAGGTCTTTACCATCCCTTTCATCTCCCGGTGCAACTTCACCTTTAACAATCCAATTTTGGAAACCTCCACTTTATTGCCAATAATTTTAAATCCGGATTGCGGATAGCAAATGGAATGGAATCGTTCTTTGCCTTTGAACCGTGGAAAGCCAGGCGTTTGACCTTGTTTTATTCTTCTAAAAAAATGTTTGAAAGAGATGTCCAGTCTTTTAAGGACATCTTGCAAAACCTGGGAGTGAACCCGGTTATATTCCGCGAAGTCTGCTTTTAAGGATGGCAATTCATTTTGTTGGTCCTTATAGGAAATAGCTTTGCCCATGGCCTTGTAAGCCGTAATTCTGTGTTCCAACGCTGTATTGTGAAGCCACCTGCACAATTTGAATTGATCGTACAGGATTTTAACTTGCTTTCTGTTGGGGTATATTCGATATTTATAGGCGATGACCACTTTACAAAATTAAAAATTTCGCAACAAGTTGCGAGGAATTAAACCCAAAAAGGATTAAACAGGATCTACATCCGGCAGGACGGTCACACTCCTGAATTTTTTTTCGGACTTCAGCAGGTCGATACAGTTGCTGATCACTTTTTTCTGCAACGGTAAGTGCGCGGCATCCTTTGGTAACTTGATGAGGATCTCCATTAAAAAAAGGTTTCGCACCCTGTTAATCACCGGCGCAACGGGACCGGATAAATTCTCCAGCTCCTTACTGAGCGTTTTGGCCAGGCTATCGGCAGCATCCTGCACGGTGGGTTGCAGCTTGTGTTTTAGGGTTAGTTTCACCAGGCGGCTGAATGGCGGATAAAAAAACTGCCTGCGCATGCCCATCTCGTCTTCATAAAAATGCTGGTAATCATGTTCCAGCAGGAACAGCAAGACAGGATGATTTATTTTTGAGGCTTGTATCAACACCAGTCCCTGTTCGGATTTGCGGCCGGCGCGGCCGCTGACCTGTTCCATGAGTTGGAAAGCTCGTTCATTGACCCTGAAATCAGCAAAACTTAGCAGCCCGTCGGCATCCAGGACACCCACCAGGCTTACGTTATCAAAATCCAGCCCCTTGACCACCATCTGCGTTCCTGCAAGAATGTCTATGCGGCGCTGTTCAAACATTTTGATGAGCGTATCGTGCGCATTTTTTCCTTTTACCGCATCGACGTCCATCCTGGCAATGCGGTGGTGAGGAAAATCTTCCATCAGTTCCTCCTCAATTTTTTCGGTTCCAAAATTCTTCTCGATCCAGTTAACACTTCCGCAGGCCGGACAGGCTTTTAGTTTGGGGTAGGTATTTCCGCAATAATGACAATGGAGCTTATTAGAGAATTTATGCAGGGTTAAGGTAACGTCACAATTTTCACAGCGAGGGATAAATCCGCAGGTGCCGCAAATCAAGAAGGGCGCATACCCCCGCCTGTTTTGAAAGAGAATCACCTGCTTGTCTTTGCTCAGTGCCGTCTCAATCGCTGCTTTCAGTTGGGGGGAAATGGTCACTTTTCCTTTCCTGGACGCAGCTACCGTCCTGGTATCGATGATCCTGATTTCAGGCAATTTAATGCCACCGAATCTTTCCTTGAGCTGCACCAGCGCATATTTTTTTCTCACGGCATTATAATAACTTTCCAGCGAAGGCGTCGCACTTCCCATCAAAACTTTAGCTTTAAAAAGGGACGCATAAAATACCGCCGTATCGCGCGCATTATACCTGGGTGACGGTTCCTGCTGTTTGAAGGAAGGATCATGCTCTTCATCAATAATGACCAGGCCGAGGTTTTTAAAGGGCAGAAACAGCGCGCTGCGGGCGCCGAGGATTATTTTTAACTCCCCGGTCCTGATCTTGTTCCAGAGCTCCACCCTTTCATTGTTATTGAATTTGGAATGATAGATGGCGATATTTCCCCCAAAGTTGATCTGTAATCTTCGTATAATCTGCGCCGTTAGCGTAATCTCCGGCAGCAGGTAAAGTACCTGTTTGCCCGCAGCAATGCACGTTTCGATCTGCCGGATATATAACTGGGTCTTCCCACTGCTGGTAACGCCATGCAACAGGCACACGTCTTTTACGGCAAAGGCGGCCTCAATTTCCCGCAGTGCCTGCTGCTGGGCCTCGTTAAGGTCAAAACTGATCGTACTTGTTTTTGGCGGCCCCTGCACGCGGTCTATACTCCTGCGTTCCGCCAATAAGATTTTTTTGTCCAGGAGCCCGTGGAGCTGGGCTGCTGAGGCACCGGATTTCTTTAATAACTCCGCCTGCGGCACATCCCCCCTGGTCTTTAAGAGGTGTAAAAAACTTAAGAGTAATTCCATCTGCTTGGGTGCCCGGGAAGTATTGAATAACTCATTTAATTTCTCATCGGTATTATACACCGGGTTTAAAAG
>Ga0209698_10006564_pt1 | contig 12341 bp, 9 predicted proteins | sample LitLauG_LLR_2012_FD_187203 | JGI IMG/M metagenome (GOLD analysis project Ga0209698, IMG submission 187203) | Freshwater sediment microbial communities from Pennsylvania, USA - Little Laurel Run_MetaG_LLR_2012 (SPAdes) (version 2) | ecosystem: Environmental > Aquatic > Freshwater > Creek >...
CTTCCCGAGACCAAGATCCCTTAGCGATTCCTCTGAAACGGGAAAAATCCGCAGTCAAACGCGATATTTCAACAAGTTCCTAATGCCCTTTCCCCTACGGGCAGCCTGCCCCCACGGCTACCAGCGAAACCACCGTAATCCGGTCGTTCCCCGTCTGCCGCGTCAGCGCGCCCTTCACCAGCACCTTCTGCCCCTTCAGCGGCTCCGGCTTGAACCCCGGCTCATTGTCCATCAGCGTCGCCAGCCGCAGCCGGAACGTCGCCGCCCCCAGCCCCTTCGCATCCGCCCGCTTCACTTCCTCCGGCGTTGTATTCTCGGCATCACGCGTCCGCGCCGGTTCCAGCGCCCTCGTTACCGACCAGTTCTGCGCATCCACCGCCGTCATACACCCCACCACCTGCACTAGCGCGTTATTCCCCAGCGGCTTCGGCCCATCCGGCCCGATCAGCAGCGTCTTCTCCATCGCGTCCGGCGTCAGCTCCTTCTTTCCCGCCGGATAATCGTTCGACTTCACGATGAACGCCATAATGTCAGTGTATTGTTTGTCCGTCAGACTGCCCGGCTCGCCCCCCGGCAAACGCGGCATGCGCGTCTTCATGTGCTGATACAGCCCGTCCAGGTAATCGTCCCGCCAGACTTCCATAAACACCGGCCCCTTCAGCGCCGGAGCTTCCGGATTGCCCTCCAGCGTACTCTGGTGGCAACTGGCGCAGTTCACCTCAAACAGGTTCATGCCGCGCTCGGCCTGCGCCTCGGTGTAGACGCCGTCCAGCACCGTCGGGTCAGCCGCCCGCGCGCCACTCACCAGCACCACCGCCACCAGAAAACAAACCAGTTTGTTCATATCGGCACTCATCATTTTATGCCCTTGACTACACACTCCGGCAGCGCCGCTCTCCCGGACTGATATGCTAAACCTCATGAAATTCGGTGCTGTTCTTCTCCTCGCGGCGACCGCGATCCTGACCGTGTCGGCCCCCGCACAGGCCCAACTCCGCGCTCCTAACGACGCCGGCATGGCTTGGGGCCACTGGCATTTCACCGCTAAAGATGTCGACGCCCAAACTGCCTTCTGGAAGACCCTCGGCGGCGTCCCCGTCGAGAACGGCCCTCTGAAGATGATCTCCTTCCCGGGTACCCTCATCCTGATGCGCAAAGCGGATTCCGTCGAACCTACCATCGGCTCCAACGTCAACCACGTCGGCTTCTTCGTGAAGGACCTCGCCGCCGCCAAAGCAAAATGGGCCGCTGCCGGACTCAATCTCGATATCGCCAACCCCACCGCCGTCAACTTTTTCATCAACGGCCCCGACGGCATCCGCATCGAGATCTACGAAAACAAGACTCTCGATACGCCCATCTCCAGCCACCACACCCACTTCTTCGCCGCCGACCCCGTCGCCGAGCGTGACTGGTATATGAAGTGGTTTGGCGGCACCGCCGGCAAGCGCAATGGCAGCGAGACCGATCAGATCCCCGGCATGGAACTGGCCTTCATCGCCAGCAAGGACAAGCTCGCCCCCACCAAAGGCCGCGCCCTCGATCACATCGGTTTTGAAGTGAAGAACCTTCCGGCCTTCGTCGCGAAACTAAAGGCCGCAGGCATCAAACTCGACATCGAACCGCGCACCCTGCCCAACACCAACACGATGATCTGCTTCATCACCGATCCCTGGGGCACCTACATCGAGCTCACGGAGAACCTGGCGCCGCCGGCAAAGTAACTCACTTTCCAGCCCCAAAAAATAGCCCGCGCTCAACCTGAGGCGCGTTTCGATCCCCAACACCAGGCCGTGATTGGCATATAATCAATCGCGGCCCGAAAACACGATCCCGGGGCACCGCGGCTTCGTAACGATCCAGGAGAGAAAGCATGTCGAAGACAGTTTTTAGTTTGGCTTTTGTGGCGACACTCACCCTCGCCGGCGGTTCTCTGTGGGCACAGGGGAGAGGAGCGGCAGACGACCCGGTCGCGAAGATCCGCCTCCTGAAGCCAAATCTCTACATGATCACGGGCAGCGGCGCCAACACCTTAGTCCGCGTGACTCCGGTCGGCGTGATCGTCGTGGATACCAAGAATCCCGGCGAGAACAGATACGACCGCATGATGGAAGAGATCAAATCGGTCACCGATCAGCCGGTCAAGTACGTCTTCAACACGCACCATCATCCGGACCACGTCGGCGCCAATAAACAGTTCATCGATGCGGGAGCCACGGTGATCGCCCTCGATGCCCTGAAGACCAACATGGCCAACGATCCGCGAACCAAGGATATTCCCGGCCTTCCGACCCAGACGTTCGCCAAAGATTATGTACTGAAATTCGGAGGCGCTGAAGTCGACGCGCACGCCTTCGGGCGAGGGCACACCGGCGACGACACCATGGTCTACTTCCCCGATGCAAAAGTGGTGATGGTCAGCGACCAGATCACCGACGGTAATCCGGGCGCCGATTTCGCCAACGGCGGCAGCATCCTCGAGTGGAACAAGTCGCTCGACGGAGTGCTGGCGCTCGATTTCGAACTCGCGATTCCCGGCCGCGGCGAGCCCAAGACCCGCGCCGACGTTCAGGCCTTCCGCGACAAAATGGCGAAATTCATCACTCGGTGTACCGACGCCGTGAAGGCCGGGGCTACGAAGGAAACGCTCGCGTCGAAGGTCGATACCACCGATCTGGGGTGGAAGTTCAATCCGCCCGTCTTCGCCGGAATTTACGACGAGATCGCGAAGGCAAAGTAGGAGCAACAAAGCAGCGTGTGGGGCGTCCCGTGGCCCGCGGCCGACGCCCTACGTGTAATTAAAAGGAACGCGCTATGAAAATCAATCGGTTCATGACGGGACTGTTGTCGGCTGGCATCGCGGCCGCTGTCTTTGCCGGGTTAGTGGCCGCGCAGTCATCGCCGGCGCCCAAGGCAACGGCCCCCGTGGCGGACCTCAATCAGCTCATGCGCGGGCTGTTCTTCACCCACGCCAACGTGGTTTTTTCCGCCCAGCGAAAGAACCCCGCGGACATCAAGTGGGCGTCGGAACCCTCCGCATCCACCGACCCCCTCACCGGTGTTTTCGGCAACTGGGAGGCAGTGGAGAACAGCGCGCTGATATTAACGGATTCGGCGGATCTCCTGATGACACCCGGCCGCAAGTGCACCAACGGCCGCGATGTTCCCCTCGCCCAGCCGGACTGGATAAAGTTCGTGAATGAGCTCCGTGTGGGCGGAATGGCGGCGTACAAAGCTGCTGTGTCAAAAAACATGGACAACATCATCATGGCGTCCGATGTCTTGAATCAATCGTGCTCGGACTGCCATAACAAGTACCGCCCCCGGGCCATCGAAAACCGCTGCAAGTAGGCGCGCGAAACACCGGTTTACGCCCACAGTAATCGACGTGGGAACACTGCCCAGACTCTGCTCCTGTCAGCCCGATTCTTTGAACGACAGCACGCTCAGCCGGTTCTCCTTCGCCGGCAGCCGCCGAAACACGAACGCTCTTCCTCGGCGTCGAACCGCGCGTCGAAATAATCGCCCGGCGAAACCGGCGCTCCGGTAGCAGGGACAAGCCCCGCCGGCACGGTAAGCCGCCGCTTGGAATCGATCGTCACGATCATAGTGGGATTACCCCAGCTTGGAACGGTGGTTCGCTCAGCCGCAACGCCGGCGCCGTCCAGCCCGACGGCCTGTTTTGTAAAGACGTTACCGTTTCGCAAACACGTATTTCCCGACGAAGCGCTCCTACGGTAGTGCAAACGCGATCACGCTGTCGCCACTGGTGCGGTCGCCGAGGAAGCCTCCCCCGGTCGCCGTCACTACAACGTATTGCTTACCGTTCGCGCCCACATAGGTGATGGGAGCCGAGTGGGCTCCGGCGTCAATCTTTTCGACCCAGAGTTCAGCGCCGCTCTTTGAGTCGAACGCCCGGAAACGGCTGTCGTCGGTAGCTCCGATGAAGACCAGTCCACCTGCCGTCGCCATCGAGCCACCTATGTTCGGGCGACCGGTCTTTTGTTTTTCCGCTGGAAGGTTTTCAGTGATGCCAAGGGTTGCCTGCCATGCGATCTCGCCGGTATTCACGTTGATGGCAAACAGGCGTCCCCACGGCGGCTGATTACAGGGCATATTGGTCTTCGGATCCCAGAAGCGGGTATTGCCTTTATAGCCGACGCGGGCATAACGTTCGCTATCCTGCGCCTTGACCATCTGGTTGAGGCTGCCGAAGTCCATGGTGTTAACGAACAGGTAGCCGAGGCCGGGGTCGAAGGACGGCGGGTTCCAGTTGCCTCCGCCGATCGAACTCGGAAAGATGACGCTCGGCGTCGTGGAGTAGTGGGTGAAGGGGCCGCCAGCGTGGAGGCCGCCGGGAATGGAATCGAAAAGATCGGTGCAGAACTTCTGCAACTCCGGGGTTACGGTGGCGATGTCGGCGCGCGAAAAACTGTTGCGGGCGAGAGCCGGTGGCTTCACCGGGAACGGCTGGGTGGGCGAAGGCCAATCGCCGGGCACGGCATCGTCCACGGGCACGGGGCGCTCCTCAACGCCGAAGATGGGCTTACCGGTTTCGCGGTTCAGGATGTACACGTAACCGGTCTTGGAAAGCTCGGCGACGGCGGGAATCTTCTTCCCCTTCTGCACGACGTCGAACAGCACGGGAGGCGAGGCGAAATCGTAGTCCCAGGTATCGTGGTGGACGCCCTGGAAATACCACTTCAACTTTCCGGTGAGCGCGTCGACAGCGACGAGCGAGGTGCCGTAGAGATTGGCGCCTTTGCGGTCGCCGCCCCAGTAGTCCGAGGTGGGCTCGCCGAAGGGCATATAGACGATCCCGCGGGCGGCGTCGAGCGTGAAGAAGCCCCAGACGTTGGTGCCGGAACGGTTCTTCCAGGCATCGCCCTCCCAGGTCTCACTGCCGGGCTCGCCGGGGCGCGGAATGGAGTGGAACGTCCAAAGGAGTTTGCCGGTGCGGGCGTCCCAGCCGCGGCTGTCGCCCGAAGCGCCGAGGCTGGGAGTTTCCTGCACCTGCGCGCCTGTGATGATGACGTTTTTGTAAACGACAGGCGGAGAGGAGAGGGCGAAGCGCGAGTCGGTAAGCCCATTCAGCGAGCCGGGCTTCATGTCAACTATGCCTTCGTTGCCGAAGCCGGGCACAAGCTTGCCGGTATTGGCGTTCAGCGCGATCAGCTTGCCTGTTGAGGTGCCGAAGTAGACCATGGGCGGATCGAGCTTGTCGCCAGACCGGTATTCGAGGCCCCGGGTAGCCGGATTTCCCTCCGCTAATTTGTAGCTCCAGATTTCCTTGCCCGTTTCCGGCTCGATGGCGACCACCCGGTTGTAGGTAGTCGTCAAATACATCCGGTTACCGACGACAAGGGGTGAGACCTCCGACGTTCGCCCGAAGCCGCCTCCGCCTCCCCGCCCGCTGCGACCCTCGTTCGGAGGCGGGACCTCGTTGCCTTCGACGCGGGTGTCAAACTCACCGGCGCCCGCCGCCGACGTGTGGTAAGTCCACGCGCGAACGAGCTTCGTGACGTTGGTTCGGTCGATTTGCTTCAGGGGCGAATAGCGAGTGCCCGACAGGTCGTGGCCGTACGTGGGCCAGTCGGTCTGGCCCATAAGCGGCATTGTGAGGACAGCAAAAGCTGCCAGCAGATGATCTAAACGCATTCGCGTGCCTGCTCTTATCGTGTCAGAACGTGTATTTCAGAGCAGCCTGCATAATGCGGGGGTCGCCGGCCTGCGAACCCGACCCGTTGATGTCACTCGTAATCTGACCGAATGAGCCGGAACTCATCGTCAGATTCGGGGCCGCGGCATTGAGCCGGTTGGGCACATTGAAGATTTCCCACCGGAACTGCAGTTGCTGCTTCTCGCGAACTTTGAAGTTGCGGGAAACCCCCATGTCGACCTGAATCGTGCTGGGGTTGAGGATGTTCAGGGGTCCCATGTTGCCGTAGAGACCAGGTCCGAGACCCGTCGTTGTGAAAGCCTGCTTGTTCACATAGCAAACGTCGAACGTGGAAATCGCGCACTGTGTAGAGGCACTCGCCGAAACGTTCGAAAGGACCTGGTTCGGACGCTGATTGCCGACTCCCGATAATGCGTTGTCGACACCGGTTACAACCGTGGCGAAGTTGCCCGATGAGTAGCGGAAGATCACCGACGTCTGCCATCCGCCCACCAGCATGTTGAGCGCGCGGTTCGCGAATTTCGGCGTACTGGCGACAAGTGAGATATTCACCAGGTAGCGCCGGTCGGACGAGCAGTTGGCACGGTCCGCAGCCCGGTTGTTGGGGTTGATGTAGCTGGGGCCGGTCAGTTCCGTCGTCTCCGGGTCGCTGATGCAGTGAGACCAGGTCCAGTTCCCCAGTACGCTGAAGTTGTTCGCCAGCCGCCGCTGCGCCGTCAGGAGAAGCGCATGGTAGTCGGCTTTGCCTCCATCGTCCAGCTGGCCGATGGTCGAGAAATACTGCCCCTGCGCCTGATTTTGCAGGTACAGAACGCGGTGTTGATTTTCCGTGGCGAGAGTAGCCCCCGGGACCGGAAGGGCCGGGTTGAGTTCACGAGCCACCCAGAAGTGAGTCGTGGTGTTTCCGAAATAACTCGCCGAAAGAAGCAGATTTGCCCCCACCTGTTTCTGCAAACTGAGATTCCACTGCTGAACATAAGGCGGGTTCACATTCTGAGGCATGTTGACGTAGACACCGCCGAGCGGGAACTGGCTGGTCTTCGTCACCGTATCGAGAGCGGGGAACGGATTGCCGCCCGGGTAGCTGGCCCACGGGTTCGTGAAATTAGCGGTCGGCAGGCTGACCTGCGCGCCCCATGGCGGGTTATTGGCGAAGCGCGTGTAGAAGAACAGCTGCGGCGTGTCGTAGAAGATCCCATACGATGCGCGGATGGTCATGCGGCCATCGCCCTTCGGATCGTAAACAACACCGACGCGAGGTTCAAAATCGGCCCATTTGCGCGATGTGTTAGAGGTGCCGGGGTAGCCGGTATCGCCGGGAAATGTCAGCCCCGCGGGGGCGTTGACATACGTCTTGCTGACCGCTCCTGTCGCAAACAGGGCGGGGTTGAAATGATCCACAAACGAATTCTTGTTGTACTCGGGCAGGTAAGGCTCCCACCGCACGCCGTAGCTGATGTTGAGGCGCCGCGACACCTTCCAGGAGTCCTGGGCGTAGATGCCGATGAAATTGGAACGATCGTTATCGAAGACTTCGTTGCCCTGCACGAACCCACCGCTGACGTTTCCGGTGAGGAAGTCGGCCATGGCGAGACCGGTAGCCTGTCCGCTGAAGGTGAACTGCCCGTTGGTCGGGCGATTGTTGAGGGTGTTCATGATCGCGTGAATATAGTTCACGCCGAAAGCGATCTGGTGCGCTCCGTGGATCCAGTCGAAATCTTCCGCAGCCTGGTAATCAAGAGAGTTGAAGTACCCGGGATTGGTAGCGCCCCCGCCAAGCGAGAATCCCGCCGTGCCAGACCCCACGGAGATTCCCATAAAGCCGGGGAGCAGGCTGTAAACGTTGATGCCGAGATCCGATGGAGAGAAATAAGGGTCGACCACGCGATACCCGCGCGTCCGGTTCGCTTCAAAGCGGAAGGATGAAATCTGTGTCGGGGAGAGGATGTAGTTGTCGCCGAGCACCGCCGACTGGGACTGATCCGCCACGCCGGTCTTATTCAGCGCCAGCACGTTGTTGGGATTCGCCGCCACCGGATTGTTGTAGTTGGCGATGAAGTAGCGGCCAAACGCGGTTTGCTTCTGGCTCACTGTCGCATCGACCCGGCCCAGAATCTGATGCTCGCGGTTGTCGTTCACGATCCCGTACTGAACGGTGCCGCACGGATTTGTGGGCAGCAGGAAATGCTTTGCCATGGCCAGCGCCGGCGCGCTCAGCAGGGACGGCGCAATCTGGTTGTTGACGAAGGGAGCGGAGAGGGTCTTATTGCTTCCCTGGCACTGAGCTGACGCGTAGGCCGTGAAATCTCCGTTCAGCATCGCCTGCGTCGGAACACTGCTGATCGTACCCGGAGGATCGGAACGCACGATCGTGCCCTGATAACCGGCGAAAAAGAAAATCTTGTCCTTGAAGCGCGGCAGCAGCGGGCCACCGACAGTGCCCCCGAACTGGTTGCGCTTCAGACTATCCCGGGAACTGGCAAAGAAGTCACGGGCGTTCAAGTCTGCGTTGCGGAGAAACTCGAAGGCATCACCGTGCAGTTCATTGGTGCCGGATTTGGTAACGACGTTCACAGCCGCTGCCGCGTGTTGGCCGTAGCGGGCCGGAATGGCACTCGTCTCGACTTTAAACTCCTGTAGTGCATCAGGGAAAGGAAATGGAAGGTTGAGGTTATTAAACGGGTCGTTGTTTGAGGCACCATCCATTAGATAAGAAACGGCATTCGGCAGACCTCCGCCGACCGAGATCGTTTGGGTCGGATAGTTCTTGTTCGAGTTCAGATCCCCCGCGGGCGCCGTCGTTGCTCCGCCGGACAGATAGATGAGATCGGTCACCTGTCGTCCGTTTAATGGCAAGTCAACCACTCGCTGGCGGTCAATGACCTGACCAATGCCGCTGCTCTGCGTCTCAACCATCGCGGCCCCGGCGTCGACTTCAACGGTTTGAGTAACTGAACCAACCTGAAGAGTCGCGTTCAGGACCGGGTTGCTGTTGACCTGAAGTTCAATGCCCTTCTGGACATACGCGGCGAATCCTGCCTTGCGAACCTCAAACTGATAGGGACCGATCGGCAGATTCGGCATCGCGTAGGACCCGTCTGCGCTGGTCGTCAGCGACCGGGTGGCTCCGGTTTCGGTTTGGGTGACCTTCACTTCAGCCCCGGGAATTGCAGCTCCCTGCTGATCCTGAACGGTTCCTGATATCTGTGCGGTGGATACCGACTGTGCCCATACCGTGTTGCAGGCCGCTAACGTGAATAACAACCTGACGATGAACTTACTCATTCTGCCCTCTGATGAACGCCGGGAAAACGCCTCGGCGCTTTCCATATCGCTGCAATCGTAACAACGTCCGGCACCGGAATGGAGTAAGTAACAGTATCTTTACTGTTACAGGCGTCGCCGTTCATCGCCATGCCCCCGCAGCGGTGATATGGTAGTTCTCGGAAGTTGCTGCCAGGGCGCCCTCGGGCCTGACTGCACCCGGGAAAAAGTGATGAATAGTCCTGCAAACATGAATCGTCGGGTTGTTCTGGCCGGTCTTGCCATGCTGTTATGCGCTTGGTGCCCTTCGGGCTGGGCGCAATCGAGTCCCGCCTCTGGTACTCGAACTAAACTGCGTATCCTCGTGATAAACGGACCGAATATGAATCTGCTCGGACGCCGGCAGCCCGAGATCTACGGGAAGACAACGCTTGACGACATTAACGGGCGGATGAAAAAGCTGGCTGCCGAACTGGGGGTCGACGTGGTCTTCTTTCAGTCCAACAGCGAAGGGGCGATAGTCGATACGTTTCAGGAGCACATCGATGATATGGACGGCGCAATCATTAACGCTGCGGGTTATTCGCAACACAGCATTGCCATTCATGACGTTATTAAGGCAATGCCGTTTCCCACAGTCGAAGTGCATGTATCCAACATCGCTTCCCGCGACGCGCTGCATCAGGCGGATGTAATTATGCCCGCCGTGAGGGGCACCGTTCTTGGCATGGGTCCGGAAGGCTATCTGATGGCTCTTCGCGGTCTGGTGAACATCCTGAAAGAAGAAGCCGCGGCGAAGCACAAATGAACTTTCGAACCCGTCACGTTTTGCTGGTTATTGTTGCCGCGACCGTTTTCTCCGGCTGGTTGGCGATAGCGCAGAGGGGTCCGCAGGCACCCGGTGGCGCGCCAGGCCGGGTGGGGCGGGCTCCACGGACCCGCAAGGTTCTTCTCGCGTGGGCGGACACCAGGAACGGCATCGCCCAGCACGATTCGGTCTCGCATGCCCTCGCATTGATTGAGCGGCTCGGCTACGAGTCGGGCGCTTACGATACGTACATCAGGACAGACTCCGCCATCATCTCGAAGCATCCGCTAATGACTAACGGTCAGCCCGCCAGCGGCGGACCCGGCCTCGACAGCGTTGATGCGATCTTTTTCCTGGGGCACCGGGAGATCGACCTTGACGCAAGGCAGAAAGCCGATCTGCTGTCGTTCGTAAAAGACGACGGCAAGGGTTTCGTGGCGGCTCACACTGCCACCACGGCGTTTCTGTCCTGGCCGGAGTTCGGTGACTTGATTGGCGGCAGATACGACAACCATCCGTGGAATACCGTGGAAGCGCCGGTGATCAACGAAGATCCGGCCTTCCCCGCCACGAAACATTTCCCGCTGGTTTTCAACTTCACTGACGAGTTTTATCAAACGAAGAATTTTTCCCGCGCAAACGCCCGCGTAGTCCTTCGGCTCGACACGTCAAAGCTGCCACCAAATCCGGAGTTCCGCCAGAAAGATGGCGACTTTCCTCTCGCGTGGGCGAAGATGTACGGGAAGGGCCGGGTGTTTTATTCGTCGCTGGGGCACGACGCGAAGACCTGGGATAATCCGGACGTCTATCACCTGTATTTTGAGGCCATCAAATGGGCCATGGGAATAACGGACGCGGATATTACCCCGCGCCCGCTGCCCTCAGGAAACCGCTAGGCCCGTCAAGCACCCCTGCGGGAGCAACTGGGTACCAGCCGTTTCCGCACTCCGCCAACTCTAACGCCCCAATTCCTCAATGATTTACCCCTCAGCACCCCCGAATCCCCCCTCCATCGGGTTCATAATCAGGTCGCATGAAACCGAAACGTCCCATCTCTCGAGCCTGTGCCGCAGCCTCGCGTGCCAACGGCGCAAAATCCCGTGGACCTGCCAGCATGCGCGGGAAATTCAATTCCTCCCGCAACGCCTTGATCCACGGCAGCTACGCCCGCATCCACACCCTCGATAGCGACCGCCAGCTCGGGTCGTCCCGAAATTCTATTTTTAGCGATGCCTCCCGTCAAGTAACTGAAACTACAGGGCAAAACCTCTCAGGTTCCTTGGGTTCCCCGCACCCTGACGCGAATCCCGACCCCAACCGCCGCCGCCCGCTCTCCCCAGCGCTTCCCGGGCTCGCACCTACGCCCCAAAAAACGTATCTTGCCACAAATCCCCAGAAATTATTGAAAACAATGCCCCGAATTTGGCATAAATATACTTCACGGACCAAAAGCGCTATGATGGGGCTGTCGTGACAGGCCGGTGAATGGATGGGTTCGGGCCAACTACCGTCAGACTCACGCGAAGAAAATATGATGACAGGTAGAGCAGATTATATTAAGCAAGGCAAAGAAGAATGGTCCAAGGTAGTATAAAACAACTATACGACTCGAAAAACTGCTGGCCTGCTGGTCACATTTTACATGTGGAAAACTCCTTTAAAATATTGAAGTTGTGGTTTCCCTAAGGTATAGTACTTTGTAATGCGAAGGTTGTCTTGTATCGCCGTGAGTAGCGATGCAATAATTAAATCGGACCAATTGGCTGGCGTTCTGCGTCTTTACTAATAGACGATGAAAAGTCTGCTGCGGGGATCGTTATGATGAGAGAAGAAGACATTATCGGGAAGGTTCTGAGTTGCCTGCTATCGAAAGATGAGCGGACAGGTCGGTGGCTCGCGCATTGTCTTGATTTTGATCTCATGACTTCCGCTAAAACGCAAGATACAGCATGGGAAAACCTACGGAAGGTTGTTCGGGTTCATATTGAGCATTGCTTTACCTTTCACCAAGACGGGCTTAAGTTGGAAGCCGAACCACAAGAATGGTCCGACTTCAAAAATATAGAGCACCGGCTTAAGGCTGAAGAGTTGCCGATAAGAACCGAGAAAATAACCCTGAAGCTTAACCCCCCGAGGACACTCGCTGAGTTTGAATTGTGGATTCGAGGGGTTGAGACTCTTGGCGAACGATCCGCGACCGCTTTCATACAATGATTTCATAGCAAGAGTTCTCATGCTCGAATGCTATATTCCTGTATTCCCCTCATCGGTAAATGCAGAGTTTGGTATATTCCGTTCGAAGGGAACTGGATACTATCCTACTCCGAGCGGACCCATGTGCGTATTCGTCAGCAGAGAGGTTGACGAAATGGTGCCAATTCGTGAAATATCAAAAGCCCTTAAACATCTACGGATAGAAGAGGATGATTTTTGGAGGGACATTCCCGATTCCCCCGCTCAATTTTCTGTCGCTCCGGAAGAAGCAGGAGAATAAATGAAGCGCAAACTGGAATATGCTGAAGGCCAGGAAGCATGGATACGGTTCATCGGCGCAGCACGACACATTCTCGGGGTGTCGCGGGAAGAGAT
>Ga0209698_10006565_pt1 | contig 12339 bp, 13 predicted proteins | sample LitLauG_LLR_2012_FD_187203 | JGI IMG/M metagenome (GOLD analysis project Ga0209698, IMG submission 187203) | Freshwater sediment microbial communities from Pennsylvania, USA - Little Laurel Run_MetaG_LLR_2012 (SPAdes) (version 2) | ecosystem: Environmental > Aquatic > Freshwater > Creek >...
CATCAGATATCAAGTCGCGGCGAGTGCCGCCTACAGTCCTGCGGAACGGACGGGTTCTGAAGTGCTGGTCGAAGCTCGACTGTGGAAGAGACTGCGCATTGAGCGGCCAAAATTGTCAATCCCGTAGGACACACCGAACTTCAACAAAAAAGAGGCGCTCGCGTCAGTAACTCCGAAACCAGGCGACACGCGAAATGTGGTTCCGTTGGCAATCGTCCAGGCTACAACTGGCGCTACGTAGTGGGAGGTGCCGCTTAAACCGAAGTCAGCGTGAGTCCCCAGACCTCCATATATCTCAACTCCGACTTGAATATTCTGGGTACAGAAGTTGCAACGATTGGGTTTAGCGGCAAGTACCAAGGGCCGGCTCGCACCCACCGTGTAACCGAACTCAAAGGGTAGGTGCCTAACGCTCTTTTCCGCAATGATGTTTTCTGCAATTGTCCATCCTTTGAAAGAACTGCCCAGGATCAACTTAGCTTCAAACTCGCGGTTCTTCTCGCGGTGCGCGCTACCATTTGGCTCGATAAGATTCTGATTGCCATCGTGGCCGACCACCTCCAACAACGTCTTGTCGGCGCCGTTGGTGTTCCCGAATTCAACGTATAGTAGTGGATTGATCCAGTGCTCATGCGGGAAAAGCCGGAACCGGTTTTCCCATCGGTACCCGGTGAAGAGGACGCTTTGGCTGCTGGTTGCCTGACCATCCAAGTACACTTCCGTCATCCACCAACGGCTTAGGCTGTATTCGAATTCAGCCGCAACTCCTAGGAACCGGTCCCTTTTTCCCGGCTTGCCGGAGACAAGCTTCGTGCCGACTTCCAGGTTCCCCGGCTCTTCCATTTGGTGGGTATAGGTGGTCAGGAAGGGGTCCTCGCCTGCCCGACCGGATGCTGCCAGCAGCAGCACAATGGCGACTGCCGCCAAACTACGCAGCGATCGGGAGCATACGTGCCTTCTCTTCGGACTGGAAACCAGGGTCCTCCTTCCACCAACGTTCTGCGACGATTGACAGGCTGGCTCTGCATCCCCCGAGTTGTTTCGCGTGAACATTTGCAAGGAGGTCCTGGCGCCCTATAAACCATGCCATTGTTGGGGGAGATAGGAAAGCACGCGACTGTTACTGCGACGCACAGGAACGCACCGTGCGGAGCGGGTGCCCGCTGGAAACCAAATACATTGCATTTGCAGCGTTTGGCCAGCGGCTCCAACAGCTTCTGAAACAGCCGTACGTGCGAACTTCCTCACGCGTGTTGCCGGTTCCACACTAACCGCCTGCCGCGGTTGGAGGGGGCGCTACTTCGATGCGCGCTTCATCCGCCGCCGGTTCCGGCGCCACTCCTCTTCCAGAATCCCCCAGCAAACTAGATCCACCCAACGGTCGTTGACCCATTCGGCTTCGCGGGCCACTCCTTCCCGATGGAAACCCAGGCGCTCGGGGATGGCGCAGCTTCGCGCGTTGCCCGTTCCGCAACGGATCTCGACGCGGTGCAAGCCCAGCTCATCGAACAAATAATCCAACACGGCCGTACAGCAGCGCGTGATCACACCCTTCCCTTCCTGCGCCGCGTCGAGCCAGTAACCGATACTGCAATTCCGGTTGGGCCAATCGATGGGATGGCAGCCTACGGTCCCGCTGAGTACGCCATCCACCCAGATGCCGGTCTGAGGCCCAAGATTGGCGTTATACTGGTCGAGGCATCGGAGAATAAAGAGGCGAACGTCCTCCGGCGAGCGGGTCTGGTCCACCCAGGGAAGCCACCGGCGCAGGCGTGTCCGGTTGTGTTCGGCGAGCGCAAACAGTGCTTTAGCTTCGCTCGTTTCGAACAACTTCATTTCGATACCGGGAGCTACCGTCCGCCGGAACATCAGTGCCTCTCCCCTGCCGACGTGCGCGGTTGCCCCGGAAACACCGGCACTGATAACACAAAACTTCTGAGTTGCCCGTGGCGGTGCGCTCCCTCACGGTCGCGGTTCGGGGCCGGATGCGGCGATGCCGGCCGCGGCCTGCCGTACGCTTGCACCAGCCGCCTCACAGTCCACCGGGGGCTTGCGGGTTCCTGGATTTGGAGATGGAGGGGGTCTCGGGGGTTTCGGGCTGCAACGCGTGCGCAAGCAGCCCCTCCTTGAGAATCTGAAAGGCCTCCTGGGGATCGTCGGCGTAGTGAAACAGGTCCATATCCTCGGGAGAGATCATGTCATACTTTACCAGCGCTTCGAAGTTGATGATCTCCTTCCAATACGACGAGCCGTACAAGACGATGGTGATCTTCTTGGCGAGTTTTTGAGTTTGAGAAAGCGTGAGCAGTTCCATCAGCTCATCCAGCGTGCCAAACCCGCCGGGAAATACGATCAGCGCCTTCGAGAGGTAGGCAAACCAGAATTTTCGCATGAAAAAGTAGTGGAATTCGAAACTCAGCTCCGGCGTGATGAAGGGGTTCGGTAACTGCTCGAAAGGCAGCCCGATATTCAGCCCCACGGTTTTTCCTTTGGCGTCGGAGGCGCCGCGGTTGGCGGCCTCCATGATGCCTGGACCCCCGCCCGAACAAACCACAAAGCGGTAGGTGCTGTTGGTGAACTGCTCGGCCCACTCCGTCAGGATGCGGGCCAGTTCGCGGGCCTCGGTGTAGTAGCGGCCCAGCGGTCCGTCCTCCCGCAGGCGCGCCGATCCGAAGAAAACCACGGTGTCGCGGATCTTCTGGTGGCGGAAATGCGCGAGCGGCTCCAGGTATTCCGCCAGGATGCGCAGGGCGCGGGCATCCGGGCTGTTCAGAAACCGTTCATTCAAATAGGCGACTTGACGCCGCTCAGTCGGAGGTGGTGTTGGGTCTGACATGCTCTTCGAGCTTTTCCACTTTCTTTCTTAAATCCCGCACGGTTTTCAACAGCTCCGGGAGTCGGGCAAAGGCGGTAATCGCGCGCAGCCACTCGCCGGCAGCGAAGGCCGGCGATCCAGAGATGCGAGCACCGGCCGCTACGTCCCCGCCGATCCCGCTCTGGGCGTACACCACCGCGCCTTCATGCACCGTGAGATGTCCCGAGGAACCAACCTGTCCGGCGAGGAGCACATTGCGTTCGAGAACCGTACTGCCGGCCAGCCCGGTCTGGGCGCAGATGATGTTGTCCTGACCTACCACGCAAGCGTGTCCCACCTGCACCAGGCTGTCGATTTTCGCCCCGCGCCGGATCCGGGTTTCACCTATAGTGGCACGGTCTACCGAAGTAAGGCTCTGCACCTCCACGTCATCTTCGAGTACGCTTACCCCCGACTGCACGATTTTGAAATGCGTCCCATCGACGCGCTTGGCAAAACCGAATCCATCTCCTCCTACCACCACCCCGTTTTGCAGAATCACGCGGTGACCGATCCGGCAATATTCCCGCACAGTCGCATGAGAATGGGCAAGGAAATCGTCGCCGACCTCTGCGCCCTCATAGATCACCACATGCGGATGCAGCACCGCGTTCCGCCCCAGGCGCACGCGCTCGCCGACCACCGCGAAGGGTCCGATGGAGCAATTCTCGCCGATGGCGGCGCTGGGAGCCACCGACGCTAGCGGATGCACGCCGGGCGGCGGCCGTGGGGGTTGGTAGAACAGAGCCAGCGCGCGGGCGAAATCCAAGTAAGGGTTCGGCGACACCAGGGAGGCCGGCGAAGGAACGACCTCCGCCACCAGGATGGCGCTGGCCCGCGTGTGTTTCACCCTCGGCGCATACTTGGGGTTGGCCAGGAAGGTGATCTGCCCCGGAACGGCGTGTTCCATGCCCGCCACCCCGGTGATTTCCAGCTCCCCGTCGCCTTCCAGGCGGCACCCCAAGGCAGCGGCAAGATCGCTCAGTTTCATGACGTTCGGGACAGACTTCCAGCGTACCGCGGAGGGACTGGAGCCGTCCGGCCCTCAGTCATGCTCCCGAATCCTCTTCCGACGTAATTAGGTATTAAAGATCTTAAAACCTTGTTATATCGTATATGCCAGAACAAGCCATTCGCGCGCAGAGCCTCTCCGCGTCTTTCGGATTGGCGCGTGCGCCGAGCAAACGGGGCCCTGACAACCGGGAGGTTAGTCATGCCGAAACGCAGATGGTCTATACGTTGCCGATTGGCAAGGGGAAGAGGTTCGGCGATCGGGGAGGCCTGTTTGATACCTTCTTCGGCGGCTGGGATATGGGTTCTGTAGTCACCTGGCACCGGCGCGCCCTTCAGCATCTTCTCGCAGCGAGCTACCTCGGCTCAGACCACGGCCGCCTGGATCAACTACAGCGGGCCGACGAACATCGGCTCTCTCCAGCGGCAGGGCAACGGCGTCTTCTATTTCCCCCCGGCACAGGTGGCGGCGCTGACGGCACCTTCCGTTTTCCCCGCCGCCGGTGAGATCGGCACGTCGGGGCGCAATCTATTCCGCAATCCGCGCTTCTTTAACGTGGACACGTCGCTGGTGAAACGGTTCCGCATCCACGAAAGCCACGCCATCACGTTCCGGGCCGAGGCCTACAACATGTTCAACAATCCCAACTTCCAGTTCATCGCCACCAACTCCTCCACCAGCAACCTGAACGTGAACACTCCGTCGTCCTTTGGCAAGTTCAGCGGAACCGTGGGGGGCCAGGGCACCAGCGCCCGCACCATGCAGATGTCGCTGCGGTACGACTTCTAGTCACACGATCCATGCCGATGGCGGGGGGTGGGCTTCGGGTTCGGGCGGCCGGATGCCGTCAACGCTCAGGGCTCGCCTTCCAACTTCCGCAGCCGCACTTCGATTCCAGGTGTATTCTTCAGAGCGTTCGCAAACTCCTGCGTATTTTGCCCGCGGTAATGATACGGATAGACAACGTTGGGGTGGAATTCCTTCACGCAGGCGGCTGCTTCGGCCGTTGGCATTGTTCTGGGAGGGTTCATCGCGACAAAGGCGACGGAAATGTTCCTCAGAGCCTTCACTTCGGGGACGCATTCCGTGTCGCCGGAGAGATAGACGCGGGTATCACCAAAACTCAGAACGTAGCCGTTGCCGATGCCTTTATGGTGAAACGGCTTCCCTGGCGCGGACCCGAACACCAGGTTGTACATCGGGATTGCCTCGATCTCCACTCCCAGAAACGATTTCTTCTCCCCGTTGCTAATCGTTTCGATCTCGCCACAGGCGCCGTTGAGGGTGTCGGCGACGGCGGGGGGTGTTACGACCACCGTCGATTCCTTCCTCAGCATCTTGATCATCGCCGGATCCATATGATCGGCATGGGTGTGCGTGATCAGAATCAAGTCTGCGGGTGGGATGCCCGAGTAGTCCGCCTGACTCCACGGATCGATGTGAATGATTTTGCCCCCGAATTCCAGCATCACGCTTCCGTGAAACAGCGGCGTGATCTTTAGCGGGCCCTTAACGGTTTGGACCACATCGGTCTGCTTATTGGGAACGGCCGCGGCAAAAGACGTGCCAGGATTGATTGAGATCAACCCGCACAGCGCAATCCCCGAGCAGACAGCCAGATTTTTTGGTCGAGTCATTCCTAGGATCATCGAATACCAACCTCCAGTGAAAATATTCACGTCGGCAGCAACCAGCAAACCGGGAAAGCCTAACACGGTGCCAGTTGTGTGGGCTCACGTCTGGGCCATATTAGCACCTTCTACTGATGCTGGTGTTTCCGGAGGCGGCAAATGGGTGTACAATCACTCGGTGCGGAAAGCCAAAACGGAAATTCCAATGCACGATAACTGGAGGTGAAATGCCGGCGAACCCCATCGATGTCCAAAAGGCCAAAGTCATTGTGGACGATTTGCTTGACAAGAAGAAGTACCCGTGTGGGAACCCGATTGGCGGGAAGACATGGAGTAAGGCGGCCAGCCTGATCACCGGCGATCCCGCCGAACGCAGTTACTGGACCGAGCACGGGCACAACTGTCTCAATAAGGCTGCCCAAAACGTCGAGAACCTGGTCAGTTACGAGACTCGAATGGCGGAATACAATGAGACGCAGAAAATCCTGGCGGGCCTTCAGCCGAAGATTGTCAATGAGATCCGAAGAGATCAGAGTTTCACAACGAAATATGCGAGTTTCTTCCGAATGTTCCCGAAGTTCGAGACTCAGTGCGTCGAAGCTTCAAAGGCGGGGCAGACGCGGCGTTGCCACTACTGCCAAGTGGACATCCCCAAAGGCAAGAACTATCAGTCCGTCGTTCATTCCGATGGGGAGTGCACGACGAAAACGCCGAGCACCGATTGGGTGACACCCGCCGCTACCTCGGACACTCTCAGTGAAGATGCGGTTTACGTCTTGAAGAACCTGAAGACCAAGACCGGACTAATTTTGGCCAATGAGCCCGACATACACCTGGTAGCATTTCGCTGCAACGACCTTGCCGCAGTTATGGCGGCCCAATTGTATCGTGTTGGCACCGGACCGCACTTCGAAGTGATCCGCATCGGGGACGATAGCAACAACTGTCATTATTTCCTGGTGATCGGACGCCAGCTACGGAAGGGTGAAGATGAGGATAGCCCGACCAAAGAGAACCTCATGGCCGGGACCGATGGCTCCCCACTCACTGTCTTTGGAGAAGATGCGATTATGATGGATCCATGGGCGACGAAACACACTCCCGACTTCTCGAAGGTCGCGATCGGAATGAACGGCATCAATTACAATCTCAAGGAACAGAATAAGTGGATGGTCCAGCCGCATGCGTTTGGCGGCACCGTGTACTCGATCTGCCTGTTCGATTGAGGAGTGTTTTGTAATCGTCCGGACTGCGCGTCACTTCAGTTCGAATTCGATGAGCTCAAGCCGGGTCTTTCCGCTGTTGCGGACGGCGCGCGTCCCCCCCGGGTCCTGCCAATAAAATTCCCCGAGGCGCAGATTCATGCCGCGGTCCGGCTGTCCGGGCACGAGCTCGGCAATCTCGCCGCCATCGAGGACGATGCGCAGGCCGGGCGCGGTCTGGGTGAAGGCGGCCGCGGTTTGGCCGGGCTCCAGCACGAGACGCCAGCCGCGAACCCGCTCATTGTCCATGATCTGGGTATAGCCGGAAACGCCGGCGCGCAGGGACGGTGAGAACCGGCCGGGCTGGGAATAATTGAACAGGAAGGACACGTTGTGAAACGGCGTCTCTCCCATATTCGAGGCCTTATGCGTCCGTGGCGGCTGTTTGGAATAAGCGGTGAAGTTGGCCTGTCCGCGTTTGGAGTGCTGGGCTGGAGTCTGTTTCTCGCCAGGCAACTGGTTCGCCATGTCGGCATCCTCGATATTCACCGAAACGCTGTCGGTCGTGTGGGTGTGAAATCCTGTGTTCCGATGCGGTGGCACATCGATCTTCAGGACCGTCACGTATTCATTCTTGAATACCGGCAGATGATAGGGGGCCTTTTCAATCGGAACGGCCCGCCCTTCCTCCTGGGCGGTCACAGCTTGCGAGAGCAGGCAGGCGAATGCCACGCACGACGTTGTGATGAGGGGTCTCATGAATTTCTCCGCTCGATTTGATCTGCGATTCCCACTTCCCTGGCTGCGGCTTCCCCTCAAAGTAGAGGGCGCCTGCGAAGATTATAGTACCGACATCCCCCTCCTGGCCACCGCAAAGTGCCGGTTTGGCACTCCGCTCGCTTGTGCGGCGGCGAGCGGATTTCTGTTTGAGAACTGGGTGCGCTTATGAGATCGCACCCGGTCGTTACGCTCACTCGATCGTGAAACTGAAGGACGCCGCGTTGATGCCCACGGTTCGGATGATGTAGAGCTGCTTCCCGTTCAAACTCGCAGCGTCCACGATAGTCAGAAACGTGAATCCTGGCCCCCCGGAGTCATTCAGTTGCGTTGTGCAGTGACCCGCGGAGAAGTCGGAGATGCTACCGGCGCAGAGCGCCAGGTTCTCGCCAGCCGTGGTGGTCTCAAAGGAGATTTTGAAAACCGCGTTAGTGGTCACGTTAACGGCACTCCCCGTCAGCAGGTACTTTCCGCTTCCAACCGTGCCGGTGATTGTTAGTGCCTCAGCTTTCCTTGCGCCGGTGAACACGAGAGCCACCGCGCAAACCATGGTTGTGAACAAGTTTCGATTCAACATGGACCTACCCTCCCTGTATTTTCGAGTGATTTGAGGCTCTGCCTCACTCACAAGAGAAGTGTAGAGTGGAACTCGGCAGAAATCGTTTGGCTCTCGTAAAACAGTTGTAAAATTGGCCGGCGCGCCTTTTTTGGCATGACGATAGGATTCACAAACCGCCGGAATGACGCCTCCCGGTCACTCAAACATGCCGCCGGTAGCCGCCCACCGAGCAGCGACCGGTGTCTTCCAGGAAAGCGGTTGCCTCAGCCTGCAAAGGGTTCCTTCGTTATTGGAGCTCGTTGACGGGGATGTCGAAGTGGGCGGTGTTGACCACCCCCTGGCGCTGGAACTGCACCCAGACGCGGTAAGTATGGGGGCGGGGGAACACAAGGCTGAACTGAATCTGAGGACCGCCGTCGGCGATGATCGGATGCGTGTGGATCAGGTCGATCAGATCGTCGCTTCCGGCCAGCATGTGCGCCCAGGCGCCAAGATACTTCTCCAGGCCCTCGGCCGGTTTCAGACGGAAGTAGATCTGCGTCTTTTGTCCGGAGAGGGGCTGCGGCGGATCGGTGCTCATTTCCACTTGCAGGTTCTCGGTGTTCTTGGTCGAATAGTCGCGCGGCAGTTTCACCGGAGCGGGCGCCGGTCCGGGCACGATGACGGTCTTCGTGATCAGTTGCGGGGTCGCCCCATCGGGGTAGAAATCGCCCAGCACGCGGTACATCCCAGACTTCGGGAAAGCGAGATCGTAGACGAAGTTGCCGTCGGGCTGGAACCGGGGATGGTCATGCACGAAGAACTGCAGATCCTGGCTGACCACGAACAAGTGGAAGAGTTGCTCGTGAACGATTTGGAAACTGGTGACGGGACGATTCTTGTATGGGTCGCGCACCATGAAATCGAGTGTTGCCTTCTGCCCCACGGCCAGCTTCCGGGGAGTGATCGCCAGATCCAGCGGGTACTCCACGGGATCGGGCAAGCCTGCTACTAACTTCATTCCACAGCGCGAGCAGACCCCTTCCTTGTTGGAGCGCACGTCCGGATCCATCGGGCAGACATAAACCTTGTCTTGCGCCAACAACACGCCGAAAAAGAGCAGCACCAGCAGGCCGGCAGCCAAGCGCATGTTGTGATTATCTCTAAGGAAGAGGTGCGCCGCAAGGGTGCTATACTACCGGAAACAACACATTTCAGAGGACTCCTCGATCCGGAGAACACCATGAGCAAGTTTCGTTGGACCGCTTTCGTGCTGGCCGCCGGCTGGTTGGTATACGCCGCAGGCGTGAAGATCGACCCCAAGGACCTGCACACGTTTGCCGACGCCCCGTCGCTGACACCGGGCACTTACCACAAGATCACCGTGGATGTGCTGCCCAAGCCCTACGACACCAAGTCGAGTGCCAACTTCGGGCGGCCCGTTCCGCAGCCCGAAGGCGCATGGCCCAAGGCGCCGGATGGATTCAAGGTGGAGTTGTACGCGAGGGGATTCGATCAGCCGCGCCAGATTCGCACCGCGCCCAACGGCGACTTCTTCGTGGCGGAAAGCGGCACGCCGCAGAAGCCGGGAGAGATCAAGATTGTGCGGGGCAGGGACAAAGAGGGCAAGGCCGAGCAGATCGCCGTGTTCGCTACCGGCTTGAAGCGGCCGTTCGGGATCAACTTCTACCCGGCCGGAAACAATCCGCAGTGGGTTTACGTGGGAAATACCGATTCAGTGGTGCGATTCCCTTACAAGAGCGGCGACCTCAAGGCCAGCGGGCCCGCGGAAACGATTGTCCCGGAGCTTCCCGCCAACGGCAATCATTGGACGCGGGACGTGGTGTTTTCCAAGGACGGCAAGAGCATGTTCGTGGCCGTCGGCTCGGTCGATAATGTCGACGACAAAGGTCCCAACGAGCGCCGTGCCAACATTCTCGAATACACGCCCGATGGCAAGTTCCTCGGAATCTATGGATCGGGCATCCGCAACCCCGTGGGCCTCGGCGTAAATCCCGAGACGGGCGAGGTGTGGTGCTCGGTGAACGAGCGCGATGAACTGGGCGACAACCTGGTCCCCGACTACATCACCCACGTGCAGAAGGGCGGATTCTATGGCTGGCCGTGGTATTACATCGGCGGGCACCAGGACCCGCGGCACGAGGGAAAACATCCGGAGCTCAAGGACAAAGTGATCGTCCCCGATGTGCTGATGCAGCCGCACAACGCCTCGCTGGGGCTGACCTTCTACGATGGCAAGATGTTCCCCAAGGAGTATCAGGGCGACCTGTTCGCGGCCGAGCACGGGTCGTGGAACCGGGCCACGCGCGCCGGCTACGAAGTGGTGCGGGTGCCTTTGGACAAAGGGCATGCCAGCGGCGTGTACCAGGACTTCATCACAGGCTTCGTCACGGCCGATGGCAAAGCCTGGGGGCGGCCGGTCGGGGTAGCGGTGGGTAAAGACGGAGCGCTTTACATCACCGATGACGGCGGGCTGGTGATCTGGCGCGTCAGCTACGGCAAGTAGGACAGGCCAGCAGGCCGGTCCTACCCCAGTTTGCGGAAAAATTCGCGCACGTCGGCCACCAGCAACTCCGGCTGCTCGAGGCATGCAAAGTGCCCGCCGTGCGGCATCTTTGTGTAATGCACGAGGTTGAATCCGCGCTCGATCACGCTTCGCGGCGGGCACAAATACGGCATCTCTTTCGGAAACGCGGCAAAGCCGGTGGGCGTCATCATTCTGCCGCGTAACTGGGAACGCTCTTCGGCGGAGCCGCGGTAGTACCAGACGCCTGTGCCCACAGTGTCCGTGACCAGGTAGATCATCACGTTGGTCAGCACCTGATCTTCGGTGAAGAAGGCGTCGCTCCAGCCTTTCATCTTTTCCGCAATCCAGGCGGCCGCGCCAATGGGATTATCGTACAGGGCAAAGGCAACCGTCTGCGGCTTGTGCTGCTGCTCGTTGAAATAGTCGATCTCGGCGTTGCGCGCGATGACGGTCACGCGCTGCCATTCGCGCTCCTCCTCGGTCGGGTTTTCGGGCAGAGGCGCGGCAGCGGGAGCCGCGTTGAGATGGATGCCTACAATCGACTCCGGAAACTGGCCGGCCAGTTCCATCGTCACGCGCATCCCCCAATCACCCCCTTGCGCACCGAATCGTTTGTACCCGAGCACCTCGGTCATCAGGCGATGCCATAGGCGCGCCGTGGTTACGGGTCCCACCGGTTTGCCTTTTGGCTTGGACGAAAAGCCGAAGCCCGGCAACGAAGGCACCACTACATCGAAATCCTCGCTCAGCGGGCCCATGGCTTCGAGGAACTCGAAGACAGAACCGGGCCAGCCGTGAGTCAGAATGAGCGGTAGCGGGTTCGAGCCACGTCCCCGCACGTGATAAAAGTGCAGTTCGTAATCCTCCACGCGCGCGGTGAACTGCGGATAGCGGTTCAAGTTGGCTTCGGCTTTCCGCCAGTCGAACTTCGTCGTCCAGTATTGCGCCAGGGACTTCATGTAGTCCCAGTTGACGCCGTATCCCCATCCGGTGTCGCCGATGCGGTCGGGAAGGCGGGTTTCGCGCACGCGCTTGAGGATGCGGTTGATGGTGGCCTTGGGAATCTCGACGCGAAAGGGATTCGCGGCGAACTTCGCCTGGGCCATCAGCGGTAAGGCTACGGGGAGACGGAAAAGATCACGCCGGGACGGCATTACGCACTCCTGCCGCGGCGAGGACGAACTCCCACTCCAGCACATCGGGTTCGCCGGGCCGCTCGCTCTTCTTGTAATCGGTGACCAGCGATTCGCGGGAACCGAACACTACGTCGCTGTCCAGATATCGGTCGCCCTTGATATACAGCGCCGTGATCAGGCGCTCGTATCCGGGCGCCGTGATGATGAAGTGCACGTGCCCGGGCCGGTAAGGATGGCGGCCGGAGCCAAGCACCAGTTTGCCTACGGGCCCGTCGGTTGGTATCGGATAGTAGCGCGGGCGCGTGGTGCGGAACTCGAAATACCCCCGGGCGTTGGTGTGGAAACGGCCGCGCAGATTCATGTCCGGCTGGGTGGGGTCCTGGATATCGTAGAACCCGGTGGGCGACGAGTGCCAGGTATCGACGAGCGCGTCTTCTATGGGCTTTCCGTCCTGGTTCAGAATATGGCCGCGCACCGTGATGTATTCGGCAGCGGTTTCGGCGGCAATACTATCCCCCAGTTCCCGGTCCGGGGAGTTTTCGCGGTAAAACGGCCCCAGCAGGCTGGCTTCCGTCGCATTTGCCGGGTCGGCCTCGTGGGCGATCAGGTCCACCAGGGCGCTGACGCCGTGGGTGTCGGAT
>Ga0209698_10006566_pt1 | contig 12339 bp, 6 predicted proteins | sample LitLauG_LLR_2012_FD_187203 | JGI IMG/M metagenome (GOLD analysis project Ga0209698, IMG submission 187203) | Freshwater sediment microbial communities from Pennsylvania, USA - Little Laurel Run_MetaG_LLR_2012 (SPAdes) (version 2) | ecosystem: Environmental > Aquatic > Freshwater > Creek >...
ATTCAGAGTCGCAGTGCGCGCGCCTGTGGCCGCAGGGGTAAAGGCCACTGTGATGGTGCAGTCCCAACCGGCTTTGCGGCTGGTCCCGCAGTTAGAGGTCGCGCTGAAGTCACTTGCGTTCGTACCCGTTAGCGTGATGCTAGTGATTGCCAGCGATTTGCTCTGGTCGTTGGTGAGAATCACGGTCGCGGATTTTTTCGTGGCGACGGTGACCGATCCATAATTCACACTGAGCGGTGAAAGGCTCACCGGCTGTGTGGCGTTGAACATTACGGTGAGGAAGTCGGTGGTGAAATTGGCTGAATTGAGCAGCGCGATATCCGGCATTCCGTCGCCGTTAAAGTCGGCAACCACGGCGCTGCCGGAATTGTCGCCTGCATAGAAATTCGGCAAACTGGTAAACGTGCCATCCCCGTTGCCCTGGAGAACCGCCGGCCCGGTGGGAATGCCGCCCTCGTAGGGAATGACTACATCGAGGTTTCCATCCCCGTTAAGGTCGGCCACAACTGGAATCAACGGCCTCTGATACAGCAAACAGTTGATCGAGCCCGACGTAAACGTGCCGTCGCCATTTCCTTTAAGGAAGGCGTAGCCACGGTCGTTATTTGTGCAGCCGTTGGCCGTGGTGGTGACCAGCAAGTCCGCTTTTGCGTCCTTGTTGAAATCGGCGGCAGCCAGCGTGACCGGGTAATACGGCGTCGCCGTCTGGATGGGAGCGCCAAACGTGCCATTGCCGTTCCCCAGCAGCACGTAGACGGCGCTGAAATTGCCAGCCGTCGCCACCGCGATGTCCACCTTGCCGTCGCCGTTGAAGTCGGCAAAGGTCAGATAGTTGGGAAGCGCGTTGATCGAGGCCATGGCGGTAACCAGCGTTCCGGCACTGTAGGTACCGGTGCCTTTGTTGAGCAGCACGCTAATCGTGCCATCGAAGTTTTCCGTGACGATGTCGAGTTTGCCGTCACCGTTCACGTCCACCAGATAGACAATTCCCTCCTGCGCCGTTGCGCCCGTGGGGTAATAAGCGGCAGTCTTGAATTTTCCGTTCCCCAGACCTTCCAAAACTGCGACGGTGTTGTTCTGGCAACCAGTGAAGGTAGCGTCCTGGAGCGTGGCCACGATATCGGCTTTACCGTCGCCATTCACATCGCCCGTGGCAACCCACTCGACCGCATTGTTGGCACAAGTGCTCGCCGTCGCCAGCGTCGCTGTTCCCAACACGCCGTGCGAACTGCCCAGGTTGATCCCGATCTTCCCGCCCGTCAGGGATTGCGCGGTGTCGGGGAATCCATCGCCGTTGAAATCGGCGGTCGCAATGTTGTTCGCTACAAGGCTGGTGTTGTACGCGTAGAGCTGGTTGGTCCGGAAACTTCCATCGCCCCGGCCCAGCGAGACGGTGTTGGTATTCAAGCCGCTGGTATTCAGCAGATCAAGCGTGCCGTCCCCGTTGAAATCGCCCACAGCGACCAGGTAATTGCCGCCGTTGGTCTGCGCTTGGAGCGGGTAGGCTGGCCCGGCCGTGAAGGTGCCATTGCCCTTGCCATAAAACGTGAAGACGTTTCCACTACCGTCGGGCATTACGATGTCCAGCTTTTTGTCGTTGTTGATGTCCGCCAGTACAACATTGTTGGTGCCGTTAACGCCGAGGCTCCCGACCGTGCCGCTCTCTTTGAAGGTGCCGCTTCCCTGGTTCAGATAGACGATGGCGCCAAAATTTTCGTCGGTGACTACCACGTCCGGTTTCTTGTCGCCGTTCAGGTCGCCGATGGCAATGCCGTCGCCGGTCGCCGAGCCTGAGACTCCGGACGGGTAGTAGGCTGCCGCCCCAAATGTGCCGGTGCCGCTGTTCAGCAAGATGCTGATGCCATCGTTTGCCGAAATTGCCAGATCGGGCTTGCCATCGCCATTCAGATCACCGACCGCAAGTCCGCTGCAGCATCCATTCGTGGTGCCGGTGCCATAGTTGACCGGCGCCTGAAAGGTGCCGTCGCCGTTGCCCAGAAAAACGAACACGCCGTTGAGTATCGTGAGGCCCACCAGGTCGAGTTTGCCGTCGCTATTGACGTCGGCCGCGACAATGCTGTTCGGGCCGGGTTGGAATGTATTGCTGTTCGGAGCCGAATAGGTCCCGCTGTAGGTGAAGCTGCCGGCGCCATTGCCCAGGTAGATGCGAACCTCTGTAGCACCAGGTGCAATGTTTGTCGCCCATATGGCAACGTCGAGCAGGTGGTCGCCGTTAAAGTCGCCTACGGCGATCGCGTCGTAGATGGTATTGCCGTCAGAGAGACTGAGCGAGATCGGCGCCTGGAATGTGCCGTCCCCTTTGCCCAACATCACATTGAGATTGGAGCCGTAGTCAATGTTGACCACATCCAGCTTGCCGTCTCCGTTGAAGTCCCCGGTAGCGACGGCCACGGCTGATTGATTGGCGGTCGCGGCCGACGTGAATGTTGTGGGCGCCGGAAAGGCAACGGGATAGGTTTGGGCCTGCGCCGGAATCACAATCCCGCAGACCGCAGCCACAGCGGCGAGTAGGGTAAGCGCCAACGCGGTCGAAACTGCGGGCTTGCCTGGGCAATTATTCGAGTTCATCGTTCCATCTCCTGAAAATTCGCTTGAGGTTTTAGTTTCGGGGGAGCACGCCTCTGCAGCTTCTGCGAATGTGACCCGGAACACACTTCTGGTCAATGGACCGGAGCTGGTGAGTGACTAGCCCGTGGATAGCGAGATAAGACCTTTAGTTACAATTGTTTAATCGGATTGATTGTCTGGAAAAGAGAGGCTCCCTCATGCCCAAAGGTGCCATTTCGCACCGTGGAGTGCAGTGTTAAGATCACATCCTTAATTGCAATTATTCTGTGATGGGGTCTAATCAGGTTTCTCCAACTCTGGTTCGCTTCGGTGTGTTCGAGGCCGACCTCCGCGCCGGCGAGCTTCGCCGGAATGGGGTCAAGGTCCGTATTCAGGATCTGCCGTTCCGGGCCCTGGCGCTATTGCTGGCGCGTCCCGGGGAAGTAATCACGCGCGAGGAGTTCCGTCAGGCACTCTGGCCGGCCGACGTGTTCGTGGATTTTGAGCAGGGGATCAGCAGCGCCGTCATGCGCTTGCGCGACGCCCTGAGAGACTCAGCCGACAATCCGGTCTTTATTGAGACTATCGAGCGCCGCGGTTACCGCTGGATCGCGCCCGTCCACCCGCCAGAACCGGTTGTGGAAGACTTGGTTACAGAAGATGCCGTTTCAATCGAAGGGCCAGTCCCGAAGAAACAGCTGCCAGGGGAAGCTCTCAGTGAAACTGAGAAAGAGAATCCGTCAGAATCGGAGATCCGAGACTTCACAGCACGCTATGAGATTGGATTGACGACCCGTGCGCCGAAGCGCAGCTCACAAGTGGCTTTGTGGCTTGCCGCCGCCATCGTGGCCGCATTGGGCGTAGCTGGTTTCTCCCTGTGGCGAGGGCGCCCCACAGCTCCCATTTCTTCGATCGCCATCCTTCCGTTCGACAATCTCAGTGCGCCAAACTTTGATGACGCGTTCAGTGACGGATTAACCGATGAAGTCGCGGCTTCCATATCCCACCTGGATGGTGTCCGAGTGGCAGGGCGCCGGTCTGCCTATGTGTTCAAAGGCAAACACGACGACCTTCGCGATATCGGTTCGCGGTTGGATGTCGAGGCTGTGGTGGAAGGCAGCGTGCAGCGCGCTGGTAATCGCACCCATGTCACGGTGGAACTGAATCGTACTCGCGACGGGTTCACGATTTGGAGCCAGACCTACGACGGCACCACTGCAGACTGGATTCAGATCGAATCGCAGATCGCCGATTCCATTGCGCGGGCTTTGGCACGCAAGATTTCTCCGCAGGATTCGCCAGCGGCTCACGACCCTGAAGCTCACGCGTTGTACCTGGAAGCGCGTTATCTCTGGAACCAGCGGAACTTCCCCGCCGAACTCAAGAGTGTGGACCTGCTGCAGCAGGCGATTGCGCGCGACCCCAATTATGCCCTGGCATGGGCGGGCTTGGCGGATTCTCTGATCGCCATCGGCGATGTCGAAGAAGTGGATCCAGCCGCATATCTTCCGCGCGCCCGCGACGCCGCCCTTAAGGCTCTGCAGTTGGACCCATCGCTGGCCGAAGCGCACGCAGCCCTAGGGATGGTTGCCTGCCATTATGACTACGACTGGCCCACCGCCGAGCGGGAGTACAAGAAAGCGTTTGAGTTGAATCCCAGCTATGCCAGCGCTCATCAGTACTACGCTTTGGGCCTGATGGCCCACGGCCGATTTGCGGAGGCCAACCAGCAACTCGACATTGCCCGCCGCCTCGATCCTCTTGCACTCATTGTGGATGTCGATCTGGCTCTGCTGCGCAAGTTCCAACGCGATTTCGACGGCGTGATTGCCGTTTCAAAAAGCATCCTTGAACGCGACCCCAACTACCACCTCGGTTACAGCATGTTAACCACGGGCTATTACTGCGAACATCGCTGGGACGACTGGCGGGCCGCCGACGCGAAGTATCCCCAGGGAGAGTACATGCGCGCCTTGGTCAATGGACCCCCAGCCGAAATCGAGCGTGTACTCCGCAAGATGATGGAAGAAGCCAAGGCTGGCACTCGTCGGCCGTACGAGGTTGCATCCGTCGCGACAATGAACGCAGACCGCTCTCTCGCTCTCGACTGGCTGGAAAAGTCATACCAGCATCACGACTACTGGATGCTCTTCATCAACGTCGACCCTGAATTTGACCCGATCCGCTCCGATCCGCGCTTCCAGGCCATCGTTCACAGTCTGGGCGTTAACTGACCCATTCGCGAGAAATCTAAAGTCTCGGTCAACCGCCTAAGGTTTCATCACAATCACACCATATCCGGAGGTGCCGCCTAGGGCGGCCTCCGTGGAGATTCCCGTGACTGTCGCGCGTCAAATCTGTCTCGTGAGAGCCACCGTCCGCACCTCCGGCAAAAGCATGGAGCACATTCCCAATAGGACGATGTTGATGGTGGCTCATAAACCCAAGGCCTGCACTTGCTCCTCGGTTTCGTAGCCGAGCCAATGTGCAACCTCATGCCAGACCACCCGTTTCACTTCGGCCCGCAAGTCTCCCCTGGAGCACCGCAGAATGGGACCACGAAAAACAAAGATCAAATCGGGAGCATACTGCAGCTGAGTGGACGACCGTTTGGTCCTGAGCGTCCCGCTGTACAACCCTAGTAACTCAGTCCCACGGCGCCATTTCTTCTTGTTCGATAGGTCCTCCAATACGTCCGCCGGAGGCTCGTCCACCACTTGAATGCCGGGGAAATCTGGAAGGTCCCTGATCTTCTGCGGCAGGGTGTGGTAGGCCCACTCCACCATCTCTTCAAAGGTCTCGGGATTTGTGGGGGCGGCCATGAGGCCAACTTTACCACCAGGCAAGCCGCGAGATGTGGCACCCGGACAGGCTCAGTGGCTTCTGCATGCGGGCAGGTGAGAGATGGTCGGGCCGATCCTGGCCTTGAGACCGCCCCCGGCCTTCGATGGCGGGAGGACTCTGCATCCGCCGTGTCAGGCATCCAGATCAATCCGAACCGTGAGCAGTTGGGTGCCGAAAAAGCGGACAGCGGCGGCATTGCTAGCGCTGCCAGGCAAGTGATTCGCGAGCCAGCGTTGGCGCTCGCGTGGATCATCTTCCGAAAGCAAATGGGCTGTGCCGCTGTGCCAGCGAGCGCGCAGCCCGTCGCGCAGTTTCAAGCGTACCCGCGGACTCACCGCAATATTGCGAACGTAGCCGGCCTGCTGGCCATGCTCGGCCACGATCCAGAACTGCCCGCCCACGAGTCCGTTGCCCACGGGAGTGCGGCGCGGCTTTCCGGTCTTGCGACCGGTCGTTTCCAGGAGCGCATATCCCGGAGGGGCAACGCCGATCGCAAGCAAAAGCTTGATGGGTGGATTGAGCAGATATTTTTGAAGAACGCGGACAATGCGGTGTTTCATCTTTCCGTACTCAGGGATCGAGATTCACGCAATTGGAGCCTGAGAGGTCCTTAGACTTGGAGCGACGGTATTGTACTGCGAGGAGCGTTAGTTGGCGTAATATCCCGTAGCACTCGTGACCGTCCGGCGATTAGGTTCCGCCAGCGCCATACCCCGGGACTCCGTATGCAAGGATCTGCATCTTGACTTCTCCGCATCGCCGGGGGAGAATCCTCCCCCACTGTCGGGCCCGCGCAGTCAAATTCACCAAAAGGCGGATTGAAAATGGCAGAGCCGTTGCGGAAGTCTCCTGAGACCCGGGCTGCGGCCCGAATCGATTCCAATCTCGACCGAAACCTCGCCGCCTACGCGGCCGCCGCCAGCGCAGTCGCGGCTGGAATGCTGGCCGGAGCGCAGCCTGCCGAAGCTTCGGTCGTCTACACCAAGGCGAATGTCGCGTTCTCGACCAACCAGAACTGCACGCTCGATCTCAACAATGACGGCGTTGCCGACTTCGTGCTGCGCGACGTGCTCTACAACCGCAGCTCCGGCCACCGCGAGACGCTGTCGGTGCTGGGCAAGGTGACAGGCAATCTGGTGGAAGGATTCAAGTCTGAAGACGGATTCTTCGAGAACGCCGCCGCCCGCAATCAGGGAGCGAAAATTAACTTTGCCACCGGCCTCTCCAGCGCCATGCTGGCGAAATTTTCTTCCACCTGCGCCGGCAACCACTACGTCTTCGGACGCTGGGTCAACGTACAGAACAAATATCTCGCGCTCAAGTTCGTCATCAACGGAGAAATCCACTTCGGCTGGGCCCGCCTCAGCGTCCACGTCAATTCGCTGGCGGTGAACGCCTTTCTCACCGGATACGCCTACGAGACCGTCGCAGGCCAGGCAATCGTAGCCGGCCAAACCACCGACGTCGTCGCCGATGTGTTCAGCAAGCCGGAAGTTGAAGCCGCGGCGGCGACTCCGCCAGCGATGCTGGGCATGCTGGCATGGGGAGCGCCGGGGCTGGCGATCTGGCGGCGCGAGTAAGGGATGCTACTGCTGGCTTCAACAATGACCGAGGCCCCACGGGGCTCGACCTAGGGAGTTAGGTCGTAGTAACGCACAGGTGGGCAGGCCCCACTCGGGAGTTGTGCTACTATGCGCAGCATTTAGTGGAGGGCTTTTATATGGGGGACTACTTGGATGACCATGCAGCGATGCGGCCCGGGACCCTGGGTGGGGACGATGCCAGAGCACGTTTCGCAACTAGCCTAAGAGGCAATCCGGTGCCGCCTCCGCCTCCGAAATCGGCACATCTTTCGGAGCACCAGGAAACTCCGAAAGTTGCAAGGCCTCCGAAAGTTGCAAAACCTCTGAGGGCAGTGGACTTCATGGTGGCGGCGGTAGTGTGGCTGGTTGCGTGTCTAATCCTCTGGCGTGGTGCTGGAATGGATGGAGGTGGAGCGGCAGCCGTCGCCATTGTCCCGTGCGTGATTGCCTTAAAATGGTGGCGGCCTCTGATCGCCGTAGGATTTGCGGGGATCGTGCTCTGGTTCTTCGTGCATCAGGCCAAATAGGTGAACAGCCTCACGTTTGTGGCCTCATCTCGCGGAGTTGGGGGAATGTCCCGTCCCCGGTTTTCACTTTGTTGTCTCGTAGTCGCATACCTTCTGCTGTCCGGCTTCGCCAAGCTGCTGCTGCGCGTTGCCGTTCTGACATTGGCAAATCAACGTAAGCCGAAACGCGTAGGAACAGTTGTTGTGTTTCGCGGAGTCGATGGCTCTCTCCATAAGACAGGCACGCCCGCCTCCCGAGATGCACTTCGGCTCGGTCGCGGTGTATTGATCGACGCAGTTGGTTGCTCCGGGAGCAGTCGTGTAATTCCCCGTGCACCAATCGATGTGGTTCTGCCAGTCCGGTTTTTGCCCACCCGCTAAGGCGGTATTCGTCGGCGCGGGTGCCGACGGGATGGGCTGCGCCATAGCGCTCGTTGGGGTGCTGGCCGATCCCGCGCCGGAATATGTCCACGCTGTCTCGACAGCCTTGACGAAGCTGCTGTTGGTTCGCTCAGTTCTCTCACGGCGGCTTTGGGCGTCCGCCTGACCGGGACTGAGAAGACTGTCACACGTACTGTCTCGAGGTCGAAGCTTTAACGAGTATTTTTCGGCAAGAAATTGAACAAACGCGTCGCTCGCGGCACGCAGCTTCTCTCGCGGTACTGAGAAGACATCGCTGTAGTAAACCTCTGTCTTGCCGCCTGGGTGGGGGAGCGCCAGGCTGCAGAAGGTATAGCCAGCAGCTTGTTGCCCGTTCCGGACAATGTCGCTAATTCTATGGCCGGATGTTTGAGCAGAAACACCTGAAGCCGAAAAAACCATGCCGCAGAGTGCAAGGCCACAACCGGTCAGAAGTTTGATCTGTCCCATGTTTTTTTCTCCGTTTCCGTCATGATTTTTCGTGGTGCCTGGGTCGGCAGTTATTCCAACGATTGGGGGGATGCTCGCTCCCAGGTGTATCAACGCATGCCTGAGTTCCTCCGCCATCAGGGGGCAAGCGACCGCGTGGCCGCCTAGCTCCTTCACCCCGGAAGGGAGGGCCGCATAGTTCCTTTGTACATCTCGAATCGAGGAATCTTATACCGCGCCTTGCTTAACATCTGCTCAGAATTGCACAGTTCTCGAAATAGGGCGTCGCGTGTTTGTCTTTTGCTTTTGAGCTAACATCGCGATTGTGCTGATTGATCTAAGTGTTGTTCGTCAGGGGCGGCCCCGCTTGTTACGTCGTACATCCTTCGCACCATCGAGCGAGCATTACTGTAGCTTGCCTAACTCCGCCTGGGCCTGTTTGTAGATGGGCACATCCGCATCGGCGTCTTTCCACAGCGCGAGAAATTCTTTGTACGCGCCCAGTGCGCGAACGCGCGCTGCATCCGACTCCGCGCCTTGCGACGACTTTGCCTGCAGCGCGTTGGCCCGCGCAGCGCCCAGATGCGCCGCTGCGCCCGTCCAGCAATTCCAGACGATGCCGCCCCGATCCAGAATTTTCTGAAACTCGGCCGCTGCGGCCGCGCCTTGTCCAGCGGCCAAATACGCCTCGCCGCGAATGTAGCTGGTCTCAAGACACGAAGGATTGGTGAGGAAGGGAATCGCCCCGTACTCGATGGGCGGCAGCGCGCTTTGCAGCGAAGTGATCGCCGCCGCCGAATCCTTCCGGCTCAGCGCCAGCTGCGCCTGAATCGCCGGCAGCCATAGCGACTGCATCTGCGTGTCCAGCGGATATTGCTTGTTCAACTCCTGCGCCAGCGATTGCGCCTTCGCCGCGTCGCCGATCATCGCGTAGGCGAGCGCGGCCTCGGTCTGCACGCCCTGGCTGGCCGGCGCGAGTTTCAATCCAGCATCGGCATCCTTCCGCGCCTCCGCGAAATTTCCGAATGCCGCTTCGCGCAGCGCGGCATTCGTCCACCAGGTCGCGCCGCTTTCCTTACTGTCTGCCTTAATTGCGGAATCCACCGCCCGCCGCAGCAACTCGCGCGACTTGCCCACACGTCCCGCATAGCCCTCAGTATCCGACGCCAGCGATAGCCCGAAATTCTCCAGATCCGGCTTGCCCGAAAACCACTGCTGCTCCTCCACCATCCCGCCTAAATTCGCGTTCAGGAAGTGCAGCGCGTACAACTCGGAGTGTAGAATCCAATCCTCCAGCTTAAGAGTGTGCGCCTGATCGATAATCTGCCGCGCTTCATCGAAGCGGTGCAAGGCCAGCAGATAGTTTCCAATATTTTCATAGACGCTGACCCGATCAGGCGAGCGAGCCTGCTCCTGCCGTGTGATCTCCAGCGCCTTCTCGTAATTTCCTTGCTGCGCGTACACCACACCCAAGTTGTTTCCGGCCGAAAAATCACGGGGGAAATTTTCCACCGTCTCCTGATACGTGCCCGCCGACTTGTCCAACTCGCCGGTGACGTTGCGGTAGTAGTCGGCGGTGATGATCAACTTCTCGCGCTCGCTGGCATGATTGCGCAACTCAAACGCCTTGGTCGCGTACTCACCGGCACGGCTCGACTCGCCCATGCTGAAATAGCTGCTCGAAAGCTGGCGATATCCCATGGCAAAGTTGGGATCAAGCTGAATGGCGCGCTGATAATAAGGAAGCGCCGCCGCCGTACCCTTGGCGTGATCAATTTTTCTGCCCTGCGTGAGAGCCTGCAGCGCTTCGAGCGAAGAAGTCGTCGCCTGTTCGAGCGGCACGTCGAATTTCTGTACGGTCGCCAGTGACTCGCCCAACTCCGTGCGCAGCTTTGCGGCCACATCGCCGACCGCGTTCAAAACTTTCTCTTTGCCGTTGGCCGTAGCCTGCTCCTGCGCCAGCGGATCGCCCGTCTGGCAGTTCACCGCCTTCAGCCCCAGCACGTACTCGCTGCCCAGGCTGGCAATCGATCCCGCAATGTAAGCCTTGCTGCCGTTGCGCTGGCAAAGTTCGCGCGCCACGTCGGGCGTGAGTCGCGTATCGGCGGGACGGGTCATCAGCTTCAAAGTTTTCGCAACCTTGCTGTCAGGAAGCACGTTCAAAAACGGCGACTGGTTCAGAGCGACGGTGAGCGCTGTCTTCAGCGTGTCGTCAAATACCGGATCGCCCGTGCTGTTCGCGAAATCGCCCACCACGATCGTGTCTTTATCGGTCAGCGCTGGAGTTCGGTGCGCGCGATAGTAAAGTCCGCCTGCGACCAGCGCTACAATCAGCGCAGCCGTGCCCGCGGCATAAATGAGTGAGCGCTTGCTCATCCGGCTCGCGGGCTTGCGCTGCGCCGCGAGCGTAGCTTCGGCCACGCGCCTGGCTGCATCGACGTTCACTCCCGATCCGCTCGCCGGATAGCGCGCGCTCTCCGTATCCCGCTTCAGTCGCTGCAGGTCGGCGCGCATCTCCGAGGCGTGCTGATAGCGCAGGTCGCGATTTTTTTCGAGCGCCTTGCGGATCACCGCTTCCAGCCCCGCCGGAACCAGCGGGTTCACCTCCGCCGGCGCTGCCGGCTCCTGGTGCAGAATTGCGCCGCAGATCTCGCCCGAACTCGATCCATCGAAGGGCATGCGGCCGGTCGCCATCTCGTAGAGCACGCAGCCGAAAGAAAATAGGTCGGTGCGCGAATCCAAATCCTTCGCCCGGATTTGCTCCGGCGACATGTACGCTACCGTGCCCAGCATCGCGCCCGGGCTGGTCAAATGATCCGCATCCGAGTCCGCGCGCGTGATCGTGTCGCCGCTGCTCGATGCCATCTTGTTCGTGACTTTGGCCAATCCGAAATCGAGCACCTTGGCATGCCCGCGCGTAGACACAAAAACGTTCGCCGGCTTGATGTCGCGATGCACAATTCCCTTGGCGTGCGCGGCATCGAGCGCGTCGGCAATTTCGACGGCGATGGGAAGCAGCAGGTCGAGATCGAGCGGGCGGCCGGCGATGCGGTGTTTCAACGTCAGGCCATCCATGTACTCCATGACCATGAAGGCGCGGCCGTTCTCCTCGCCAATGTCATGGATCGTGCAGATGTTGGGATGGTTCAGCGCAGACGCGGCCTTGGCCTCGCGGCGAAACCGTTCGAGGGCCACCGGATCGCGCGAGATATCCTCAGGCAGAAACTTCAGCGCGACGAAGCGCTCCAGCCGCGTGTCCTCAGCCTTGTAGACCACACCCATGCCTCCGCCTCCGAGCATCTCGATAATCCGATAATGAGAGATGATTTGGCCGAGCATGAGCCCACACCCACAAAGCTGTTAAAGGATAGGCAATCTTAGGAGGGGAGAGGGAACAAGTCAACGAAGAGAGGGATAAAGCTACCGTGAACTGGATGCCCACCCGTGGCGGTTTCACGGGTGGGGCATCCAGTCTCGTGTTAGGGTACGGCTGGGCCAGCCCCCTCTTGACTTTTGCTTATCATGGATGTCCCCAGGTTTTCCTAGGACCCATCAAACCGCTGAACTTGCGGCCCCGACGATTAGCCAGACGAGAGTGAGGAGAACAGCTGAAATCGCGGGTATCCACCCAATCCGCTTCCTTCTAATAAACAGAATAAGTGATGACACAACGCCTGCAGCACAATTTACAACTATTGTGACAGACCTACGGGAACTGTAGTCCCCACCCAGCGCATTGTGGAACAACAGGGCTGCAGCGAGAAATAGGTAGCTGATTAGCGTAATGAACCAAGAAAAACACAGTACTTTATCATCGAGAAGGGCGGGGAAAAGTCCTCTTAAGCGCAACAACGCTAACAAAAATAACAAGGATCCTACCCCGATGCTTCCAACTAAGAGAATTTCCAGAATGTCCTTCCGCATGTCACCCCACAGGTTGTTTGGCTTGTATATGCTTCCTACATCAAATGTGGGCAAATGTGGGGACA
>Ga0209698_10006568_pt1 | contig 12338 bp, 10 predicted proteins | sample LitLauG_LLR_2012_FD_187203 | JGI IMG/M metagenome (GOLD analysis project Ga0209698, IMG submission 187203) | Freshwater sediment microbial communities from Pennsylvania, USA - Little Laurel Run_MetaG_LLR_2012 (SPAdes) (version 2) | ecosystem: Environmental > Aquatic > Freshwater > Creek >...
GTTCTGCCGTGGGAGGATAGCCAGGTTCGCAAGGTCATGAACACCGGATCGTTTGTTGGCAAGATCCTGATCATCGAACGGGAGTGGGTGGATGGTCGGATGACTGTGATCCTCGTCCGCAAGCCGATCGGATTGATTCTGAGACAGGCGACGTCTGGAATCGACGCCTGGGAAGACATCGCCGCGAACGAACTGGACGACCGGGTCCACCTCGACGTCGCGGCGCGCGAAGGCTCGGCAATTTCTGGACTGGAGTCAAATAAACTCAGCTACTGGACATTTTCGCGTCCGAATATGAAATCGATCAATCTCGCTCCTGACGTCGCGCTCAAATTGGATTGCTCTAGCGACATATCACGCGTTCTGACGCTGACAAAACCGTCTTTCCCGCAAAATCGAAAGGTGACCCTTAGCGATCGACTCACCTTCGGGAAGGCCGATCTGCGCGTCTGGAACCTTCATGACCCACAACCCGTCGGCGTCTCCGTCGAAATGCCTTCTGGCCTGAATCCGAAGGTGCTCGCCGTAAGCCCGTTGAAAAACGCGATCGCGGTAGGAACCTGGCTGACAAGTTCCATCGGAACCGCGTCCGTCCTCGTCGGAACCTTCACGGAAAACGGCACGATCTCTTTCAATACGCTTGGGACTCACGGTTCCGATATCACAGCGGTCGCATTTTCCAGGGACGGGAATCGGCTGATTTCGGGATCGAAGAATGAGCTGGCAACTTGGGACCTCGCGACCGGCGCATCGTGGAAGACTTATTACCCCGAAGCCGTCAACGCCCTGGCCGTCTCTGAAGACGGCGAGCGTTTCGCCGTCGTCTCCGATGGGCTCGTTCGCGTCGGCCACACATTAGGTCTTCGTTTCGACGTGGCGGGCCACAATAACGGAGAGAAGTGCTTCGCGGCCGCCTTTTCCCATCAAGGCGATCGGCTCGCCGTCGCGACACACACCGGTCACGTGTTCGTTTACCACGTCGACGGCACGCTGATCCGTTCTGAAGTCGACCTCAAACATAGCGGAGAATACGTTACCGGTATTGAGTTTTCCCGCGACGACACTGTCCTCTATTCCGCGACGAGAGACGGCGTAGAGGGGGTGTTCCGTTGGGACACCCGTGTCTGGGGGCAGATAGGTCCCGTCCTCCCCTTCACGGGCGGCCTGAGGGATTTCGGTCTGGCTTCCGAAAAGACTGTCGTCGCCGTTACCAATCAGCGTCTCGTCGTTAGAAGTCTTCACGACAAATGATCCTTCGTCCGCCGACGTTCCGCGGCCCAACTCCTTGCTTAGAGCAGTTCACGAATGCATGGCGCATCAGAAATACTAACCCGAAGCGCAAGCGAGGGAAAATGAGCGGAAAATCCCTTGCTTGCGCTTCGGGTTAGTGTGAGCCGAAACCGCTCTCGTGTGCAATGCGATCGTGAATCGCTCTCGCTGATGAACCCCGATTTCAGAAAGGCTACCCGATGTCAGACTATCCGAAATCCCAATCTGATCCAGATTCCCCAGAAAAAGCGGCAGCCGCGGAGGTACCGATCACCTGCGACCTAGGTGGCGGAGTCCAGATCGTCACGACACGTGAAGACTGCGCTAACCTTGGCGGGACGGTTGTCGCCAAGCCGACTCCGACGGAACTCGAAGGCTCTCCGATTACTCTGGTCACCTGCAAGCACCCGAGTGGCAAATCGATCAAAGCGACGAAAACAAGTTGTGGTAAGGTGCATGGAAATCCCACATGAACACCATTGTATTGACCTTAACGTTCGCCGCCGTCACATTGACGGTGGCGGGCGGGGCTGCTCCGCCGGCGTCGCGATCCTTGCGTTCTGACGAAGAGCGCAAGCCCTACTTGGAGGCGGAGAAAAATTCGACTGACTTTAAGGACGATGCCGGGGGTGAAGCTGCCGGCAAGTCGAAGATGCCGGTCTGCTCGATGGTTGAATATCCGGCTGGCGACGGCAAACCCGCGGTCGTCGCCATCCTCCGATACCGCTACGACGACGGAGCGACTCTGCGTACGAAGATCGACGTTGCGACCAAAAAAGTCCTGTCCGTCGAAAAACTCACCCTGTACCCTACGCCCTTGGCTGGTGAGGAAATCGCGGAAGCAATCCGCCTTGCGCGGGCGAAGTCGCCCGCGGTGGATAAGATTTACAAGGAAGCCGCCAACGATCCCGTGCTCGGTTATCTCGTACCCATCGTCTCAGATTCGAAAAACCCGAAGTACGGCCATCGGCTCGTCTTACTGTCCGTCAGCCCTAAAGCCCCCGCCGATCCCGAAGCGCTCCCCCCGCGACGCGTCACGGTCAGGGTCGATCTGACCAATGAGAGCGTCGATAATCCGAAGTGAGCCGGAAGTCTCAAAGCACCCCAGTCCCCAGAGGCCCGACGAGAGCGTCTCACGAACGCATTGCGCCGTCCGACCTTTCGTAGGCAGGCTTCAGCCTGCCAATTAAACCGGGACGGCTACATTCATGACGCGTAATGATAAGGATCGACCTTGATGGACCCCGCCCGTGTCTCGGCTTTACTTTTCGTTGCCGCATGCTTTGCAGGGCCGACATCGTCGTCGGCTCAGGTCTCTCTCAAGCCCGATCCGCTAACCGTGGAGACGAAGCAGCACTTTCCGGCGGACCTGCCCATCGCGGATCGTCGTACGCAGTGGCGGGTCATCTGGGGCGTCGAAAACCACGATGCAGGCGCAGAGACCCTGGTCATTCGCGGCGCGTGGTTTTCAAGGAAGCCGAACGATCCGGAAGTCCAGGTCTTGGGCGACGTCCGGCTTGCCGAGATCTTCGTTCCCTACTACAACGGAACGGGAATCTTTGATATCTCCAATCACCCTGGATTCAAGCTGGCCGACCTGACAAAAGATGCCCTCGGCCCGACCTGTCTCGGCCTGGGTCGGATCTTCGACCGGAACGGCAAATCCGCCGCGAAAGGGCCCGTCGCTGTCGAAGTTCATGACGATCACGTGCGTTGGATGAACACCCGGGATCGCGTCCGTCGCGCCCATAAGCTCCAAATCTGGGGTGCCCTGTCCGCGGAAAATTATCGTTACATCATGCTTTACGAGTTCAACGACGACGGCTCGATCTGTGTTCGACTTGGCGCCACGGCATCGAACCTGCTCGAGAGCAACGACGACTTCACGACCCACTTCCATTCAGGCTTATGGCGGATCAATTTCGAACTCGACGACCCCGCGGCGCTTAAGGTCAGCGTCGTCGAGAGAAAACCGAAACTGTTAAAAACGGCTATCCGCCCGCTCGCAACAGAGGCCGACCTGATTTTCAAGCCCAAGAAGTTCACGAGACTCCGGGTTGAGAGCAACCGCTTCAAAAACAACCACGATGAGCCACATTTCATCGGATACGAATTGCACCCAAGACTCGCGGGGACCGGCCGCTTCCATCGGCAAGACGAGAAATTCACTCGTTCAGACTTCTGGGTCACGCGTCGGAATCCACAAGAGCTAAAACCCAGAGAACTCCCGACATACAACAACAACGAATCCCTGAAGAACGTTCCTGTAACGATATGGCACATGGCGGGCGTCATGCACGTCGCGCGGGATGAAGACTTCGGGCCAGTCGGCACGCATCCCGACCAAGGTCTCGCGATCATCTCCTGGGTTGGATTCGACCTCAAGCCCCGGAATTTCTTCGCCAGCACTCCGCTTTACCCTTGAGGATGGACACGCTCGCCGTGAAGAAATTGGCGTCCCCCGACCTTCCCTCAGGCAGGCCGCGGTTCGGGCGAATTTCTTCCAACACCTCGTCGCCTGATCCTGATTCAACCCTCTCAGCGACTCACATCCCGTCAGGCCTTGATTGAGGCTCGGAGCGCAGAGGAAGGGGTCGGTTGGCTCTTCTTGCGTGAAAGGTGGGTCGACCGGGGCTCTGGCATATGCGAATAGCAACACGATGAGAGGTATTGTCGAATTTCGTGGATAGAGTTGAAAGGAAGGGCGGCGTACCCTTGGTGAAGTATCACCAACACCGAACGTGGCGACGAGGCACAGGAGTACGCCACCGTGAGTCAGTCTACCTCCGACATCGCCATCATGCCATCGCCTTCAAGCCGCGACGTCTTGACCGAAATCCTCCGCAAGGGAGCCCGTGACATGCTTGCCAGGGCGATCGAAGCCGAGGTCGCCTGTTGGATCGACGAACACGCTCACCTGACGGACGAATCCGGGCGTCGCCAGGTCGTCCGCAATGGCTCACACCCCGAGCGGACCATCCTCACCGGCTTGGGCCCGATCGCGGTGAAGCAGCCTCGAATCCAGGACCGCCGGCCTCCGCGAGAGCGTGAGACGTTCACCCCAAACGTCCTGCCTCCTTACCTCCGACGGACCAAGAACATCGACGAAGCAATCCCCTGGCTCTGTCTCAAAGGCATCAGCACCGGCGACTTTCCCGAGGCTCTCCAGGGGCTTTTCGGCGTCGAGGCCAAGGGGATCTCGGCGACCACTGTGACCCGGCTGAAGGCGGCCTGGGAGGAAGAACATCGGGTCTGGAGCAAGCGTTCCCTCAAAGGCAAGCATTACGTCTACGTTTGGGTCGACGGCATTCATTTCAACATTCGCCTTGAGGACGACCGCCAATGCATCCTGGTGCTGATGGGGGCGACCGCCGACGGCAAGAAGGAGCTGATCGCGATCACCGACGGCTACCGTGAAAGCGAGCAGTCGTGGAAGAAACTGCTCCTGGACTGTAGGCTGGAGATCGAGCCGAGCCTGGCGATCGGCGACGGTGCGTTGGGGTTCTGGGCGGCGATGCGAAAGGTGTGGCACGCGACGAAGGAACAACGGTGCTGGGTCCACAAAACCGCGAACGTCCTTGATAAGATGCCCAAATCGAGCCAACCCAAGGCCAAGGGGATGCTCCACGAGATCTACCTGGCCGAGAACCGAGAGGCGGCGGTGAAAGCGTTCGACCTGTTCGTGAAGACCTACAAGGCGAAGTACCCGCAGGCGGCGGAGTGCCTGTCAAAGGATCGGGATGTGTTGCTGAGTTTCTACGACTTCCCGGCGGAGCACTGGGTCCACATCCGCACGACCAACCCGATCGAGTCAACATTCGCGACCGTGCGACTGAGACACTCGAAGACGAATGGAAACGGGACCCGAACGGCATGCCTGACGATGGTGTTCAAGCTGATGGAGAGTGCCTCAAAGAAGTGGAGAGCGTTGAATGGTTCCGAGTTGATCTTGGAAGTGATCGCGGGCACCGTCTTCGTGGACGGCGTCAAGAAGCCCCAAGCCGCCTGACCTTTTCCATCCACGAAATTTGACAATACCTCAACACGGATGACGCGAGGAACTGGAATCTGGGTCCTTCACGTCAGTAGGTAAGGCGAAATCGCCAAAAAAAGACTCGAGCCCCTTCTGGGGTTTTCTCATGGGAACGGAGGCCGGGGGGTAGTCCGATGACCGGAAGCCGTCCGCATGGCGAATTAGACCCGATAGGCGGATGACTGTAGTCGAAGTGAAATTAAGTGTTCGCGCCTAATATATCGTTTTTAATGAAGTGACGGTCTCATTGATAAAGATTTACGTAAAAATCACGCCTGAGATTCGCTCAAAATAGACCGTCCCGCGGACGTTGGACTAGCAAACCCGTCGGATGGTCGACATTTACCTAGGTTAAACCCAACTTCAATGGCGACGAGTTCGTCCAAACAATCGGTATTGTCACTGGAATGCCTTCAGTATTGCTTCGAGTGCGTCAATCTCTTTTGGAATTCGCTTCTTCAGTTTGTCCCGGCAGGTATCCATGGTGGACCCCAAATACTGGACAGTTTCCGGGCCCGAATTTGTTATCGTTTTCCCTGGCACTGTCCCTCACAATTCCCGGCCCGGTAAACTTCAGCCGGCGTCCGGTAGTTAAGCGACTGATGCGGGCGGTCTTCGTCATAGAATCGGAAGTAGGCCGTCAAGCCAAATTCCAAATCTGTGACTTGTTCATAGCCTTTCAGATAAATATCCTCGTATTTCACACTCCTCCAGAGCCGCTCCACGAACACGTTGTCCAGGGCACGCCCCCGACCGTCCCGGCTCACCGCGATCCCGGCGCCCTCCAGACGCTCGGTGTATTCCCGCGACGTGAACTGCGACCCCAAGTCGGTGTTGAAAATCTCCGGACGCCCCATCGACAACGCTTCCTCCAGCGCCTCCAAGCAGAACCTCCCCTCAAGCGTGTTCGACAGCCGCCACGACAGGACGTAACGGCTGAACCAGTCGATCACCGCCTCGACGGCCGGCGGGAGATAGTAAGTCGAGCGGTTCAGGCCGATCAGTTCGCATTGTCGGCAGACACTCAATTCGCAGCCGTCGAGCCCGACGAGATCCCGCTTACGGTCAGCCGCAGCGGGCAACGCTTTTTTTCAACCACTCGACGTCCATGTTGAGCCGTCCGATCTGCTCGTAGAGTTCGGCCTGCAGGGCCTGGCCGGTCTCTTTGTCGCGGCGTCGGCCGTCGCTGAAGAGCGATAATGACGTCTCCGTTTTCCGGACATGATGCACCTCGGAATGGATCGGCAACCGTCGATCAGTATAACATCCCGGGCTGTCCAGTTTTAGGGGTCCACTTCACAATCGACTGGACGCCGCAATAGCAACCGAAACGGTAGGTTGGCACATTATGCCATTCGTATCACTTCTACCGATTTCTGTTCGCAACTAATGCCTAGGTTTCTGGAAATTACCTCATTCGTGATGATAATCATAACAATAGAGATCAACAAACCGGATGTGCACGGAAGCGCGCCTAGATTTTCTTCTCAGATGGTTCCAAGGCACATCGAGCATGTCAAGGGAGTACGGCTCATGAAACACACGCGTCGCTTCATTCCTAACGGATGGGACGGTTTAGAGATTCGGCTTGTTTTGAATGCCGCGGCCCCTCGGCTCGCTGCTCAGATCACGGCGCTCAATAGCACGACGGTCGCGACGGGGCCGCAGACGCGACTCGCTCTGGCACGGATTGATACCGCCTTCAAGAACTTCAGCGAGACGTATTTTCAGACTCTGAACACGTATTTGACCCCGCCAAACAATACGGCGACAACCCAATTCGCTGCCGCGGTTACGCAGGAAGTCAATGTCCTCGCCCAGAATGTGATCCAAGTAATCCTGCCGGTCACTGGAAGCACGAATCGTCAGCCGCACGGACAGCCGCCGATCCAAAACCTCGTAAACCGCCGGATTCTCGCGATCAACACCAGCAGCCTCCAGGGAGCGCTCGCATCGGCGCAGCCCCCGTCCGGTTCGACGAAGGCCAATGATCAATTGTACGTCGTTACGGCTCAGAACGCGATTTCGGCAGCCAACGCGGCCGTCGATAACGGCGTCCGGATTCTCCGCTTGGGCGCGTTCAACGGCTCGAACTCGGCATCCCATCATTGATCATGCCGGCTTCCGTTTTCATCGATTTTCAGCCTTCGCACGGCGTTCCATCGGGTTCCGTACACGAGAGGTTCCGATTGACGAAGGAAGGGGGCCGCTCTCGTCGCGGCTTTGAGCCCAGGTTTTGCACCGTGCGACTTGTTCCCCAAGATAAGATGGCAGTCCCTCAACTCAAGCGTGAGTGCAACACGTCTTGAAACTGTTCGAGGGATAACTAGAACGGGACGCCGCATGGGTTGTCATGCGTCGTCCCGTTCTGTTGAGTGATGCAATGGTGCTTAATTCGCGGGAATCCGTTCTGTTTCGATCACATAGGGAATCCCCAGCTTCGCGAGCAAACCAAAGCCGACCATTTCGGCCTGGTCTCCGCCCATTTCCCAGGGTTTGTTCAACCGATAGAGGCCGGGACGGATGTAGCACCGCTCGATGTACTGGTAGTACTGGACGTCGGCGCTCGCGGCGGGTCCGTTCGGGGCTCCTGATCCGAGCGAGGGAGCTTTCCCCGTCGAGGGGACTGACTTCGACTGTTGGGTAATCTCGGCACCCAGGACGCCTTGTGCCGCGGTGATCGCTTTGTCGACCTGTTCGAGGAGGCTGACCGTCAAGGTCGTTGCGTCGTGGTTACCCTCGACGGCGCCGAGGGTTGAGTCGTCATTAAAGGTCAGGCCAAAGGCCGACTTGGCGAGGGTGTTCTTGCTTTTGATGACGTACTGTTCGTCGAGATCCGGCAAGTAAACGATCTGCATGTTTCCGACGAGACTATGGGTCGTCGGCGTCCCCGTTCCGGGTATCGGGATCGGAGTTACGTCGACCGCCCCGAGGGACGTTCCCGTTGTGGCCGCGGGTGCTGCGGCACCAAAGGATGTGTCGCTGGCATTGGCACCACCGAAGGCAGCGCCCCCGACCACGTTGATCGAGACGTTCGCGGTCTGTCCAGTCGCTTGGGGGGAACCGTTCGGCGGTGTTCCCGGAGGCGACGGCGCGGGTAATTGCGGGCTTTGAACAGGCGGCGGCGCTGCTGCTTCAGTGTGTTGAGTTCGGACGATCGATTCATCGTGGAGCGCCCCCTCCGTCGGTGTCTTCCCAACGTGGCCTGAGGCGCTAGCGAATTTATTGCGTGCCACGAGGACCGCCTTCATCTTGGCGAGTTCCTCCGGCGTAACCTGGCTGACGGCGACAGTTTGCTGCGTTTTTTTCGAGTCGCCGACGTTGATTTTCTGATTCCGACGAGGGCCGTCGAGAAAGGTCCCGATCATTTGACCCGTCGCCCCGTTTTTTCGGGCGACGATCAGTGATTTCGTCTCTTTCAAGAGGATCTTGTCGTTGACCATCAGATAGGGACGGTTGAGGTAGTAGCGAAATCCCTTGAGATGGTCGTCAGTGCCCGCGATCCGCTTGTCGAGGGGTACTTTCTTTACGACAAGATTCGAACACCCCGCTCCACTCAGAAGGATCAAAGCGGCCGTCGCGCCAATCCGAAATCCGCGATTGTACATGGCTTCATCCTATCTTCTTTGGGCATTTTGCCCGATCCACATACGTATTTGGGTTCGCCTTTGACAACCGGCAGGCTTCAGGTCACGCGTCAGGGATGCTCTTTGGTGTACTGAGCCGCGCTGATGACGGAGGAACTGCTTTGTACGACCAGTCCCAAGTCGGAAAAAAGCCCCTGGGCGACTTCAGGCGCAACTTGACCCTGCGAAATCGCATGCGCTCGTTCCCACGACTTCTGGAGCCTGTAGAAGCCGGGCTCGATGTAGTCGAGCCGTTTGATGTAAAACATCGGCTGGATATCGGCTCCCCCGGTGCCTCCTAAGGCTGGAGTCGCGGGCTTGGCGGGGGGATTGTTGATGCGTTGGGTCGTCAAGGCCCCCGCGGCATTGATCAGATTGCCGATCGTGTCAAGAATCTTCACTGGCACATCCACGGCACTATAGGTTCCAGCAGCCGTGTCGAGTTCGGTACCGTGCGCGAACGCATACTTATACTGGGTCTTCGCCAGAACGTTTTTGTTCCGGATCGCGTACTGTTCCTCGAAATCGGGTAAGAACACGACTTGGATATTGTTCGTGGCGTTGGGGTTATCCGTCACGGTTTTCGACGTCGTCACGGTCGTGGCGGCGGGGGTTTGTGACGATGCGTTTCCCGCGCCGAACTGATTGAGAGGATTGGTGTTAGAGAGCGGTTGTTGTGGGTTGTTTCCCGAATCACCCGGAGCCTGGAGCGTGGTCTTGACGTTCTCGTCGAGCTTCGCGTCTCGATTCTTGACTCGCGGGGCGTTAATAGATGCCGTTACTGCCGTTCCAGTAGTACCGGATCGCTTCGCACCGTTCGGGGCCGGCGGCGGCGGGGGTGCCGGGGCAATCGGCCCATTGTTGGCAGGTGCCCCCCCGGGAGGCGATCCACCTGGCGGGGTGACTCCGGGAGGAGTCACGCCAGGCGGCGTCACGCCGGAAGGGGTTGCGGCAACTGGAGGCGGTTCACCTGCATAGACAGATGCGAAGTCAACGTCCTTTAGCTCATTACCATCCGGATCAAAAACGATCTGTTTCTTGGTATGCGGATCGGGGCTCAGAGAGACGAGAGCCGCCGTTTGGGGTTGTCCCGCGGCAGACGCCATATAAAAGGGTTTAACGGCGACGTATGACGTCGCGATTGGAACTTGCTGGGGGACCACGACGTAGGGCCGATTCAAGTAGTAGCGAAATCCTCGGACATGAGCGTCGTTTCCGGAAAGCCGGTCCTTGACGCTTACTTTCTTAACTTTGACATTCGCGCAGCCGACGATCGTCGCCGCGCAGATTAAGGCGACACCAACTCTTATGCCGAGTTGCATGCGAAAGCCTCCATGCTTCTACAACGCGCAATCCGTTGCCGAAATCCTCTCTGCCACATTCCTCACGATCATTTCAATCGGCATAGGCTGAATGATGGATGAGAGGAATTCAAGCCTTTCTGTTCATCTTCGACGATAAAAGTCGAATTTCGGCACGACGCGTCAAGCTAAGGTTCCCGTATTCTGAATCTGCAAGTTACTTGTCGTGAGGAGTATCTGTCGGCACACGTTGAACTTCCGTCATTCGCCGGTAGTACCGAATACTCGACGGGTTTTTTAAAATCGAGAGCTGACGACTTGTCTTGAAGAAACAGCCATAAGGCACATCACACAGAAGCGATGTCCTCAAGAAGTGGCAACGACAAATCGAATCGAGCAGCACGGCCATGCCTGTTGAAGGCAAAAGAGGATGGCTGCCATCGACTCGCTCTATTCAACGTTCTCGATACTTAGCCAAAGTCGATCCCGATGATATGTTGCTCATTTCCAAGGGCCAAAAGAAACTCTTCCGATGTGTATAGTTTCTCGTATTGAAGCGCTCGGAAACTCGGAGGCATGTCGGCGATTAGTATGGAATCAACGCCGACTTTTGAGAGCCAGAACGCATGGAGGTGGTAAGAGGGAGCGATCAGCAGGCGTACCAGGGGATCGTCGTGTACATTTTGATCGATCCACGTTATTGCTTGATCGATCTTCACGGCGATCGGTGATTCAAAGAAGTCGTTCACCCTCCAATTCTCAGGTGCGGGACCCAGAGGCATTGAGCGTGCAAAGGATGCAGGCTGTCCGCCATGTATGACTTGATGATGCCACCGACCGGTTTCGTGGGCGGCTTTCGTTAGAACCTGCTTCGGATTGGTTACGGCCTCTTCTTTGAGTAGCCAGACCGCGAATGATTCGGTGAGCTCACGGGGTGCCGCGGGAGCGGGTGCTGCCGGAGCCGCTCCCCCGCGGCGGGCGTTTGCAACGGGTGCTTGCGGAATTCCTCCGGTAATCAGCGCGATCTGCAAAGCGAGACTCTTGGTGACGCCATCAGGAAGTGGGTCGGAGTGCGCCATCTTCTTTATGTCCTCTGAAGGTTCATGAACGTGTAGATCCAGGCCCCGCCCCCGCCATAGCCGTTCACCAAGTTTTCGAATGTACTGCTTCCTGGTCCGTACCAAGGATCATTCACCTGAAAGTATCCAGTATCACTGGAATAACCCCGAACAAGTATCATGTGACTTGCACTGTTCCAAAGTCGCAACCCCAGCCCCACGGGCCTACCGGATCGAAGTTCGTTGACCAGGGCGTCGCCGTTGATCGGGCCCCTGTACGTCTGGCACTGAACGAAGTGCCTGATGAAAACTCCACCCACATATGCCGTATCGCTCTGCGAGGAAGGCTCTGCGGGGCAGGGAATATTGCACAACGACGAACCAGGGACCGCGCAACAGGAATTCCCGCTCAACCAACCGGCAAGCTCACATTGGCTTACAGGATTTGTCGGATAGTATAATCCGAGCACCATTACGGTGCAGGCCGACCAGCACCATTGCGACTGTTCCTGAAACGTTTGGTTGATTGCCAGAAGAATAGGTTGAGCCGCCACGGGTGCGGCCGCGGAGGGTGCGAACGAAGGTCCTCGCCTGGCCTTTTTCGGTGCTTTAACTTTCGGACTCGCAACACGCTTGGGAGCTGCGGGCGCGGGCGCCGTCACCGGGATGGGAGTTCCCTTCTCGACACGAAGTGCCATTACAGTGTACTCCTCTCAAGATCAATCCGTGATATCTCTGATTTTGCAGTGAAATTAATCGTCGCCGGTAGATATTTTCCGCATCCCTGTGTGGGATCGCAAGCGAATTCCTGGACGACTGAGCCGCGATAAATAGGAATTCTCGACTGGCATTGTACCAAACAAAAACTGCGTCAATATGGCTGCGTAACATACCTGAGCCATATGATTCACGGTCGCCACGGCTGGATTGAAAAGAAGGCGCAACAGCCCTTTCAACTTCAGACGAGTCCGTCCGGTGAACCCCATCTTTTTCCTGGCCGGGTCTGCCCCCATGATGGGACATTTCATGTCCCCATCGCGGAGCAAACACC
>Ga0209698_10006569_pt1 | contig 12338 bp, 8 predicted proteins | sample LitLauG_LLR_2012_FD_187203 | JGI IMG/M metagenome (GOLD analysis project Ga0209698, IMG submission 187203) | Freshwater sediment microbial communities from Pennsylvania, USA - Little Laurel Run_MetaG_LLR_2012 (SPAdes) (version 2) | ecosystem: Environmental > Aquatic > Freshwater > Creek >...
ACGTGGCGCACGCGCGTGCGTGCCGTGTCGCACTCTCGCGACACGCGGGACTTCCCGCCCGCCACGGGCATCGAGACGAGTGCGTGCGCCACGGGCGGTCGCTGCCACGACTCTAAAGTGAACAGCCTTGCGGCCAGGCCGGTGCTTAAGTTTTCAGGATCTAGAGAGGCCCGCGGCTGTGCGACCTGCTTCCGAAAACGTTTCAGCAGCACTTCGGCAAGGGCGCCGGATGGGAGCCGCCAAACAGCAAGCTGCTACCGAAACGGATAGAATGGCTGGAACACGGAGGCGTCATCGATGAAGCGGCGGGATGTGTTGCGAATGAGCGGACCGGCGCTCGTGAACCTGGCTGTGGGCTCCAGTCCGTCTTTCGGTCAAGGCGGTGGAACCAAGAAGAGAGTGCTGGTCATCGGAGCGGGCATTGCCGGTCTTGCGTGCGCTTACGAGTTAGCAAGGCGTGGGCACGACGTGACCGTGCTTGAAGCCAGTGGACGCGCGGGAGGCCATGTGCGGACCTTCCACGATCCCTTCGCCGACGGTCTCTATGCGGACATTGGGGCCGAACACTTCTACTATCCGGGGTACACAGAATACTGGCGCTATCTACACGAGTTCTCCCTCACCGCAATTCCGTATCCGCGCCGCGACAATTTCGTGCGCTTTTTGAACGGAGGCCGATTCTCAGAGGACGATCTGCGGACTAAGAAGATTCTAGGGCAGCTCGGTCTCAATCAGCGGGAATCCGATTTTCTGGCGGTGCGGTCATGGGCCGACCTGCCGTTGCTCTACCTGCAGCCCTGGGTGGACCGCGTTCGCGATGAGGCCAATCCGTTTGAGGGAGACCTGGCCCCGCTCGACCAGCTCAGCGTCGGGGAGCTGTTGAAGCGGGAGGGAGCATCCGCGGCTGCTCTGCAATTCTTCGGCGGATCGGGAAACGCTCTGCAAACCATCTGGGCTGCCGCCATCAAAAAACTGCGCGGCACGGACCTGGAGTCGAAGAAGCTTTTCCGGCTCAAGGGCGGCAATCAGCTCATGACCGACGCCTTCGCGGCGCGCCTGGGCGACCGTGTACGCCTGGGGTGTCCTGTGAGCCGCATCGAGCACGGCGCTTCCGGAGCCACCGTGACCTACCGGGCGTTTGGAGAGGAACGGAAGCTCGACGCGGACTATGTGGTTTGCTGCGTATCGGCGGTTGTGCTGCGCCAGATCCCGGTCTCGCCGGCGTGGCCAGAGGCCAAGGCGTTCGTGATTCGCGAGATGCCTTACTACACCCGGACGCGCGTTGTGTTTCAGTCGCGGACGCGTTTTTGGGAAACCGACAAGATCAGTCCCAACTGGGCGCCTCCCGATCCGCGCCTCAACGAATTGTGGTCCATGGCGGAAGAGGTGAAGACTCCCCGCGGCATTCTAGTCGGCGGCGCGCAGCCGGGAGTCGCGGCCGCAGCTTCGCTGGAGGCGTTCACGAAGATCTACACCGGGAAATCGGCAGACATCGAGCAGGTGATCGTGCATGATTGGTCCAAAGACCCTTGGGCGGGGATGTGCGAGCGAGTTTCCTATAGGCCGGGCCAGCTCCGCCAGTTCTGGCCGGAAGTGACTCGGCCCTGCGGGCGCATTCATTTCGCCGGAGCGTACGCCGCCCAGATGTCCTGGGGGCAGGAAGCGGCGTTGGAGTCGGCCAACCGCGCCGCCCAGGAGATCGATCGGGCATGAGGATTTCGCGGCGAAGGCGCCCTCCTCATTTGAGATGAACTTGAAGGGGTCCATCGAGGTCAGCAAGTTGGCGACCTGCCGGTTCTGAACGTGATTCGCAGTCCCCAGCAGCGAATCCCGGTCCGCCCCCGGGTGTTACTGTGAGAGGGAATGGGCTTCAACAGTATCCGGAAAGCCGCCTACCCGTTCCTGCTCATCGCCGCACTGCTGCTTGCCCTGCTACGAACGGGCACAACAGCGGACCAGCCGTCGTTCCGCTTCGTGATGCTCGGCGACCGGACGGGCGACACGCTTCCGGGTGTTTACGAACAAGCCTGGCAAGCGGCAGCCGCCGAGCGGCCGGCCTTCGTGATCGCCGTGGGTGACACGATTGAAGGCTCCGACGATGCAACCGCGCAAGCGGAATGGCAGCAGGTGGAGCGCGTGCTCCAGCCTTACAAGCGCCTTCCACTTTATCTCACCCCAGGAAACCATGACATTTGGTCGGCGCTGTCCGAGCGCCTCTTCCGGGAATACGCGGCGCATCCGCCACACTACAGTTTCGACTACCGGCAGGCGCACTTCACCATCCTGGACAACAGCACGTCGGATGAGCTTTCAGCCGGGGAAATGGCCTTCTTAGAGAAAGACCTGCAGGCCCACGCGGCGCAGCCAGTGAAGTTCGTCTTCTCGCACCGGCCATCCTGGCTGATCAACGTGGCACTCGGGAACCCCGACTTCGCCTTGCACCGGCTCGCCCAACAATACGGAGTGCGGTATGTCGTCGCCGGCCACGTCCACCAGATGTTGCGTTTCCAGCTTCAAGACGTGACCTACATTTCCATGCCGAGCTCCGGCGGCCACCTGCGCGCAACCCGCAAGTATGAAGACGGCTGGTTCTTCGGGTATGCCCTGGTAGACCTGCGCGGTAGCGATATCCGGGTTCAGATTGAAGAACTGAAGCCGCCACACGGCCATGGCCGGGTTACGTCGCCCATGGATTGGGGCATGGCTGGCTTGCTAAAGCCGTAAACCAGGCTCTGGTTTGAAGCCATGAAGAAAGTCCTCGGCAAAGCCTTACCCCAACGCGGATGTTTTCCGGGACGTAACGCAGAGCACTTCGCTCCCGATTCACACCGGAGAACGGATCTACCTCCGGGAGAACTTCAAGGATCTCATCGAAAAACAGGCCGTCAAGGTGATCGGCCCCGACCCGGAGGACGTTGGCGGGATGGCGGAACTGAAGTGGATCGCGGAATACGCCGATCGTCACGGCATCCTGGTTGCTCCCCACGGGATTTTCGACGGGCTTAGCGGGCTTGCCGCGCATGTTCAGATGGCGGCCACCTTGCCGCAAAACTACATCGCCTTCGAGTATCCGGTGGGCCAGCCTGAGTGGTGGTATGAAATTGTCGAGGGATGCCCAACCCAATCGCCAAAGGTGGCTTCATCGACGTTTGGGACCGGCCCGGTCTCGGCGTCACGTTCCATGTCCAGGCAGCTAAATCCCACCTATCAGACGAGGATCGTCACTTCTTCGACTGAGACGAGGCTTCCCCAGCGGTGAGTCACCCACTAGTCGTTTTTTTGGCCCCTGTCGTTCAGGGTTAGTGTGGGCTCGGTTTGTGCTTGCGGGAGCCATACCCTCAGAGCTTGGTAAAGTTCGTCCAATTTCACGGGCTTCGCGATGTAGTCGTCCATCCCCGCTTCCACGCACCTTTCGCGAGAGCCCATCACGGCATCGGCCGTCATCGCAATCACGGTCACCCGCCGCGGCGATCCTTCCCGGCGCCGGATTTGGCGTGTGGCTTCGTAACCGTCCATTTCGGGCATCTGACAGTCCATGAAGATCAGGTCGTAGGGCACCAGAGCGGACATCTCGACCGCCTCCCGTCCATTGGCGGCCACGTCCGTGCGCAAGCCGATGCGTTCCAGCAATCGGCAAGCAACCGTCTGATTGACGACATTGTCTTCCGCTACCAGTATCCGGGTGTTGCCCGCTGCGAACTTAGGTTCGAAGGTATGTTTCAGATCCGCGGCCTTCGGTCCGGTCTCGAGACCTCGAAAAAGTTCCGATCCGTGCCGTTCGGCCCAGGCGCTTGCCAGGGCATTGAACAGTTGCGACTGGCGCACTGGTTTGCTAAGACACGCATCGATGACGCCACTCTGAGTGTGGCGTAGTTCCTTGCATTGGCGGATGGAACTCAACATCACGATGACACAGCCCGGCAGCGACTGATCCGAGCGAATCGCCCGAGCGAATGCGATCGCGCCGGCTTCGTCCATTGGACAATCGAGAAGGACTAGGTGATAGGGGTCGCCGGCCTCCTGTGCCGCGCCCATCGATGCCAGGGCCTGCTCGGCGGCGGCAAAGTTTTCGGAGCGCATTCCACAACCGGTAATTTGTTCATCGAGTACACGCCGGTTGACGGCGTTGTCACTTAGAATCAGGACCCGTAGGCCGCTGATGCCAACCACCGGGGGGGGCGGAGCGGCGTGCAACTGCGTATCGAGTTCGAGAGGCAGCTCGAACCAGAAAGTGGATCCTTCGCCCACTCGGCTCTCGACTCCAATAGCGCCCCCCATGAGGTTCACGAGCTGTTTGGAAATGGCCAGGCCGAGTCCCGTGCCGCCATATTTACGCGTGGTCGAGCCGTCCACCTGGCTGAACTTCCCAAAAAGTAATCTGATCTTTTCCTGGGGAATGCCCACACCTGTGTCCTGCACGGAGATCCGTATGCGAGAGCTTCCGGTCTCCTGTCCCGTGCCATGTACAGAGACGAGCACATGGCCGCGGGATGTAAACTTGATGGCGTTGCCCACAAGATTGGTGGCTACCTGGCGGGTCCGCGAGCCGTCTCCCATAAACTTCCGCGGCGTTGGCGCGGGATATTCCAGGATCAAGTCGATGTTCTTCTGGCTGGCTTGGGCGGCCAGCAGGTCGAGCACTTCCTCGATCACTTCGCAAAGGTCGAACGGATAAATCTCGATATCCAACTTGCCGGCCTCGATCTTGGAATAGTCGAGGATTTCATTGATCAACCTCAGCAGGCTTTCACCCGAATGGCGGACTGTATCGGCGTATTCCCGCTGCCGAATCGTGAGATCCGTGTCCAAAAGCAGGCCTGCCATCCCAATCACTCCGTTCATCGGCGTGCGGATTTCGTGACTCATGTTGGCAAGAAACTCGCTCTTGGCCAAGTTGGCCGCTTCCGCAGCTTCCTTGGATACCTGAAGCGCGGCATTCGCGGCTGCCAGGTCCCGCGTCCGCTCGGACACCGCCGCTTCGAGCCTCGCTCGAACCGTATGTTGGCGAATCTCCCGCTGCCGCCACCACCAACACAAGAGCCCAGCCAGCGCCACAACCATACCCGCCTGACACTGCCACGTCCGGAACCAGGGCGGACGAATTCGAAACTGTAGGACGGCAGAGTGCGTCCACACACCCGGTTCGGCTTCACCCTGAACCTCGAACCGATGGGAGCCAGGTGAAAGTTCAGCAAAACGGACTTCACGTGTTTGTGTTTGCATCCACGGACTCAATCCGGTTCCGATTCGATACCGGAACGGCACCGCCTGCCTCTTGTAGGACAGCATCGTGAAACTAATCGCCAATGAATGGGTTGAAGAATCGAATTCCGTACTCTGGACCGGTAGATCGTTGCGCAGCACGGAGGTGATCAGCGTATCCGGCAGGATGGTTTTCGGCAGGGCCGCGGCGCGAAACCGGGCGATGCCGGAGCTGGTTCCCACCCATACGGTGCCATCGGGCTCGGAGAGGTAAGCGTGCGCGTTGCAGTCGTTCCAGACAAATCCGTCAGAGGTATCGTAGTGGATCCATCGATCACCCTCCAGTACGGCTACGCCGCTGTCCGTACCCAGCCAGTGCCGGCCACCGGCATCGAAGAACTGCGAGTAGACGACATCGCTGGGGAGTCCGTCGGCGGTTGTAAAATGTCGCATCCGCAAGTTCCCGCGATCGATTTCGATACGTGTAATTCCTACAGCTGCGAAGTAGGAGATCCAGATGGCCCCATCGGGTCCGATCACGACCGACTGCAGCCAATTATCCTTCAGCCCATCTGCCACGGTAAGCCAACGATGCCCCTGTCCCTGCTGAATGTAGAATCCCTTGTGGCTGGCTACGAAGAGTCCTTGATGGGTGGACTTGACCTCCGAGATACCAGCGTCGCCAATGGGTAGTGGAACTGGTTCAAGCTGCCTGGCGCCCGGAAGGAGGCGCATTACCCCCCGTGCCGTCGCGACCCAGACGGTGCCGGTGTCATCGCGGTCGATCCCATTGATCGAGAACCTCTGGACTGGTTGGAGCGGTGGATAAACGATTCGCCGATGGGTTCGGGGGTTATATCGCACCAGCCCATTCGCTCCGTTCTTAAACGTGCCCACCCACAAGGAGCCATCGGCTTCGGCCTGCAATCCATATACGGAGAACTCGCCCGCGGCGTCTGTTGGCTGAAACTTCCAGCGGCCGCCCGACTGGACGCCGTGAAATAACCCGCGGCTAGTGCCGACCCACAGGTCGCCGGCGGTGTCGCGTACGATGCGCCAGACGGACGGATTGGCGAGCCCCTCTTCCTCGGCGAAGCTCTGCCATTGTTCGCGTCCGAGCCAACGAGCTAATCCGTGACCGCTATAACCAAGCCACAGGGAGCCCTCGCGGTCTTCAAACGCACTGGTAACTTCGGCGTGCCGCAGGCCGCTTTCCACTCCGTAGTTGCGACACTGGCCGCTGCCGCAAATCATCAACCCGGTGGTATGCGGAATCAGAACCTGCCCGAGACGGTTGGCGACCAGCGGCGAGTTGTGGGTGGAGCTTAAGTTATTGGGAAGGTCGGGTACGTCATGAAACGGCAACCCAGGCGAATCGCGTACCAGCACTTTCTCGGGGGAACGAATCCACAAGCGCCCACCGCTATCCTCTACGATACTTCTCCAAGGTCCGCCGGTCACACCGTGGTCAGTGGTCCACTCCTGCTCCCTACCACCTTGGAGCGAGCACAGCACGGGCCCGCAACTGAACCACACCGTTTGATCAGACGCCACGAATACGCTATAGGATTCTTTCGGCGACACCAGGCGAGGTTGCCCGTAACCGTTGAGAGGTATCGAGCGAAGCCCCGATGGCGCGGCCACATAGAGGTTAGTGGCATCGCTACTGATTGCCTGCCCACTCATCAGTTCCACGCTTTCAAACCCGGGAACGGCAGCCAAGGCATCTCCACTCCATCGGAATAAGCCGGCGTTCGATCCCGTCCAGAATTGGCCATCGGCCGAGCTATGCATGGAGTTGATGTTGCCGTGTTTCGCGGCGGACTTGGCGGCGAACGCTCGAAAGCGGGCACCATCGTAGCGGAAGGGGCCGCCTTCCGTACTAACCCAGAGGAAGCCTTGGCGATCCTGCTGCAAGGCGAGAATGGTGGGATTGGTTAACCCCTGGTCGGCTCCATACATCTGGAATAACCAATGTTGGGCCACTCCTGGCAGAGGGCACAGACACCACAGACTGGCGATCCGGAGGATCCGCGTGAGCAGAGACATCTACAGATACGTATCGGCCAGTTTTAGCTGCGGCTTAGCGGCTCGCAAACGACGAGTTGCGAATCGTCGGGATACGCCGGTAGGTGAACCATATTGAGGGTAGGCTTCCAGGCCTGCCCGGCTAAGGTCAATTCTTAGTCGCTTTCGGCCACACCACCCCCTGGTCCTTCTTGGTCACCGCCGCCAGGCCCTTATACAGGAACTTCTGGATTCGCTGGCCGCGGTACGTCTCGGTGGTGAAGATGTTGCCTTTCGAATCGGTGGCGATGCTGTGTACCGCGTAGAACTCACCCGGCTGCCGGCCGCCATCTCCGAAACTGGTCAGGATTTCCATGGTTTCGCGTAGGATGATGTACACCTTTTCGTTGGCGCCATCGGCCAAATAGATGTACTTCTGATCCGCATCCTTCGAAAATGCGATATCCCAGACCGACCCATCGCCCAGCGTGTTCTTGGCCACGAAGACTTCCTTGACGAACTTGCCATCGGGTTTGAAGACCTGGATCCGGTCGTTCGGGCGATCGCAGACGTACAGCAGGCCGTCGTGCGACAGTTCGGCGCAGTGCACCGGATTGCGGAATTGCTGGGCCGGCGGGTCGGCTGGATTGTATCGGCCCAGCGGCGCATCGTCGGGCTTGTTGCCATAGGCTCCCCAGTGCCGTTTGTACTTGCCCGTCTCGGCGTCGAACACGATCACGCGGTGGTTTCCGTAGCCATCGGCAACGTACAGTTCGTTGGTTTTCGGATCCACGAACAGTTTGGCCGCCCCCTTCAGGTTGTCCACGTCGTTGCTGCCTTTGCTCTGTCCGGGTTTGCCGATCTGCATCAGGAACTTGCCTTCTTGAGTAAATTTGAGCACCATGTTGTCATTGAAGTACCCCGGCGTGGGCTGACCCTCGGGAGCCGCCGCAGCGCCGCCAGGACCGCGTCCCGCCGCGGGTTGGCCGGGGCGCGGCCGGCCATTACCGCCAATCCACACGTTTCCCTTGTAGTCGACGAAAATTCCATGGTTGGTCTCGGGCCAATCGTAGCCCTCGCCCGGTCCGCCCCAGTGGCCGATCAGATTCCCCGCCTCGTCGAACTCGAGAACCGGCGGCGCCGGCGCGCAGCATTCCGATTCCACCACGCCGGGCACCCGCTTCGGGCCGGGCGGATTCGGCGCGGCGTAATTTTCCATGGCTTCGAGCGACCCTTGCCGGTGAACGATCCAAATATGATCCTGCGCGTCGACAGCGACGCCGATGGCGTTGCCCAGGAGCCAGTGGTTAGGCAGCGGTTTGGGCCACATCGGGTCCACTTCGAACCTCGGGGCCATCACGCCGGCGGCCTTCAAATTGGCTCTCTGATCGAGCACAGCCGAGCCAATTCCGAGCGCCGCCACTATGGCTGCGAACGTCACACCGTTGCGAAGATCACGCGTCATATTTTCAGAACCCTCTCGTTCCGCGGTAAGCTACGGAACATCGTCCCAATGGTGCAAGCGATTATACAAGATTTGTGGGGCAGGTTGTTAACCTGCTGGTCGATCCTTGTGGGAAGTTCGAGGCGGCGCGTCCAAGTTGCGGCCGGCGGATTGCCAATCCGCCGCAGCTTAACAAGCTGCCCCACAAGGATCGCGCTGTGGCTGGCGCTGCCGCTCTGCGCCGCCGCGCACGATATCCCCAATGACGTGACGGTCCAGATGTTTCTCAAGCCCGATGGCCAGCAACTGAACCTGCTGGTTCGTGTTCCCCTGCGAGCCATGCGCGACGTTGTTTTCCCGGAACGGAGCGGCTTCCTCGACATCGCCGCAACCGAGCCGCTGCTTCCCGACGCCTGCACGCAGTGGCTCTCCGACTTCATCGAACTCTACGAAGACCAGACGCGCCTGCCCCGGAAGCCGCGCGTGGTTGGGGCGCGCATCGCGCTGGAATCCGACAAGTCCTTCGAGTCCTACGAACAGGCCGCGGCCCACATCACCGGCCCCAGTCTCCCCGGCGGCACCAACGTGGTGTGGAACCAGACGCTGCTGGACGTCTGGTTTAGCTACCCAATCCGCACCGGCGGCTCCGCCTTTTCCATCCATCCCGAAATGGGCCGCCTCGGCCTGCGCGTGGTCACCGCGTTGCGCTTCCTGCCACCGGATGGCGCCGTCCGCGCCTTCGAGTTCACCGGCGACCCCGGCCTGGTCCGGCTCGACCCGCGGTGGCACCAGGCCGCCCTGCGCTTCGTCCACGAAGGTTTCCTCCACATCCTGGATGGCACCGACCACCTGCTGTTTCTGTTCTGCCTCGTGATTCCCTTCCGCCGCTTCCGCGCGCTGGTCCCGGTGGTCACGTCGTTCACCGCGGCCCACTCCATCACGCTGATTGCGTCGGCCTACGACCTTGGCCCCGACGCGCTCTGGTTTCCGCCGCTGATCGAAACGCTGATTGCGGTTTCCATCGTCTACATGGCGCTCGAAAACATCGTTGGCGGGGCCAGCCTGCACCGCCGCTGGATGATCGCTTTCGGGTTCGGCCTGGTCCACGGCTTCGGCTTCTCGTTCGCGCTTCGCCAGACGCTGCAATTTGCCGGCTCGCACTTGCTGACGTCGCTGCTCTCGTTCAACGCCGGGGTGGAGTTGGGACAACTCCTGGTGCTGGTGCTGCTCATCCCGCTGCTGGAACTGTGTTTCCAATTCGTGGTGGCGGAGCGCATGGGCACCATCATTCTCTCCGCCCTGGTTGCCCATACCGGCTGGCACTGGATGCTGGACCGCGCCGACCGCCTCAGCCGGTACCATTTCCAGTGGCCGGTTTTGACGGCCGCCGTGTTGGTGAACGCGATGCGCTGGGGGATGGTGGCGGCGATTCTGGCGGCGGGGGTATGGCTGTTGCGAAGGCGTAGGCCTGTCTCACCCGATTTGCGCTCAGACCGCCGCTGAAAGGGCCTTTTCCGCCGCATCCCGCCCGCTACCCGCAGGCGCGTAGCCGGCGTGGCGCAGCGCTTCTTCGAGCGCTTCCAAGATCAGCAACACGTTCTCCGCTGTGGAGCCGTAGCCCATGGTGCCGATGCGGAAGACCTTGCCCGCCAGCGGTCCGAAGCCGCCGGAGATTTCCATGTTGCGCCGCTCCAGCAGGTAATTCCGCACCTTGGCGTCATCCACTCCTTCTGGGACGCGCGGTGTGTTCAGCGTCCACAACCGGTGCCCTTCGGCCACCTGCATCGCCATGCCCATGGCTTCGATGCCCGCCACGAACGCCGCATGATTGCGCCGGTGACGCTCCCACCGGTTTTCCAGGCCTTCTTCGGCAACCATCGCCAGCCCCTCGCGCAGCGCGTAGAACAGGGTCGCTGACGCGGTGTGATGATACTTGTGGCCGGTGTAGAACGAGTCCAGCAACTGCAGGTCCAGATAGAACGAGGACACTATGCTGGTTCGCGCCTTCAGCCGTTCCAGAGCCCGTGGACCGACCGTAAGCGGCGCGAGGCCCGGCGGGCACCCGAGTCCCTTCTGCGAGCAACTGTAGGCGATGTCGATGCCGTTTTCGTCCACCAGCACCGGCATGCCGCCCAGGGAAGTGACGCAATCGGCGATAGTCAACGCGTCTACTTCGCGTGCGGCTTCCGAAATCGGCTTGGCTTGGTTGAACATTCCGGTGGAAGTCTCCGCTTGCACGAAGGCCACCAAGCGCGGCCGCTCCCGCCGGATGAATTCGCGCGCTTCCTGCGGGTCGAACGGCTGGCCCCAGGGCTTGGCCAGGCGCACGACGTCGGCGCCCTGCCGGCGCGCCACTTCACCCAGGCGGTCGCCGAAGAACCCGTTGGTGAGCAGCGCGAATTTCTGCCCCGGCTCGGCGAAGTTGGCCACCGCGGCTTCCATCCCGGAACTGCCGGTGCCGGAGATCGCGAGATTGAATCGGTTTTTCGTCGAAAAGACGTAGCCCAGCAGCGAGCGGACCTCATCGGCCACTTGCAGGAAGAACGGGTCAAGATGGCCCACTACGGGCTGCGCCATCGCCTCGTAAACACGAGGCGCGACCATGCTGGGTCCGGGCCCGAAGAGAAGGCGCGCGGGCGCCTGGAGAGGAGGATAGGTCTGCGGCATCAACGAATAGGGTAGCGCATGCCTCAGCTTGCTGCCGCGATTGCCGCGCAAGCTAAAGCATACGCTACCCTGAGCCGAGTTTAGCGCAACAAACTGTTGGGCGTTGTTGTTTGGTATTGTTTGAATCATGAAGGACCCCGCGACTGGCAAAGAGGAATGGCTGAGAGGCATTTTCGAGATGATCGGTACCGGGAAAGAAGTCTTTGCCGACGAGGATCCCGACGAATATGTGCGGCGGCTGAGAGAGGGATGGGATGAGCCGGATTCCGGAACACTCGTGGATGGTTAAGCTAGCTCAAATGATCCCCCGGATGGGTTTACTTGGTGTTTTCGCCGTTGCCGCACTCACGGCTGGTCCGCTGCCGCTCGGCTTCGAGAGGAACCAGGGGCAGACGGATGGGCAGGTGCGGTACCTGGCGAGGGCGATCGATCATACCCTGTTCCTGACCGCCGATGGCGCAGTGCTGCGCCTCGCGCGGGACGCGGTGCGGGTGCGATTCCACGCCGGCAACCGCGCAGCCGCGATCGACGGGCTTGACCAACTTTCGGGTCGCAGCAACTATCTGGGCGCGAGAACGATCACCGGCATCGCGCAGTTCGCGCGCGTGCGGTACCGGGAGGTGTGGCCGGGCATCGACGTGGTGTTCCACGGCCCAGCGGGGCAATTGGAATACGACTTTGTGTTGGCGCCGGGCGCCGACCCTCGCGCCATCCGGCTCGACTTCGATGGCGTCGCGGGAATCTCCGAAGCGGATGGCGAAGTCGTCCTCCGGACCGCGTCGGGCGAACTGCAGCAGCGAGCGCCCGTTATCTATCAGGGGAGCGCGCGAGTGGCAGGTGGCTACATCGTGCGCGGCCACAGCGTGCGGTTTCAAGTAGCGGCATACGACCGGCGGCGTCCGCTGATCATCGACCCGGTACTGAGCTATAACGCGCGCTTCGGGGCGCGCGCCCTGCCTCCGTTCGGGCCGGAGAATCTCAACGGCTACGACCGTGGCGGCACGGCCATCGCGGTGGA
>Ga0209698_10006570_pt1 | contig 12337 bp, 8 predicted proteins | sample LitLauG_LLR_2012_FD_187203 | JGI IMG/M metagenome (GOLD analysis project Ga0209698, IMG submission 187203) | Freshwater sediment microbial communities from Pennsylvania, USA - Little Laurel Run_MetaG_LLR_2012 (SPAdes) (version 2) | ecosystem: Environmental > Aquatic > Freshwater > Creek >...
AAGCTTCTGTCGCAAGAAACACCGGCATCCATCGTGTTCTTCGACCTGCTCTGCGCGAGTGATCGGGATCTGCGGAGTGTTCCGTTCCAAAACCGACGTCAGGAGCTGGAAACGATATTCTCATCTGCGACACCGCCGATCCATCTAACGCCGGCGACGCAGGAATTGGCGGTGGCGTCGGACTGGTTTCAACGATTCGAGGGCGCCGGTCTCGACGGAGTCATGGCCAAACCGATTTCAGGCACCTATGAGTCTGACAAACGCGTGATGCTGAAAGTCAAGCACGAGCGCGATTGCGACTGCGTGGTTGCAGGTTTCCGATGGCACAAGAAAGGTGAGGGCACACTGATTGGCTCACTTCTGCTTGGCCTCTTCGAGGACTCGGGGGCGCTACAGCACGTAGGCGTCTGCGCCAGCTTCACGCAAGAGAAGCGCAGGCAGCTCGTAGAATATCTGGCTCCCTATCGCGAGAACGCGCTCATCGACCACCCCTGGAAGCGATGGGCCGAGCACAGCGGCGCAGCCGGCGAAGCCGGGCATCGGATGCCGGGAGGCCAGAGTCGCTGGAGCCAAGGCAAGGACCTGTCATGGGAGCCGTTGCGCGCAGAACTTGTGGTCCAGGTTGCTTACGAGCACATGCAGGGCACCCGCTTCCGGCACATGGCGCAGTTTCGCAGGTGGCGTACCGACAAGAGGCCGAGCGACTGCACCTATGCTCAGTTGGAAGTCGTTCCGCCGCAAGAATTGATGGCGATCTTTGCCGCTCGCCGCTGAGCTGCTGTGCTCATGCCTCTTTTTGGGAACTCCACCTAGCGCGCCATTCGCGCGTCGGATCGTCGTCAGGGTCGGGAGTCTCTTGCGGAGGCCGCATCTCTTCAGGTACGTGGCGGAGGTTGACGCGGATGCGCGTCCACGTGGATGATCTGCCTCGCATAGAGTCGACCAAGATGTCATCCACGGCGAGAAGTTTGGCTACTTCGGGATGTTTGCTCTTCCACCGTTCCAGACCCGACAGCGCGGCATCTTTGCTTTGAGAGTTCGCAACGACAATGAGCGGCATTTTGCTCCGCGGCTTCATCGCGGTGGGCTTGGCAGACTTGGCCCGCGAAGGGGCGACGCGCGGGGCTTCGCCCTCCATCTTGCGAAAGTGGGGCGGCCAGGGCGCGTCGCCAAGGCCGGCGGCCTCGTCTCTGGCCGCAAGCTCCAACAGTTTCTCGAGTGAGCCTTTTGCGCCATCAATGCCGGCGTGCGGGTCGCCTAGCTCCGCGAAACGCTTTGGAACCGTGAGTACTGTGAAGTCTGCCGGCTCGCAGTCGGGAACTTCGTACCAGTGAAGCGGCGTCGACACACGAGCGTCGGGCAACGGGCGCACCGAATACGCCGAGCACGTCGTGCGATCCTTCGCGTTCTGGTTGTAGTCGAGGAATACCCCGTGACGTTCCTCTTTCCACCATTTCGAACTGGCCAGGATCGGCGCGCGCCGTTCGACTTCACGCGAAAGGGCGAGCGCTGATTGGCGGACTTCGGTGAAGGTCCAGCGCGGCACGATCCTCACATTCACGTGCATCCCGCGGGAGCCGCTGGTTTTGGGCCAGCCCCGAAGCCCCAACTCCTCCAGAAGTGACTTCACCTCCAGAGCGACACGGCGCACGTCGGTCCAACTGACACCGGGGCCTGGATCGAGATCGATTCTCAATTCATCCGGATGTTCGAGTTCGCCGGAGCGCACCGGGTGGGGGTGCAGCTCGATGCAGCCCAGGTTGACGATCCAGGCGAGCCCCGCCGCATTATCGATTACGAGTTCTTCCGCGGTACGGCCGGAAGGGAATGACAACGTTGTCGTTCGGAGCCACGGGGGCCGTTCGGTGGGGGCGCGCTTCTGATAAAAAGCCTCGCCTTCAGCGCCGTTGACGAACCGTTTGAGAACTAGCGGACGATTCTGGATTCCGACAAGAGCTCCGGGCGCGACCGAGAGGTAGTAACGCACGATGTCGAGTTTCGAGAGCTTCGTCTGGCGAGAAAAATAAGGTTTGTCCGGGTGCGTGACACGAACCTCGCGCCCCTCGATCAAGAGCAGCTCTGCGGCTGGTTCTTTCCCCACCGATACAGGCTACTACACCTTCTTGCGCCGGCATCGGCCGCGACCCGTAAGAACCCTGAACGCAAAGTTCGCAGAGAAAAGAAATCATCCGTAGAGACGTAGCTTGCTATGTCTCCGCCGGCAGCACCGGCGCCGCCGGCAAGACGTTGCAAGCAACGTCTCTACGGCAAACGGGGATTCTGAGAACGATGTAGTCAGAGATTGCTTGTGGGCACATAGCGAAAAAACGCTTTACGACGCTTCAGGACTTCGCGAGTTCGACTTCGGCCTGTTGCGCGTCGACCGTTGGCGTCGGGGCGGCAACTACGACTCGATCTCTGCCTTCCCTCTTGGCGCGGTAGAGCGCGGCGTCGGCGGCGTCCAGCAATTCCTTGGGAGAAGTGCCATGTTGCGGAAGGGCGGCCACGCCGACGGACACGGTGATCATTCCCAGCGACTGCCCCTGGTGCAGCACCGGCAGCTCGCGCAGTTTGGAGCGGATGCGCTCGGCGCGGGCGTGCGAAGCATTCAGGTCGGCGGTGGGAAGGATGACAACGAACTCCTCGCCTCCGAAGCGGCAGACAATGTCTTCGATCCGGATGCTCTTGGTCAGGAACGATGCTGCCTCGCGCAAGACCGTGTCGCCGGCATCGTGGCCGTAGGTGTCGTTGAACTTCTTGAAGTGATCGAGGTCGAGCATGAGGATGCCCAGGGACTGCTCCGCCCGCACCGCGCGCCGGATTTCGCGGTCCAGCATCTCGGTCAAATAGCGGCGGTTGTACAAACCGGTCAGCGGATCCTTGATGGACTGGGCGCGCAGCGCTTCGCGCAGTCGGATGTTAGCCACCGACAAACCGACTTGCCCGGCGAAAGTGGTTTTGAACGAGAGTTCCGCATCGGCCATGACCGGAATTTCGTCGGTCGTCTGAAAGTGCAGGATCCCGAGAGCCTCGCCTTGCGCCAGGATGGGAATGCAAAGGTAAGTGTTCTTCACTCCGCTGGCGTGGAGGCATGGCGCGGTGGTATCACCCGCAACTACCAGGTGCGGGTGCCCCGTACGCAAGGCCCAGCAGCAATTCGGATCGAACACGGGTGCCGGAATCTGACAATCGTGCCACTGGCCGGCTAACTCTACCAGGTCGCGTCCGGCATTGAACAGCGCAACCGCGCCGCGACTTGTGGGAAAAATCTTTGGAGCGAAACCCAGCGCGGCGGCAAATACTTCATCTTTGCTGATGCAGCTCTGCAGGAGTTCGCCCATTTTGGCCAGCAGGGTGGCCCGCTGCGAGCGTGCGGTCAGGTCCTGCAGTATTTCTTCGTTCTGCTGATCGAGCTCCTGGCGGGCCTGGTCGCGCTCCACCATCTCTTCCTGCAGGCGGACGTTGGCTTCTGCCAGTTCTTCTGTGCGCTCCTTAATCTGCTGCTCGAGGATTTGCTGGTTGTGCTTTTGGTCTTCAATATCGAGACAGGTGCCGATCCATTTAAGGATGCGCCCATGATCATCCCGTACCGGGTTGGCCCTTACGATGAACCAGCGATAAGCTCCATCTGAGCGGCGGATACGATATTCGATCTCATAAGATTCCCCTGTGCGGACGCAATGCTCCCAGCGTTCCGTGCATGCCGCCAGATCGTCGGGGTGGAGCGCATCCTTCCAGCCCCACTCTGCACCCTGGCTCTGCGTAAATCCGGTATAGATGTATAACTGGTCGCCTAAGAAATCGACGGAGCCGTCGGCACGCGCGGTCCAGAGGATTGCAGGAGCTGCCTGCGCCACGGCATGGAAGGAAAGCTCGGGGTCTCGCAAGTTCGCACGCACCAGCCCGCGCCGCAGCAAATGGGAGACCCCGACTACAGCAACGGTCATGACGCTGATAGCGAGTACCCCGGCAAGCGCTACCAGCCAATAGTCGTAACCTCTGTGAAGGATCATCGCCCCTGACGTATAGTCCTCCCCAAACTCAACCACGCACACACGGCAGGCGAGGTCTTCCAGCATCTTCCGAGCCTGCTGGACTAAACATCGGCAACGGGGGCATCTGTCGTATTAGAAATTGCTAAGCTGCCGCCATCTTCGAACATGGCGTGGAAAATGGGGCAGGGTGTGTCGCTCGGGAAGAAATTGTGGGCGAGCAGAAGAAATGGCCTCAAAAACTAGAAGAGACGTAGCGGAGCTACGTCTTCGAAAAGACCCGGGAACAACTCGGCTACGGGTTCGTGCTCACCGACTTCACCGTCGCTGTGTCGGCGGGCAGACCGGGGCCGGCGATGAAGAAGTTATGATCGAACATATTGCGGTACATGCGCCCGGCAATTTCTGCGGCCTTGGGACCAAAGGTGGGGCGTCCGCCCTGCAGGAAGACCACGACCACAACGCGTCCGACGCTGGTGTTGGCGTAGGAAGCGAACCATCCGAAGCGGGTTCCGGCGTGCGAGCAGGTCCCGGTTTTTCCCAGGATTTCTTCTTCGCTGAAGTTGAGACGCAGACTGCGAGCGGTGCCATATTGGACGGCTCCCGCCATGCCGTCGGAGATTTCAGGAATCAGCGGAGCGATGTCGAGCTGGCGCTTGATGCGGGGCTGGAAGTTCGCCACTTGTTCCGGGGTCGTGGGATGCTGCAGGTAGTACAGCGTTCCGCCGTTGGCAATGGCAGAAACCATCGCACCCAGTTGCAGCGGCGTCATGGAAACGCCTTCGCCGTAAGAACACATCTTGCCTACGCCGCCCAGTTTCTCGGGAATGGCTTCGTCGGGATAGGTGCCGACTTGCTCGCCGCTAATGTCGTAACCAGCGAGTTCACCCAGCCCATATTCGTGGGCGTAGTAGGCGACCTTTTCGAAACCAAGTTTGCGTCCTAACGCCTCGAAGTAGGCATTGTTGGAATGCGCCAAAGCTGTGGTCAGATTCATTCGACTGCGGCCGCCGAGAGCAACCTCGGTTTCCTTCGAGATGAGGCCCTCGTTCAACGCAGACAGGGCGACGGAAAGCTTGATGGTCGAGCAGGGTTGAGCACCGCTGGATAGAGCCAGCTTCTGGTTGACCATGGCCAGAACGCGTCCGCTGGTAGGCTCGATCGCTACCACCGTGCCGTTCATGTTGCCGAGCGCGTCGACGGCAGCCTGGCGGACGATGGGATCTTCGCCGGTGGTGACGTCACCGGCCGCAATGTCTTCGGCGAACGAACTCACGTGAAAGCGTTCGTGATACCGGCGGCGGCGAGTCGCAGAAACGGGAGTGGCCGTAACACTGCGGCTGCGCGCCAGGTGGTGCAGGCGGCGCCGCGTGTGCTGGCTCTCACTGATCTTCGGTTGCGATTTCGATTTCTTCGGCGCATGCGTGCTGATGTGCGCCGCCCAGCTCACGGCTGCCAAAGGCAGACAGGCAAGGAAGGCCAAAATCAGACGAAGCAGGCTCTTTCCCTTAGACATCTTCTTGCTTCAACTCCCTGTATCTTCCACGCGGGGATCTATTACGTACGATGCACGAACCGTGCCAGCGGCGGGTAACGTCCCCCGTTACATCTTAACTTCCTGATCGTACGAGACTTAGCACAATCCTGGCAATGGAAAAATTTCGATCCTGAAAAACACAAATTTCGATTAACCCATTCTGGAACAAGGACATACGGTCGGGATTACCTCGGTTCCCGCACCTTAGGTAACCCGTCACTGATTACTCCGAAGGCACTTCCTCATATGCAAACCTTTTCGCATTAGGGACCGAGAAACGGAACGGCCGTCACCCGCAAGATAGTGCAGAACTACATTACATCGTTGCGCTTGCGCAAAAATGCCGGGACATCGAGGTCATCCGGTTCAAAGTTGCTCACCATAGCGCCACGCATCGAGTCGAGTGAAACCACGTCGGCGGCCACGCGATCGGAATGAGTTGTGACAACCGGGGCCGGGTCGTCCACATAGACCCGATTGTCCATCATAGGTGGATCCGACATGACGTGTGGCGTCATGGGTTCCGGCATCGAGTCGCGCGGCCCGAGCGCGTCGGGAAAGTCCATGGCATCGTCATGGACGGCGGCGAAGGAGGTGCGAGTTTCTGGGTGCCGGTGGGTCATCGACCGGACTTCGCGGAAGCCGGTCGCAATGACGGTAATCTTGACCGCGTCTTTCATCTTCTCGTCCATCACGGCGCCGAAAATGATGTTGGCGTCCTCGTGCGCGGCGCTCTGGATGATGGAACAGGCTTGCTGCACTTCGGCCAGCTTGAGCGAAGTTGAGCCCGTGATGTTGATCAGGATGCCGCGCGCGCCATCGATCGCTCCCGCTTCGAGCAGTGGCGAGGCAATGGCTCGTTGTGCGGCTTCGATCGTGCGCTTCGGACCGCTAGCCGAAGCTGTGCCCATCACCGCGTATCCCATACGCGCCATGATGGTTTTCACGTCGGCAAAGTCGCGGTTGATGATGCCGGGGATGGTGATGATGTCGGAAATTCCCTGCACGCCCTGCCGCAGGATGTCGTCGGCGATGCGGAACGATTCGAAAAAGCCCGCGTCTTCGGCCACCGCGAGCAGCTTTTCGTTGGGGATGACGATGGTGGTGTCGACAGAGTCCATCAGTTCGGCGATGCCGCGCTCGGCCTGCTGCATGCGGCGTTTGCCCTCGAACGAGAACGGCTTGGTGACTACCGCGACGGTAAGCGCGCCCATCTCGCTGGCCAGGGACGCAATGATGGGAGCGGCGCCGGTGCCGGTGCCGCCGCCGAGGCCGGTGGTGACGAAAACCATGTCGGCGCCTTCGAGCGCCTCGATAATTTTGTCGGAGTCTTCGAGCGCGGCCTTGCGGCCGACTTCGGGATTCGCGCCTGCGCCCAGGCCATTGGTCAGCTTCACGCCAAGCTGCAGCTTTACCGGCGCGTGCGACATGCGCAGCGCCTGAAGGTCGGTGTTGGCGACGATGAATTCGATGCCTTCCATGCCGGCATCGATCATCCGGTTGACCGCATTGCCGCCGCCACCGCCCACGCCGATGACTTTGATCTTGGCGTCGTTGCGGGGTTCTTCGTTAAAGCTGATGCGAATGCTCGAATCGTTTGTCATTTTATCCACCTGATTTGAATTCCGTTCTCCTTTGCGATCTTTGCGGCTTTTCTTTGCGGACTTTGCGGTTAAAGGCTTTTTTTCCTGTTCAAACAAGAAAATCCTTAACCGCGAAGAGCGCCAAGAAAATCCGCAAAGGCCGCAAAGAAAACATTGCCTATGCACCCTTTCCTACCAGCAATGCTTTCAATCTCGTTCCCCAGCGATCTTCTTGCAGGCCGCGGGCGATGCGGGCGCGCTGGCCGTAGTTGACCATGCCGAGGATGGTCGCGAACTCAGGTTCGGACAAGGTCGATGGCATTTTGGCCATTGGCGCCGGCCAAGAGAGCCGGACGGCGCGGCGTAGCACCGACTCTGCCACGTCGAAGATTCCCGGCAGCCGCGATGCGCCGCCGGTCAGGACGATGCCCGCAAGGCAGAGTTCGAACATGCCGCTCTGGCGCAGGTTGTCGCGCATCATCTCGAAAAGCTCACGAGCGCGCGGCTCGAGGATTTCGCCGACCAGCCGCTGCGGGAGCAGCCGCGAGGGCCGGTCGCCGACGGACGGAACTTCTACTTCGTTGCCCTCGGGGATCAGCGTTACGATCGCGTTGCCGTAGACTTTCTTGATTTTTTCGGCCTCGGCGAGCGGCGTGCAGAGTCCGACTGACAAATCGCTGGTGAAGTGATCGCCGCCGACCGGAATGACTCCGGTGTACGCCACCGCGCCTTGCTGGAAAACAATCAGCTCGGTCGAACCGGCGCCGATGTCGGCCAGGCAGACACCCAGTTCGCGTTCATCGGCGCGCAGGACGGCATCGGCGGCGGCGAGCGGTTCGAAGACTGTGTCGTCGACGTGGACTCCAGCCTTGTTCACCGCGGTGATGACATTCTGCGTGGCACTGGTGGCGGCAGTCACGATGTGGACGCGCACTTCGAGGCGCGCCGCCATCATGCCCAGCGGATCGTGAACTCCGGCCTGATCGTCGAGAATGAATTCCTGGGGGAGCAGATGAAGAATCTCGCGATCCGTGGGCAGGGGAATGGCGCGGGCGCGCTCGACGGCCTGCTTGATCTCGTCGCGTCCGATGTCGCGCGGACGCGTGCCCAGACTGATGCCGCCATGGCTGTTGACGCCGCGCACATGGGCTCCGCCGATGCCGACGATGGCGTGCTCGACCGCGGCACCCGCGACGTCTTCGGCCGCTTCGCAGGCCTTCTGGATCGCGGCCACGGCCTTGTCGAGTTCAACGATCACACCCTTACGCGAGCCGCGCGACTCGGCGACACCGTGACCGCGGTAACGCAGGCCAGTGTCGGTGATCTCCGCCATCAGAGCGCAGGTCTTGGCGCTGCCGACATCAATTGCCGTAAGAAAACTTCCCTGCTGGTTCCCCATGTCTATTGAATTCCGCCTTATCGTTTCCTGACTTCCACTAGTTCGGACTCGTGTTCGCTTGCTGCTTCGCAATCGCCGGACTCGGCTTCGGAACGGTTGCTGTATTCTTCGCGGACGGCGCGGGCTTTCCCGCTTCCAGAGTTCGCGATGATGCCTGTGCGTGCCCGACTCCAGCCTTCGGTCCCGGTTGCGGGGTCTTGGCCGCTTTCCTCGAGGCAGACAGTTTGGCCGCCCTGGCTGTTGGTTTCTTCAGTTTCGTCTTTGCGGCCAGCTTTTTTCCCGCTGCCGATTTGGTCTCGAGTTTTTTCGGCGACATTTCAAAGGCAGGCTTGGGAACGGCACGGTCATGCGGGCCGACCCGCGTGACCAACGCGGCCGGCTTTACACCGGCAGCCTGTGCCGCTTTGGCCGCGGTGCCGGAGAGCACGGATTGCTTCGGTCTGCCCTCCATGTCGGGATTGACGATGACCTGATTGTCGTAGCGCAGGTTCACCGATTCCAGTTTCTGGAACTGCTGCCTCCACGCCTGCACGTGGCTCACGTAAATCTTGTAGCGCTTCAGATAATCTGACGAACCGAGTTCCACCAGCACGTCTCCGGCAGGGTCATTCACACGAACCTTCAAATCTTCGAGGTCGGTGAGATCGACTTCGCTCAAGTCCTGCGAGTAGTGCGCGCCGCCCGCGTCCAGTTGGCGCACGAGTTCGTTGTAAGCCTTCATGCGAGGGGCGCGGGTGGAAAGGGGCTCGCCAGCGTTCATGCCAAGGATCACGGGGAAGGAATATTTGTGATTGCGCGGCAGTTCCATCAGGGTGCCACCGGAATCGATCAGCGCGATCCGCGGCCCGACGCGCGCGAAGGCTATCGGGGTACGTTCCTGGATTTCTACCTTGAGCCGGTTGGGCACGAAGCGCATCACGCTGGCCGACTCTACCCAGGGAATCTGTTCGAGCTGCACCTTCTGCTGGGCCAGCGGCACGAAAAAGATGTTGCGGCCGATGTCGGCGCCCATGACCTCCATGATTTGCGCCTTGGTCACGTTCTGCATGCCGGTGACTTCAATGTTGTCGCTGGACTCCACCCGAAAACGCCAGGAATGTTCGCCGTAGTGGTAGAGACCGGCAGCAACCAGCCCGAAGGCGCACAGATTTGCCGCCGCGATCAAGGCCCACAGCAGGCGATTCGCGGCTTTTCTGGGAAGAGTACTGCGGCGGGCGGAGACTCGCTTTTGCCCGCGCAAGAACGGGGATTCCTCGGCCACATCCAGATCGACCAGGCGCGCGTCGTCGAGTTCCTCGCGCGGCGCTGGTTGCGGTGGACGCCCAGCGCTGGGTGGGTCGAACTCCTCCTGCAAGATGGTGGGACTCGCCTTCCGCGCCATCAGTTCAGGTCTGTTGTCGAGAGGAATCGCTGAGCTTTTTCACTATAGCCGCATTTCTCGAACTGAGATAGATGGAAAATTGGTTCTTTTGCACAGGCAGGAACCGGATTGGGAACGAGGAGAGATCCAACACGAAAATCCCCACGTCTCAAAAGCGTGGGGCACCCGGGTATATGCCAAAAAAAAGGCGGGCGCGGGTTGTTTTCCGCGCCCGTTTTCCAGGAGGCAAAGCAGATCTTGTGTCGGACGCTAGACCGGGCCGGCGCCGAAGGTCTCGACGTGAATGATCGGCGCCGGAACTCGGACCATTGGCAGCCGTGGCATGCTGACGCGAATGCGTGGGCAGATCGTCGGCGTTTTAATCTCGGGCATCTTCATATCGGAAAACGAATAGACCGCGGGGCTGAAGGCCGCTGCGGGAATGTGAAGGCGGGCAGTCTGGGCTGCAACCTGAGCCTCAATGCGCGCCCGATTCGCTTCCATGCGGGCCAACTGCGCCTCTTCCCGGGCCGACATGGCCTGGACACGGGCGAATCCGTTCTCCGCGCGAGCAGCCCGGGACTGGACCCGGGCGAGGGCTGTCGACCAGCGGCAGGATGCCGTTTCCTCACTGGCGGTAACGAGTCGAGCGTCGGTCAGGAACTGGTCGGCGCGGCCGCTGGCCAGCGCCAAAACTGCCGCCGAGTTGTATCCGACGCGGTCGGCGACGCGGTGCGCCCACTCCAGACCGCCGTCGTGATAGCTGGCATTCAACCCTGCCGCCGCCACCGCTGCTATCAGCCATCCCCATGCTTGTGTTTTCATCGTCTTAACCCCTTATGCCAGATAGACGAGGGACTTTTCAAAGCGTTAGCAAAGGAAGATACGGGGGCGGGGAAATTTGGTTCCACAATAGTTTTGGAGATTTATGACCGCGAGCGTTATTTCGGTGGCGGCTAGAGATTATCCGGTGGGTCCGTACACCATATCGATCACAGCACTCAGCCTACGCTGACTCGATTCCGGGATTGCTGCAAACCGGAACGGCTGTTCAGTCCAGGAAACAGGCTTCAGCATCTCTGCCGTGCCGGTTACTGGCCCCTTGGGCATAACAAATATCAACCGGACCATTGAACCTGGCGGAAGCAGCGAGGCTGGCGCAACCAGGCCGCCGGTCAGGGAAACGCACTGCAACTTCCCCGGAGTGCGGCGGCCGTCCTGGCGGCGAAAGACGATGGGGATCGCATCCGCCAGGCGCAGCCGCTGCGAACGCTTTCCTGGATTGGGTTGGACGGTCGGATTCACGCGGCATCCAGTATGCCCTCGGTTGTCGAGTAGTTAGGAGATTACGGAAGGGCTCGTACTGTTTCCACTCGAGTCTCAACACCAGACCGATTCCCCAGTTGAGGCGAGGGCGGCGCCGCACCTTTCGGCGCGGACTAGTCGGCTTGGGGATCAGTCAGTGTACTTGAGATTCTTCGCCAGTCGTCCCGGAGTATATGATCGATTAGCTGGGACCATAGGTGACCATGTTGCATCGACCGCTTACATTCGCCATCTTCATGAGCATCACGATGTGGGCGTGCGCACAAACAGCGCCAACTGCCCTCCCGGGATTTGCCACCCCGTTGCGCCCCCTCCTTGAGGCCCTTCATCGATCAGGAGTATCTGCATCCCTTGAGTGCTCGGGGCACTGTCCCGGATACCGCTTTGACATTCCGCACTTGCGTACTCCCTCGTCGAGTGAAGGTACTCCCTTGCAGCTGGCTCGTGAAACATTTTCAGATGATCCGGCCATGCACGTCAGTCAAGACCCCGACGGAACAATCCGTATCACTGAAAGCGGCACTTTGACAGAGCTACTGGATGTCAAGATCAGCCACGTTTCATTTGAGAAGGACGGCGTGCTATTGCGGTACGCCGCATACGGTGCGGAACATGCCCTTTACTACGCCATTCTGAAGGCACCAGAGATATTGGCTTTTGCGAAAGCGCACGACATCCAAATACCGTTTGATGGGTTTCCTGGCGCTCAGCTTGGGCAAATTCCGGCCGACCTGCCTCACGTTTCGGGATCGATGGATAACCTCACCCTTCCCCAGGCCCTGGACCGTCTCGTTAAAACTTTCCCAGGCATTTGGGTCTACGAAGATTGTCCGGCAGGCGATGGAAAAAGCCGCGTTGTCGATTTCCGGTTTTTCAGCCTTCAGAACCCTGGGTTCTTTCCGCAATAGGGTACTGGAGCGCCATGCGATCACGCCTTCGCGGCGGCTCCCTCCCTTTCCCTTAGCCTGTCCAGAACCATCGGGCCCAGTTGGGAGACGCTGCCGGCGCCGAGGGTCAGGATCATGTCGCCGTCGTGGGCCGCTGCGGCGGCTGCAGTCACTGCCTCGGCGAAGGAACTGGCGTAATGGACGGGCTTTCCGCTCTTCTCCCGAATCCGCTGCGCCAGGACCTCCCCGGTGA
>Ga0209698_10006572_pt1 | contig 12336 bp, 9 predicted proteins | sample LitLauG_LLR_2012_FD_187203 | JGI IMG/M metagenome (GOLD analysis project Ga0209698, IMG submission 187203) | Freshwater sediment microbial communities from Pennsylvania, USA - Little Laurel Run_MetaG_LLR_2012 (SPAdes) (version 2) | ecosystem: Environmental > Aquatic > Freshwater > Creek >...
CCGTCGTTGTTATCCCTCAATGAACGTCACCTTATTGATCTCACGCAGCGTCGTCACGCCGGCCCTCATCTTTTCCACCGCCGATTCCCGCAAGAAGGTCATCCCGTCCTCGCGGGCCGCGCGCTTGATCTCCGAGGTCGGCCTGCGGTCCAGAATCATTTCGCGGATGCGGTCCGTCAGGTCCAATAGCTCGTGAATCGCCGACCTTCCGCGGAAACCCGTGCCGCCGCATTCAAAACAGCCCGCCCCCTCATACAAGGGCACGTCCCGCCATTGCTCCGGATTCAGTCCGGCCTCCACCAGCGTCGCGTCCGGATACGCCACCTGCTTTTTGCAGTACTCGCAGATCACGCGCACCAGCCGCTGCGCCAGAATGCAGTTCAACGACGATACGAAGTTGTACGGCTCCACCCCCATGTTGAGAAAGCGGCCCAGCACGTCCAGCACGTTATTGGCGTGGACCGTGGTAAACACCAGGTGGCCGGTGAGTGCCGAGTTGATCGCAATTTGCGCGGTTTCCTGATCGCGGATTTCCCCCACCATGATCTTGTCCGGGTCGTGGCGCAGAATCGAGCGCAGCCCGCGCGCGAAGGTGAGCCCCTTCTTCTCGTTCACGGGGATCTGCGTGATGCCCTTGATCTGGTATTCCACCGGGTCTTCGATGGTGACGATCTTGTCCTCGTCGTTCTTGATCTCGCTCAGCGCGGCGTACAGCGTGGTCGTTTTGCCCGAGCCGGTTGGCCCCGTCACCAGCACCATGCCGTACGGCTCCGTGATATACCGCCGGAATTTGGTCAGGTCGGCATCGGAGAAGCCCACCACGTCCAGCGACAGCTTGGCGAATTTCTCGCTCATCGACTCTTTGTCCAGCACGCGGAGCACGGCATCTTCCCCGTGAATCGTCGGCATGATGGAAACGCGGAAATCGATCAGGCGGTTCTTGTAGCGCACCCGGAAGCGCCCGTCCTGAGGAACGCGCTTTTCCGCGATATCCAGCTCGCTCATCACCTTGATGCGTGAAATGATGGTCGACTGCCAGTCCTTCGCGATGGGCGGCATGGCGTAATGCAGCACACCATCGATGCGGTACTTGATGGCTACTTCCTGGTCGCGCGACTCGATGTGAATATCGCTCGCCCGCCGCTCCAGCGCATTGAAAATAGTGGTGTCCACCAGCTTGATAACCGGGGCGATATCGCTGTCGGTGGCCGTCAGCTTATCGATGGAGAGGGTTTCATCCTGATCGCCGTCTTCGGCCACCACGTCGAGCGTGAAACCTTCGGTCACTTCTTCCAGCACGCGCTGGGATTGTTCGGTCTTCTTCAGCAGCTCCGCGATCTGCGAAAGCGTGGCGACTTTGACCCGCAGCTTGCGGTTGAGGAGCAGGGTGAGCTCGTCGATGACGTTGAGATTCCGCGGATCGGAGAGCGCGATTTCCAGCGTCCCGTCCTGCGCCCGCAAGGGGACAAAGTTGTAGCGGAACATCAGGTCGACCGGAATCGACCGGAACAGTTCGTGCTCGATGCCGCCATCGCGCAGATCCACGTATTCGCAGCGGTAGCGCGCGGCGATCGCCTTCGCCTGCTCCACCTCCGTGGCCGGATCGATCAAGCGAATTTTTTCACCCGTTGCCATAAATGTTCACCCGCCGCCTACCGAATCGTATCCGCCAAAGAAAAGATCGGCAGATACAACGAAATCAACACGAACGCCACAAACGAACCCATCACGATCATGATGGCCGGCTCAATCAGCGAAAGCGTGGCCTGCATGCGCGTGTTCACGTCTTCTTCAAAAAACTCCGCCACGCTGCTCAGCATGGCCGGCAGCGCCCCCGTGGATTCCCCTACCTCGATCATATCGACCGCCAGCGGCGGAATCATCCCCGAACTGCGCAGCGATCCCGAAAGCGGCTGCCCCTCCCGAACACTCTTGCCCGCGACCGACACCACCCGCTCCAATAGCGGCGTGCCCAACGACTCCGCCGCTGTCTCCATCGCCTGCACCAGCGGAATGCCCCCGGTTAATAGGGTGCTGAGGATGCGCGCCAGTTGCGCCACCTGGTACTTCAGCCAGATCTCGCCGAAAATCGGCGTCTTCAGCTTCACGCGGTCGATCTTCTCCCGTGCCGAGTCCTTCCTCGCCCACCAGCGGAACAGAAAAATGGCCCCCACCAGAGCGCCCGCGAACACCAGGATGTAATTCCGCGCCGTGGTCCCGATGGCAATCAGCATCAGGGTCATGCTCGGCAGTTGTGCGTTCATGCTGGCGTAGAGCGTGGCAAACGTGGGCACCACGTAGGTGACCAGGAACACCATCAGCAGAACCACCAGCACGATCAGCACACTCGGATACATCAGCGATACCAGCACCTTCTTCTTCACCGCCAGCGATAGTTTCTGGTACGTAATATACCGGTCGAGCACGTCGGTCAGGCTGCCGCTCTTCTCTCCCGCCATCACCGAGGTCACATAGATCTTGGGGAAAACCCCCTGCATCCGGAAGGCTTCCGACAGCAGTGTACCGTTGCGGACCTCGTCGCGCACCGCTTTGATGTGCGGTCCCAGCTTGACGTCGGTTAGCCGCTCGGCCAGAAGATCGAGCGACTTGAGGATGGGGAGCCCGGCTCGAATCAAGGTGACGAACTGCTGGTTGAAGATCAGAAATTTTTCGAGATTGAGCTTCTTGCGGCGCCCCACGAAGGCTGGCGCAGCCAGGCTCCGCGGCTTGATCGAGTAGATCAGGAAGCCCTGCTGCGAGAACTTATCGCGCAGCTCCTTTTCCGACGCGGCCGTAGTCACCTGCTGGTGGATCTGGCCGCGGCCATCCGCGTATTTCAGCACGAATTCGGTCATGGCTTACTGGCTGGTCTCCTCGAGCACGGCGCCCGGCGGTGGCTGGAACTGGAACAGCTTGGAATCGAGCGGAGGGTCCATTTTCTCCAGATCGAAGGTAAAGTCGTAGATCGAGTGGTCGAACCCGGTGACTTTCACTTCCCGGATCTGGCTCATTGGCGTTACCACAAATTCCACGGCAGAATAGGGCAGATTGTCGGTCTTGGGCTCGGCCGTGATGCGCGTACCGTTCCCTTCGGGCTGCGCCTGCAAATTTCGGAACTCCTTATCGAAGTGTAGCTTACCGAGCAGGAAGGCAAGCGGCGCGCGCATATCCTCGCTTTCCTTGAACTTCATCTTCTCGGCCCGGTTATCCGCCGGAGTATAAATCCAGAGGTATTTCCCGTCGGAAATGAACAACTTACCTTTAGGCTGTGAGTAATCCCAGCGCATGCGCCCGGGCTTCCGCAACTGGAGCGTGCCGCTCTCCGTCCGCCGGACGCTTCCAGGTGGTGTATACTGCTCAGTAAAAAGGACTTGGAGCGTTTTGGCGCCGTTGTAGCGTTCTTCTACTTTTTGCAGAAGAGTGACCAGTTTAGGGTCGGCGGCAAACGCCGACACTGCCAGCAGGCCGAGGCTCAGCCGAAAGAGGCTCACAAATCCTTGACGCGCCGGAGCCTCGAAACGTGTAGGCGAACGGGTTTTCTTCGACCCCTTCTTGCGCACACCTCCTCCGGCTTGGCCCCACCGCCCAACACCGTGTCCAAAACGCGCCGTTTGGAACGAGTTAGCGCAATGAGGAAGGTCCGGTATATTGGATTGGATAGGTGCCGAATGAAGCCACTCATTGTATTTGCGCTGACCGCTGTCGGGTTCGCCGAAACCCATCGGTTCGAGCCCAAAGAATTCTATAACACCTTCTCCGCCAGCCATCCGGCCGTACTGCGAATCAAGCCTGGCGACCACGTGATCACGTCCACAATTGATGCGCGGGGCATCGACGCCGCCGGCGTCCAGCGGGGCCAGGGACCCAATCCGGAGACAGGCCCTTTCTTCATTGAAGGCGCCGAGCCGGGAGACACCCTGGTTGTTCATTTGCTTCGCCTGGAGACCAACCGGGCCACCGGCTTTTCTGCGTCGCTACTGGCCCCGTACACGGCCGATCCAGGTTTCCTGCGACTGGAGGCGCTGCGCGAACCGAAGAACGCAACTTGGCATATCGATAAACAGAAGGGTATTGCGTACGCGGATCCTGCCAATTTCAAGGGGCCGCGCATCGAGCTGCCTTTGCGCCCGATGCTTGGCTGTGTGGCGACTGCCCCGGCCAATAAGGCCGCCATTCCCACAAGCTACCCCGACAACTTCGGCGGCAACATGGACTACAACGGCATGGGCGCCGGCGCGACGTTGATGTTGCCCGTTTTTGAGCCCGGCGCACTATTCTTTCTGGGCGACGGTCACGCGCGGCAAGGCGACGGCGAAGTGGTCGGCAGCGCGATCGAAACCTCATTGGATGTTGAATTCTCAGTGGACCTGATCAAAAGGAAGAAGATTAACTGGCCCCGCCTCGAAAACCAGGACTACATCATGGTGCTGGGCAGCTCGCGCGCGCTCAACGAAGCACTCCAGCATGCTACCACCGAGTTGATGCGATGGCTGATCGAGAGCTACCGGTTCGACGAACGCGGCGCGAGCCTGTTACTAGGTCAGGGAATGGAATATGAGATCTCGAACATAGTGGACCCGGAGTTCACAATCGTGGCAAAGATGCGCAAGCGGTTCCTTGGCGGTACGAAGTAGTCTCACGATCCTGCCGGACCGCCGTCAGCCTTTAGGCGCAACTATTTCGGTGACCCGGCCAATGCTGGTGTCTCCCGTGTAGAGGTTGCCGTCCTTATCCCAGGTCATGTAGTTGCTTTCGATGAACTGGCCTTCGCCAGTCCCCGATCCGTTGCCGGCTGCGCCGAGCACGTTGCCGTTCTGGTCAATTCTTAATAGTTGGCCATCCTGGCCGCTTGCGACCCACAGATTGCCTTGCGGGTCGAAGGCGATGGCGCACGTGAGGTTTCGCATTTGAACCGTTTTGACGAACCTGCCATCGGCGGAGTAGACGACCAGGCGATATTCCTCACGGTCGCCCAGCCACACGTTGCCGTTCGCGGGATCGACGGCGATGCCATGGACCATGCTGAATTTTCCTTGTCCGATGCTGTTGCCGTACCACTGATTGATGAATTTTCCGGTCTTATCGAGGTGGATTACGCGCGCGGCTCCTGTATTGTTGGCGGCATCGTCTGAACCGGCGTCATTGGGACTTTCGTTCGCATGGCCCTCCCCAATGTAGAGATCGCCATTGGGAGCGAACGCGAGGTCGAGCGGCTGCCAGAGAAGCCTTTGTCCCTTGGCTTCGTTCCAATCGCCCCGTTTCCCTTTGACGCCGAGCGTGAGGAGGCGTTTTCCTTCCGGGCTGAGCTTTATGATCGTCCCGCCGTTGGCATCGCAGATCCAGACGTTGTCCTCGGCGTCGATGGCCATGCCGTGGGCCTTGTCCTGATGGCCAATCACATCTTCGCCGATGGTTCGTATGAGCTTGCGACTGGGACCAAACTCGAACAACTGGGGTTTTCCCACGGCGTTGCGCTGGAAAACCCACATGTTTCCTCTCGAATCGATTTTGACCGCCGAGACTCCGCCGCCGCCCGCCGGCAAATCTACGGGGTAAGCGTAGGTGTATCCCATGGTTTGTTTCCATTCGACCCGCTGCAGTGTGGAGCGTGGGGGATCCGACCGATTCCCGCAAATGGGCGAGCGGCTGCACGACGGAAACGATGGGGGCGCTGCGGCCGTGGGTGTGACCGGCGCCGGTGTAGTGCCGCGGCCCGTTGAGATGACCCGTCCGCCTGGGCCGACGACGGCTCGACCACCTGGGTCGGGGGCTGATCCTTGCAGAAACCAATCCAGTGATTGAGACTGCGCGGCTGAGGACTGAGAGAATGCTTGCGGCGCGGTAAGGACCATCCAGAGCGCCATAACGGTCGCGCTCGTGAACCTGCGTTTGGTCATTTTAACCTCCCTGACATCCAGTTCATTCCCGGGAACGATTCGCAGTCATAATACACCACGACAGAACAGCGGTCACATGCACCCAGTTCGGAGGCATGACGGCGTTGGAGCAAAAAGCAACTGCGCGTCCAGCCCGGGACGGCACGATAATACAATAGTCTTTAGGACACAAACGGACCATTTCGCTTTTAGAAGGCACTCTTTGATGGAAGCCCTCTACCGGAATGAGTGACAAAATGGGCGGTGTACAACTTTCCCAAACCGAGTACGAACTCTTGGTGAAGCAGGCGCCGATCCTGATCTGGCGTGCCAATACGACTTCGGGGTGCGACTATTTCAACGACCGCTGGCTCCAGTTCCGAGGGCGGAGCATGGCACAGGAGATCGGAAATCAATGGGCTGAGGGTGTTCATCCGGAGGACCTCCCGGGCTGCCTTGCCACTTATCTCGATGCGTTTCGAAAGCGGGAAGCATTTGAGATGGAATACCGGTTGCAACGTCATGATGGGGTCTATCGCTGGATCCTCGACCGAGGCGCCCCGTTCTTTGGTGAGAGTGGTGAATTCCAAGGCTACATCGGCAGTTGCATCGATATTACCGGGCGAATGGACGCCCAGCGTGCACTGGACGAGGCACGGGATCGGGAACTGGCGAATTTGCGCGGACTGCTTCCGATCTGTATGCAGTGCAAGAAGATCCAGAGGGCGGAGGGAGACTGGGTGCAATTGGAGCAATATATCCGGGATCACTCCCGAGCCGAATTCAGCCATGGATTGTGTCCCGATTGCGACGGCGCCTACCGTCGGCTGCACGGTGTAGCAACACAGCCCTCGACCTGAAGCATCCACGCGCCCATCGCAAGAAGGGCTCCCTGGTCCGCGTCTGTTCCTAAGAACCCGCAACTGGCATCAGGAACCGCGTGCCGTCCGGGGATACGTCCCAGAAGAGCACACCGGGCGGCACCTGGAACAAGGGCTTCGGGGCGCCGGGCTGAAACACGGCTCCGGCGTTCACCTCTAAAGCCGTCGCGGTTCCGTCCGGCGCGATGTAAAAAATCTCTCTACCATCTCCGCGCCAAAGAGGAGTTCGCCCGCCTCCGCTAGTGACGGTCACGGGATTGCCCGCAGATCCAGTCGCCGCATCGAACGGCCGTACGGTAATCTCATTCCTGCCCGATTCATTCGAGCTATAAACAATCCACTTTTCATCCGGCGAGAACCTGCCGGTTATGCTGGTGAACTGCGAATCGACCAAAGATGCCGGTTTACGGCCGGCGGGGCCGTCGACCGTCAACAACCGCAAATGGGTAGGCTGACCGAGGCTGTAATATATCAGGAACTTCCCATCGCGCGACCAACTGGTGGGCCCTTTCCCCTCGCTGGATTGGTACAGCAGTTCCTCGTTTCCCCTACCGTTCGAAGCTTTCTGATACAAGTCGTAGATTCCGCTCCGGTTGGATGTGAAGATGATGCGGGTTCCGTCTGGGGACCAGGTGGGGAAGGCGTCCCATGCCGGATCCGTCGTGAATCGAGTAGTCGCGCCGCCGGAAACCTCCAGCAGCCAGATGTCCCGATTCTGGGTCTGAGGGTCAGTGCGCTCAAAAGCCACGCGCTTCCCGTCCGGCGAGATGGAGAGGGTGCGATACAAGCCCGGCGCTCCTGAAATGCTCACGATGTTGCCTTGCCGGTCGAACCAGCTCAGGCGGCCCTCCACGGCCCCTTTGGGAGGCGCCTTGCCGGTTTGTGCGGCGGGTTGTTGTGCATCAGCGATGAAAAAAACCAGGCTTGCCACCGCTGTCAGAATGATTGTAAGAAAGCTCTTGGGAGCCATGTGCTTCGCTATCCTACCACAGCGAATCTTAAGAATCGAAAGGGCTTGACGCGGGCGCGCCCGCGTGGTCGAATACAACAAGACCGGCCTTATTTCCGGAGGCATTTCCCGAAAAACGGGCCGCGATGGAGGGGCGTAGATGCGCCGCAACAATTGGCGTCACTTTCTGCTGGCGGGATGGTTACTTGCCGGCGCTGTGTCCGCGGCCGGGGCCGATGCGGGCTCAGCAAGCACGGGCTTGGCAGACGCGGTCATGAGAGCAGACACGGAGACTGTCCGGTCGCTGGCGGACGACCGCGCGCACATCAACACCGCGCAGCCGGACGGCACCACTGCGTTGCACTGGGCTGTGCGCCGCGACGATCTGGCGACTGCGGAAGCGCTGATCAAGGCCGGCGCGGACGTGAAGGCCGCGAACCGGTACGGGGTCACACCCGTGAGCCTCGCCGCCACCAATGGAAACCCGGCGATGATCCGGCGGCTCCTGGACGCCGGGGCCGATCCGAATACGGCCACTCCGGGCGGGGAAACCGCTCTCATGACCGCCTCCCGCACCGGCAACGTGGATGCCGCCCGCTTGCTTCTCGACCGGGGAGCGAAAATCGACGCGAAAGATAATGTCCACGAGCAGACAGCCCTCATGTGGGCCGTGCTGGAAAACCACACCGCTATGGTCGAACTGCTCCTGGCGCGCGGCGCCGATATCAATGCCCATACGAAGGCCACCCTGCCCAAGGGCGAATATGTTCCCGCCCGGGCCGGTGGCGCGTCGGGAACCGGCATCATCCGGCAGCGCGCCCTGCCTACCGCCGACGGCGGCATGACGCCCCTGCTGTTTGCGGTTCGCGACGGCAACGCCGAAATGATGCGGCTGCTGTTGGCTCGCGGAGCGGAAATCTCCCAGACGTCCGGGAACCATACCACGCCTTTACTGATCGCTCTGCTCAACGGGCAGGTGGGTATTGCCACGGAGTTGCTCGAGAGAGGCGCGGACCCGAACGCGGCCGACGACTATCACCGCGCAGCCCTGTTCGCGGCCATCGATCTGCGCAACTTCAACCATGACAAATACGGCGATCTGCCGACCGACGGGCGCGATCCGCTGGACCTGATCCACGCGCTGCTCAAGAAGGGCGCCGATCCCAACCGCAGAACCGACACGGTTCCCGTCCACGGGCTGATGCAGTTCGACGCCTCGTGGGTGAACTTCGACGGACAAACACCCTTTGTGCGCGCCGCCCTTTCCGGAGACATCGAGGTGATGCGCCTGCTGCTCGAAAGCGGCGCCGATCCCAAAATCGCCACTACCCAGGGGACTACGGCGCTGATGGCTGCGTCCGGCATCAACTGGATCCCGGGCCAAACCTATAGCCATAGCGAGGCCGATTACGTACAGGCCGTCAACCTGTGCCTGGAACGCGGGGCTGACGTGAACGCCGCCAACTCGCTGGGTTTGACCTCCATGCATGGGGCGGCCAACCGTGGATGGGAATCGGTGATCGAGATCCTCGCCCGCCACGGCGCCAAACTGGACGTGAAAGATATCGCCGGACGCACGCCCATGATTTTCGCCCAGGGCATCTTTCTGGCGGTGCGGCCTCCGGAGGCGAAGCCCAAAGCCATCGCCTTGTTGCAGCGATTGATGGACGGCGCGGTGTCCGAACGATGAGAACAACTGTTATCCTCGCCACCACCGTCTTGGTGGCAGCGGCTGCGTGGGGCCAGGCGGGCGGGCAGCAGCAGGCCTTACTCACCCAGTATTGCATCACTTGCCACAACGAAAAGCTGAAGACTGGCGGCTTGGCGCTGGATCATGTCAACCCCGTTCCCATCGGCGCCAACGCCGAAATCTGGGAAAAAGTCGTCCGCAAGGTGCGCGCCGGCATGATGCCTCCTGCCGGTGCACCCCGCCCCAGCCGCGCCACCCTGGACTCTTTCGCCACAAACTTGGAAAACGCCATCGACCGTCTGGCTAATGTAAACCCCGGCCGGACGCCGCTGCATCGTATGAATCGCGGCGAGTACGCCAACGCCATCCGGGACCTGTTGGCCGTGGAGGTGGACCCCACCACGCTGCTGCCCGCGGATGATTCCAGCAACGGATTCGACAACATCGCCGACGTGTTGGGCGTCTCGCCGGCGCTGCTGGAACGGTACGTATCCGCGGCCGCGAAGATCAGCCGCCTGGCGGTGGGCGATCCGGAGACCGCTCCCCTCGACGTCACCTACACCGTGAAAGGGGACCTGACGCAAACCGGCACGCTCGATGGCCTGCCGCCGGGAACCCGCGGCGGCGCCATGATCCGACACAACTTCCCCCTGGACGGCGAATACCTGATCAAGTTGTCGCTGACCAAGCTTAGCTTCGGCCAGGTATTTGGCGAGGGGGCCCAGGGTGAAGAACTGGAAGTTACCTTCAATGGCCAGCGCGTGAAGTTGTATAAGCTGGATGACGTGCCGATGTTCTTCATGCGCGAAACTCCGGGTTCCAAGGCGCCTCAGGAGCCGCTGACCGACCCGCAGGAGGAGCGGGTGAAGATGAGCCCGGACATTCACCTCGAGTTCCGGCAGGCTGTTAAAGCCGGGCCGCAGACCATCGGCGTCGCCTTTCTGCAGAAGAGCTACACGGCCGTCGAGGATTTGGTGCATCGCCCCATCTCCAGCACCAAGGACCCGAACATCGGCATGCAGTACGGGTACACCGCGGTGCCGCATCTCGGCCGGGTCGATATCACGGGGCCCTACAACGCCACCGGCCCGGGCGACACGCCCAGCCGGCGCCGCATCTTTGTTTGCCACCCCGGCTCGCCGGCGGAAGAGATTCCGTGCGCCCGCCAGATCCTCTCCACCCTGGTACGCCGTGCCTTTCGCCGCGCTGCGGGAGATGCCGATCTGGAGTCGCTCCTCAGCTTCTATCAGCAGGAACGCAGCAATACGGGAAGATTCGAGAGCGGAATCGAGATGGCCCTCCGCCGCATCCTGGCCGACCCGGAATTCGTCTTCCGATTCGAGCCGCCGCCCCCCGCCGTTCCCCCCAATGTGCCGTACGGGATCAGCGACACGGAGCTGGCCTCACGCCTGTCGTTTTTCCTGTGGTCGAGCATACCCGACGACGAACTGTTGAACCTGGCCATTCAGGGCAAGCTGCACGAGCCTGCCGTCCTCGAGCGGCAGACGCGCCGCATGCTGGCGGACCGGCGGGCGCGCGCTCTGGTGACCAACTTCGCGGGCCAGTGGCTCTATCTCCGGGAACTCAAGAATGCCAACCCCGATTCGCGCGAGTTTCCCGATTTCGACGACAATCTGCGGCAGGCGTTTCAGCGGGAAACCGAGATGCTTTTTGAAAGCATTCTGCGGGAGGACCGCTCTGTATTGGACCTTCTGGACGCCGACTATACCTTCGTGAACGAGCGTCTGGCCAAACACTACGGCATTGCCAATGTCTATGGCCCGGACTTCCGGCGCGTTCCCGTTCCGCGCGATGCCCGCCGTGGCCTGCTGGGACAAGGCAGCATGCTGCTGGTCACTTCCAATGCGAATCGCACTTCTCCCGTGCAACGCGGCAAGTGGATTCTGGAGAACCTCCTGGGCAGCCCACCTCCTTTGCCGCCACCCAACGTTCCGCCTCTCAAGGAGAACTCGAGCGACATTGCCGGCAGCTCCGTTCGCGAGCGAATGGAGGAACACCGTGCCAATCCAGTCTGTGCCGGATGCCACAAAATCATGGATCCCATCGGGCTGGCGCTGGAGAATTTCGATGGCGTCGGCCAATGGCGCACCATGGATTCGGGTTTCCAGATCGACGCGTCCGGCCAACTGGTGGATGGCACGCGGCTCGACGGACCATCCAGCTTGCGGAAAGCTCTGATGAACCGTCCAGAGGCGTTTGTCGGGGCAATGACCGAAAAATTATTGATGTATGGAGCCGGCCGCGAAACCAGGTATTACGATATGCCGGTGGTTCGAGCCATCATGCGGGAAGCCGCACACAACCGGTACCGGTTCTCCGATCTGGTGTTGGGAGTCGTGAGGAGCGCCCCCTTTCAAATGAGAGTCAAAGAGGCGCAGGATAAAGAAGACAACAGCCGGAAGGCGGATTGAGAGGCCAGGGATGACGTTTCTTACCAAAAAACATTTGCCGCGGCGCACTTTTTTGCGCGGCGTGGGAGTCACGCTGGCGCTGCCCCTGCTGGACTCCATGGTTCCCGCCCAGACGCCTCTGGGAAAGACCGCGGCGGTCCCCAAGACCCGGTTCTGCGGGATCTATATTCCCCACGGCGCCACCATGGACAAATGGACTCCGGCGCGGGAAGGTTCGGGATTCGAGTTCCCGGAAAGCCTCAAGCCTCTCGAGAAACTGCGCGACCGTATTTGCGTATTCAGCAATCTGGCCCATCCCGCAGCCGGCGGCGTCGGCTCGGATGCCGGAGCGGATCACGCCCGGTCTGCCGCCGTATTTCTGAGCGGCGCGCACCCCGAGAAAGGATCGGTGCACGCCGGCATGACTCTCGACCAGGTGTTGGCCGGGCACATGGGTCAGGATACGCCCTTGCCATCGATCGAGCTGGGCATCGAGGAAGTCGGTTTGAATTGCGGCTCCGGCTACGGG
>Ga0209698_10006573_pt1 | contig 12335 bp, 7 predicted proteins | sample LitLauG_LLR_2012_FD_187203 | JGI IMG/M metagenome (GOLD analysis project Ga0209698, IMG submission 187203) | Freshwater sediment microbial communities from Pennsylvania, USA - Little Laurel Run_MetaG_LLR_2012 (SPAdes) (version 2) | ecosystem: Environmental > Aquatic > Freshwater > Creek >...
GTGCCATTTCAGTGCTCCTTGTGCTGAGTCCTTTGTGTCCCGGCGCCCGGTTGGGGGCAGGATGGACGTGGTCATATGATTCCGTTGTGTTCTAGACGATCCCTCCAGCGGATGCAGCATATGCCTGCGGTGCGTCCGGGTTGGCAGGAATTGGCCCGTTCCTGAGCGCTGCTTCGTGGCTGGCAGGTGGCAAGTGGGCATCGTTCCCCAGCTTGAAATTGCTCACCATGACCTGAAGATCGAAAGCCAGGCTGGAAATGTCCTGACAGGCTTTCGCCATCTGGTCCGACATCGCCGAGGACTCCTGCGTCGAACTGGAGATCTGCGATACATTCGCGTTAATCTGCTCGGTCGCGCTGGCCTGTTGGACCGCGGCCGTGGCGATCTGGGAAATCATGTCTCCGACCTGTTCGGACAGCCTGATGATCTCGCCCAGAGCGGCCCCGGAGGCAGTCGTCTTTTCGACTCCAACCTGGACCTCGCGACTGCCCTTCTCCATCGCCAGAACCGCGTTCCTGGTCTCTGCCTGAATGGACTCGATCATGGAGGCGATCTCTTTCGTGGCTTTTGTGGTGCGTTCCGCCAGCTTGCGAACTTCATCGGCGACCACCGCAAAGCCGCGTCCCTGCTCGCCGGCCCGGGCTGCCTCGATGGCCGCATTTAACGCCAGAAGATTGGTCTGGTCTGCGATGTCGTCGATGACGGCGACGATCTTTCCGATTTGCTCGGAACTCTTTCCCAGTTCGGTGATGCGAGACGCCACGGCTTTGGTCGATTCGGCAATAATGCGCATGGTCGACAGAGTTTCGTCGGCCACCTGGCCACCTCGACTGGCGGCCTGGGCCGCGCTCTGAGAGGCGTTGGCAGCTTTTTCCGAATGCTCGGAGATCTGTTGGACCGTGGCTGACATCTCCTGCATGGCAGTGGCAACCTGGTGTGTCTGGTCCGACTGGGCCCGAGCGGTCTCCGCGGACTGCCCGGCGCCGGCAGACAGTTCCTCGGTCGCGCTGGCCAGTTGTTCGCTGTGGCTGGCCAATCGGCACATGATGTCGCGGGCTGCAGCGGTGAACATATCGAATGCGCCGGCAATCTCTCCAAACTCGTCATCTGCTTCGCGAAGCACCTTCGTCAGGTCAGCTTTGCCCTGGGTCATATCACCAGCCTGCTCCGCCAATTGTGAAATGAGTTGAGCCGTAGTCCGAGACACAGACCGTGCGATGTAGGCTCCCACCAGGACCAGGACAAGAGTAAAAAGAACGGCACCCATACTCATCCACGTGACCTGTTTGGATAACTGGTCGTAATAGGCTTTCTGGTCGCGCTTGGTATCGTTATTCACGCTTTCGACGATCTGGTCGACGTCGTCGGTTACCGGGCGATCCTTTCCTTTCACAGTCGTGTCGGCGGCGTGGAAATTGCGCCCGCGGGATTGTTTGAACTTGACGAGAGCAGCGTTGTACTGCCGTACAAGTTCGGCGTGGGCGGATAGAAATGCTTGGACCCGCGGACGGATTACTGGATCGGTGGCAAGGTCCTCCAGCGCCTGGCCTTCTGTCTCCACGTCTGCATCCAGCTTGTGGAATTCGGTTTCGTACTTCTTCAACGACTCCGGGTCGGAGCCGCGCAGAAGAATGTCTTTCCAGGCCTGTACCTGCTTCTTAAAGGTCAACTGCATCAGACGCACGTCATCCTGGAGTTCTATGCGGCTAGCCGCGAACTCGGCGTCTCTCGTTGCTCGGGAAGATATCTGTTGCAGCCCGGTGATTGCCCCGGCCGCGAAGCCCGTAACCAGCAGGCTCAGCATGAAGTAAATCTTGCCTCTCAGAGTCATGCGATTCGTGGAAACTCCAGTTTTAGGTGCCGACGCTGACGGAACGCGGGTGCCGGTCGACTGCCCCTAATCGGCATGTCCCAGATTGAACATTAGTCCTGGCGGCGAGATCAGATTGGAGCCGGCCCCCCATCTAAGGTCTGACACAGCTTGTGCCGATAAGAGGGCGCGGTTGAGTGCGGATGGGGGCAGAAGGGCGTCAGCTTCATCCTCGCGCCGGAATCCGTTGTACTGTGGTGAGCGATCCGCGAAAACGGGGTTGGGGACTCCGTCTTCGTCTAAGTCCTTCCTGAGTGGTTGGAAAGAGCGCTGCCTGCCTCGCGTGACTCTGTACTTTTGACTGGGATGCATGTGTAACTGGTTCAAATCCAAACTGTTTAGCTGGTGCGGAGGAGAATGATGAGTTCGGAACTGAAAAAAGCAGGCAGTGAGAATCAGGAACAGCTCGACCGCTGGCGGATGCTTCTGAACGATGCCACGAGGGAAGTCTTCCTCATGATGGTGGGAGCAGAGCTGTCGACTCCGGAAGGCAATCCTCCCGTTTTGACCGAAGTTGCCGGGATGGTTGGCCTGGCCGGCGAACTCTGCGGGGTTTTGACTCTCCGATGTGGCAAAAAGTCCGCTCGAAGGATTGCTTGCCAAATGCTGCAAGTGTCTGAGGACGAGGCGACCGCCCAGGCAACCGACGCAGTCGGCGAAATCTGCAACATGGTGGCTGGTAGTTTCAAGGCCAAAATCGCCAGCCTAGAGGACCGGTGTATGTTGTCAGTCCCCACCGTGATCAGTGGCGACAGCTACGAACTGCACTCCTTAGTGACGGGAGAACGGGTCGAACTAGCACTGCTTTTTCATGGAGACCCGCTATGGTTCAGCCTGGAAGTCCAAAGTTAGATTTCATTTCCAACCACAGTCCATCCGCTTCCTGGCAGACTCGGCCCCTAACGTTTTAGAACGGGTAAGCCGATATAGATAAGACTCAAATTTAGCGATTCGTCAAAGGTTGAGGGTCGTCTCCGCCACACTAGGGAGTAGGGACCATCGAGGGATGCAACCGCCGTGAATGACAACGATCTAGCGCAGGATCCGGAACTAGTTAGAGAGTTCCTGGTGGAATCAGAAGAGCTGCTCGAGCGCGTCGACCAGGACATGATTGCGCTCGAGGCCGCGCCCAACGATGCCGAAATACTGAACCGTATCTTCCGCGCTCTTCACACCATTAAGGGTACCTCCGGTTTCCTTGGATTTGATCCGGTGATCAAGGTCAGCCACAAAGCCGAGGACGTGCTCAACGCCTTGCGCCGCGGAGAGCTGAAACTATCACGCAGAATCATCGATGCCTTGCTGAAAGCGCGGGATCAGTTGGGCCGCGTATTGAAGGACATCAGGAATAACCAACTGGGCGAATACGCTCTCGACTCCTTGCTCAGTGAGCTGGAAGCGGTTCAGCAGCCTGACGTCACTCCCCAACTCGGAGATCTTCTGGTCGCTGACGGAGTGATCGAGGCCAAGGCTCTGAATGACCTGCTGGAGGAGCAGACCAAAGCATCCTCTCCCAAGAAGCTGGGCACCATGATGGTGGAAAAGGAGATCGCTTCACCGGCCCAGGTGGGAGAGGCGTTAGTCAAACAGAAGCAAATTGCGGAGTCGATTGCGGTTCCGCAAACCATGCGCGTGGACGTGCACAAGCTCGATGAACTCATCAATCTGATTGGCGAACTGGTATTGGAGCGCAATCGTCTGGTGCAGGTCAGCCGCGACCTTACGGCTGGCCGTCTTGATTCCGAAAAACTCGAGGACGCCCTCAGTCAGACCACAGCCCGATTGACTTTCCTGACCGAAGAACTGCACGTGGCCGGTTTGAAGACCCGCATGGTCCCCATTGATACGGTGTTCCGAAAGTTCCCGCGTATTGTTCGTGACCTCGCAAATGGCCTGCAAAAGGAAGTGGACCTCGTGGTCAGCGGTCAGGACACCGAATTAGACAAAACCATGGTGGAACTGATTGGCGATCCACTGGTGCACCTGGTTCGGAATTCTCTGGATCATGGACTGGAGAAGCCGGATGTTCGAAGGGCAGCCGGAAAGAATCCCAAGGGCACACTGCGGCTCGATGCTCGAGAGGAAGGCGATCAGATTGTCGTTAGCATCACTGACGACGGCGCCGGAATTGACCCGGAGCGTATCGCACGCAAAGCCATAGAGAAAAGGCTGATCACCGCTGATCAAGTTCGCACTCGCAGCAAACGGGAAATCCTTGATTTCATTTTCCTTCCAGGTTTCAGCACCAAGGAAGTTGCCAGCGACGTTTCGGGACGTGGTGTGGGAATGGACGTCGTCAACACCAATGTCAAGAACATGAACGGAACCGTCGAATTGGACAGCACGCTCGGTCAGGGAACCACAGTAACCCTCAGGCTGCCGTTGACCATGGCCATCCTCCCGGTGCTTTCGGTGAAGGTGGGTCCGGAAATCTACGGCCTGCCCATGCGCACCGTTGTCGAAACCCTGCGAGTTGAGTCGGGCGAGATCCACACCGTGGAAGGCCGCGAGGCCATCCATGTTCGCGGCAAGACGATTCCGTTGATTCGGCTGGCGCAGGCGCTAAGTGTCCACCAAGCACCGGGAGAGGAAAGCCTCAGCCGAAAGTTGGTAATTGTCGGGCTGGGCACTCGCCGGATTGCATTCCTCGTCGATGGCCTGGTGGGCGCAGAAGCCACTGTGATCAAGCCTTTGGACGCGCTCTCTCGTCAATCCGTCGGCATTGCCGGCGCCACGGTCGGAGGCGACGGCATGGTGCGTTTACTGCTGGATCCCGCCTCCTTGGTCGCGGAAGCGGAGAAAAGGCCGAGTATGGCAAAGGTGGCCCATGCCTAGCATTGACGCCATGTTTCCCTCTCGAAGTTCGATGGCTCAATCGCCATCTGGTGTGGGATTCAACCCGTACCTTTACCAGATCCGGGATCTCATCTATCAGATTGCGGGCATCTTGCAACCCGACCATCGCTTGGAGTTTCTGGAGAAGCGTTGCCAAAAGCGGATGGCGGCCGTCGGGGCAGCGTCTTTGCAGGACTACTTCGACTTTCTGACCCGAAGCGCGAGCCGCACCGCGGAGTTGACGCAACTGCTTAACGAAATCACGATTGGGGAAACTTTCTTCTTTCGAAACCTTCCACAAATCGAAGCACTGCGAAAAGTCATTTTGCCGGCCATCGTCGAGAACAAGCGAAAGCTTCCTTTTTCCAAACTTCGTGTTTGGAGCGCGGGATGTTCCACCGGCGAGGAAGCTTATACCCTGGCAATCCTCTTCCTGGAGGAGAGCGCGGGCATGCTGAAAAATCTGAAGTTCGAAGTGCTGGCAACGGACCTCAACGAGCGATCCCTGGAGAAGGCCCGCGCCGGAGTCTATGGAGACTACGCTACGCGCAATTTGAGCGCGTACCTGCAGCAGAAATACTTTACTCCAGCCGGCAATCTCCTGGCGGTGAAAGACTCGGTGAAGTCCATCGTCCAGTTCTCTCGCGTTAACCTGTTCGATGACGCGCGAATGATGTTCATGAAGAATATGGATGTCATTTTCTGCTGCAACGTCATGATCTACTTCGACGGCGCCGCCAGAAAAAAAGTTGTGCAGCACTATTACAACAACCTGCTGCCGAAGTCGTACCTGTTTCTTGGACATTCGGAATCTCTTTTCGGAATTAATGATCAGTTTCGTCTGGTCCACTTCCCGGGCGCGACAGCCTATTACAAATCCGAGCAGCCCGGAGGAGGTGTGTGATGGCCATCGCAACCAGTGTGATTTCTCGAAAGATCGCGGACCTGGACAACATTCCAACGGTTCCTGCGTTGCTCATCCCGCTTTTGAGGCGTCTGGGCGAACCGGCCGAAAACGTGAATGTGGCGGAGATCGTGACTCTGATTTCCTACGACAAATCGCTCACGGCCCAATGTCTGCATATGGCAAATTCGCCGCTGCTTGGGATGCGCAACCGAGTGGAGACGGTGCAGGGCGCCGTGATGGCCCTGGGCATGACCAAGGTTCGGGAAGTGGCCACGACGTGCTGCTTGCTGCGAGCGCTGCCCGCCCGTCCCGGATCCTTGAAGCCGACCGATTTGTGGAAGCACTCGCTGGCCTGCGCACTGGTCAGCCGCGAATTCGCCCGGAAGGTGGGCTTCCCCGATCCAGAGCAGGCTTATCTTGCCGGCCTGTTACACGATCTCGGATTGATCGTTGAGCTCACGACGTTTCCCAAAGAGTTCGAGGCAGTGACCCGGGCGGCCATCGAGAAGCGCTGCCCGATCCACGAAGTTGAGCCCGAACTGTTGGGCGTCGATCATTGTGTGATTGGTGAGATGCTGGCCGAGCGCTGGCATTTGCCGTCCGAACTGAAGGACGTGATCCGACATCACCATGATGTCGAGCACGCGTCGACCGCCCCGGTGCTGGTCAGCATCGTGAACCTCACCGACATTCTCTGCCGCATGCGCGGGCTGGGTTACGGTTTCGAAGAACTGCGTCAGGTGGATCTTTCCTCCGAGTACGCGTGGAAGCATATCGGCGAGGGGCTGCCGGCGATGCGGAACTTCGACCTGGCGCGCTTTACCCTGGAAATGGACACTTCCATCGAAGAGATTGAGCACCTGGTTACGGCGCTTTTCAACATGGCATGACGCAAGGGAACCAACCGCGCAAGCTTCCGGTCAGGGTGCTGATCGCAGATGACAGCGCTTTCATGCGCACCGCGCTGCGGCGCATGCTGGAATCCGACCCCGACATTCAAGTCGTTGCGATGGCGCCCGACGGCAGGAGTGCGGTCGAATTGTGCGCGCAACACGATCCGGACGTGATTACTCTGGACCTGGAGATGCCCGTGCTAAACGGGTTGCAGGCTCTTGAGCGGATCATGCACGGCCACCCTCGTCCGGTGATCATGGTGAGTTCGCTTACCACCGAAGGGGCTGAGGCAACCCTGGAAGCGTTCTCTCTGGGGGCCTTCGATTGCATCCCCAAACCGATGTCCCATGTTTCCCTGGACATCATAAGAGTGCGGGAGGATCTGGTTGCAAAAGTGAAGGCGGCGTTTACCAGCCGTGATCGTTACGCCGTCCCCGCAACCGTAACTGCTCCCCAGAAAGCCCGTGCCGCAGCGGGTTCACCCGCAGAACCCCGGCAACTAGGTTCGACCATGCCGATTGTGTGCCTTGGCTGTTCCACCGGCGGCCCGGCCGCGTTGCAGCAGATTCTGCCCGCGTTGCCCGGAGACCTCCCGGCCGCAGTCGTGATCGTCCAGCATATGCCGGTTGGTTTCACCGGCCCATTCGCCCGAAGGCTGAATTCTCTTTGTGACCTCCGGGTCGAGGAGGCTGCCGCCGACCGTTGGCTCGAGGCCGGCTCGGTCTTAATCGCGCCAGCTGGTTTTCACCTGACGTTCATGCGTCAGGCTCCCTCCAGGTACGCGATCCGATTGTCGAATGTTCGGAACGGGTTTCTGCACATGCCCTCCGTCGACGTCATGATGAAGTCCGCGGCCGATGCCTTCCAGGGCCCGGCGATCGGGGTAATTCTCACGGGCATGGGGGCGGATGGTTCGGAGGGCATGAAGGCTCTTCATTCACGGGGGGCGCTCACCATTGGTCAGGACGAACGGACGTGCGTCGTGTATGGCATGCCACGCGCCTGTGCGGAGATGGGAATTCTGGACCGAAGCGTTCCTCTCGATCAGGTGGCGGCGGAAATCGTCCGGGCTGTGCCCAAAGTCACCACCACTGCGACTCGGGGAAGAACAATGCACGCTTAGATGGAACCGACGTCTGTTGTGGCGCCGGTTCAGTGACCGGAAGTGCCGCGTTAATGCACGAGGCAGAGACTGCCGATAAGAATGGACGCTTTCCCTGACCGTCGATACTGGGGTTCTTGCTATGAAACGATTCGGCCTGAAGATGAAGCTGGTGGTGGGGTTCGGCACCTTGCTCACGTTGCTGATCCTGAGCGGTGCGGTCGGCTTTTACTCGATCGGCCGGATTATTACGGCTGCCGAAGGCGTCCCCTTCTGTCTCAAACGTAAGGAACAGGCCACCGCCATCGAAGTGGCGGTCAGAAAACAGGTTCGGTCCGCATCCGACTACGTATTCAATGGCGATCAACCCTCGCTCCAGCAATACGGACAAGACAAGAAAGAAGTCAGTCAGCGGCTCAACGAGCTAGGCGCGACCCTGAGCACGGAAAAGGGCAAAGCCCTGCTGGCCAAGATCCGACAAAGTACGGATCGGATGACGGCCATTACGGATCAGGAGATCTCGCTTCGGAAGCAGAGCCGATCCTACGAAGCCAACGATCTGGCATTTGGTCCGAAGACGCAGGAAACCATGAAGAACGTGGTGAATGACTGCAATGAGCTGGAGGGTTGGGAAGACAAGCTTGGCCAGGAGGCACTCGCCCAGGAACATCAAACGGAAAACCGGGCAAATCGAATCACTCTCTCGCTGGTCGGGTGGGGTTTATTGGTTGGAATTCTGACTGCAATTTTCATCGCGCGCTCGATCACGGGCAGCCTCACCAGCATGCTTGCGATGATTCAGACGGTGTCGACTAAAGATCTGGCCGTCGACGACATCGAAGTTGTCTCTAACGATGAGATAGGGCGAGCGGTGTCGGCGCTGAACAACATGAAGAATACTCTGCAACAGATGGTGCGGAGTATTGCAGAGACCGCCCAGCATTTGGCCTCCGCCAGCGAGGAGCTTTCGTCGGGTGCGACCCGGTCGGCAGAGACGGTGCGCATACAGGCCGACCAGACGCAACAGGTCGCAACCGCGATGCAGCAAATGTCGGCCACCGTTCACGAGGTATCGGAGCATTCGCAGAGAGCTTCGGATTCATCCCACCAAGCGGCGCAGGCGGCCCGGCAGGGGGGTGAGGTGGTGGAACAGACGCTGGCGACGATGCGCAGCATTGCCGATTCTTCGCGAACCGTCGCTGCACGAATCGCCGAACTCGGGAAAAGCTCGGAGCAGATTGGCAAGATTGTAGCCGTCATCGATGACCTTGCCGATCAGACCAACCTGCTGGCACTCAACGCCGCGATCGAGGCGGCGCGTGCCGGCGAGCAAGGACGGGGGTTTGCCGTGGTTGCCGATGAAGTCCGAAAACTGGCCGAGCGCACGACGAAGGCCACGCAGGGAATTGGACAGATGGTCGAGTCCATTCAATTGGAAACGCGCAATGCGGTGCAGGCCATTGAGCTGGGCAGTCGCGATGTCGGAGTGGGGGTGGAGAAAACCTCGGCCTCCGGTGCCGCCTTGGCCGAGATCATTCAGATGTCGGAGCAGGTGGGGGACATGATCACTCAGATCGCAACCGCGGCGACTGAGCAGGCCTCGGCTACCGAACAAGTCAACACCAACGTGGCCGAGATCTCGAATTTGACGCAACAGTCATCTTCGGCGGCTGAGCAAACTGCCAAAGCCTGTGCTGCGTTGTCCGCGATGGCCCTGGATCTGCAGAACTTGGTAAACGAGTTCAAGCTAGACCGGAACTCGCGTCCGGTTGCCCAGCATCTCTTGGCTCGAGAAGCGTCGACCGTGGATTCGGGGGCGAGAGCAGGAAGTGTCTCCGTGCACTCCAAGACCAAAGTTGCCTCTGCCGGGAAGTAACGGCCAAACCTCCTCACCAATGGCTAACCTTTCCATCTTTGCCGGTCGTCCCCGGCGGTGAAGAAGTCACATTCCGCGGTTACCTTGGTTCGCAAGATTTCTAAAGTGGCGACCTCAAAGAGCCGAATTAAGACGAGCGCTGGTGCGATCTCGGCTGCTCCTCCGGTCCGCGCTTCCGGCAGCTGTTCTTAAATCTGGCTTGAAAGAGGTTTCGAGAAATGCGAACCAGGACTCTTAGGCTGGGACTTCTTGCGGCGGTGCTGGTTGTGAAACCATCGATCGCGCAGCAAGCGGGCGACCTTCTTCCAGTGCCGCCACGCACCGACGCCGCCCAGGCGGCGCGCGTCCACGCCAGCTATGGAAAGCTGCCGCTGACGTTCGAAGCGAATCGAGGCCAGATTGACCCGCAGGTCAGGTTCGTATCGCGTGGGCCGGGATACACTGCATTTCTCACGAGCGATGGCATGGTGCTCTCGTTGCGGGCTCAGCAGGTAGTGGCAAACCACGCGACTAGTGCAACGCCCGCATCTCCGGTCAGGCGCACCACGTTGCAGTTCCGGCTCCTGGGAGCGGCCCGAAATGCGGCTGCCATCGGGGAAATGAAGCAGGTCGGGCACGTCAACTATTTCATTGGAAACGATCCGGCAAGGTGGACGACGAACGTTCCCACCTTCGCGCAGGTACGCTACAAGGATATCTACCCGGGAGTTGACTTGCTCTATTACGGCAATAGCCGGCAGTTGGAATACGACTTTGCGGTTGCGCCCGGAGCCGATCCCAGGCAGATTCGATTCGAGGTCTCGGGCGCCAACCGGATTCATATCGCTGCCGACGGAACCCTCGTTCTCACCACCGGCAAAAGTCAAATCCATTTTCAGGCGCCAATCGTCTACCAGGAATCGAAGGGCCGCCGCGTCGCGTTGAATGGTGGATACGTTGTGGACGATTCCACCCACGTCAGCTTTCATGTGGCAAACTACGATCCCACGAAGCCCCTTGTCATCGATCCCATTCTGTCGTACTCAACCTACCTGGGCGGCAGCGGGGATGACCAGCCGGGTGGGATTGCCGTCGACGCGGCCGGAAATCTCTACGTTGGTGGTTCAACGACTTCAGCGGACTTTCCGCTGACGACGTTGGGCTCTATTCCTGCCGGTCTGCCTCACGCTTTCGTTGCAAAACTTGATGCTACCGGCTCCCACCTCCTCTACGCCGATTATTTGGGCGGGAGCGGCGGGGAAAGCGGCTCCGCTCTGGCGCTCGATTCGGCGAATAATGTTTACGTCACCGGGAGCACGGCCTCCAGCGATTTCCCGATGATGAATCCGTTTCAGGGAACCTATCCCGGGGCATACAACGGATTTCTGACCAAGATTTCTCCGGATGGTTCCTCCCTTCTCTATTCGACCTACTTCGGAGGAAATGGTTCAGACCTCCCGTCCAGCATTGCGGTTGACGCTGCAGGAGACATGCTTATCGGGGGATACACCTCCTCCACGAATCTTCCGGTTGCCAATGCGTACCAATCCACGGTGTCTGCCAATGGAGGAGGCATGTATGGCAACTATGGGTTCCTGACGAAGTTCAGCCCGGATGGATCTTCGCTCGTGTACTCAACGTATTTCGGCGGAAATTCGAACGTACCGTTCGACTGCGGAGGGACTCCTTGCTGGCCGCAGCCGGTAAGTTCCATCGACGGGATGGTGATCGACAACCTCGGTAACGCCTACGTCACGGGTGCCACCAATACCTACAACTTTCCCGTTACCCAGGGTGCCTACCTCACTGCGAACTCTGCTCCGCAATACAGTTCGGTGGGATTCGTCGGCAAGTTCGACAGCAGCGGAGGTCTGCAATATTCAACCTACTTCTACGAAGCGAGCGGCGCCCTCACGAAGACCACCGCGATTGCGGTAGACGGTTCCGGCTCGGCCTATGTCACCGGAGTCGCGAACAGTGACGGCACGTTTCCCACTACCTCCACCGGAATCTGCAATCCTGTTGTTCTGGGTTCGGGATGCAATTACGCCTTCGTTACCAAGTTCGACACCGTCGGTGCCACCCTGCTGTATTCGACATTTCTTGGCCCAAGCAATAATGCCAGCCCGCAGGCAATCGTCCTCGACAGTAGCAACGACGCCTACATTCTGGCCTCGGTGGGAAGCGGTGTGTTCGCGGCAGTGAACGGGGTCGAGAACTACGGCGGTGGCAATGACCTTCTGGTGGTGGAAATTGACCCCGCCGCCGGCACGCAGCTGTTCGCCACCTATCTGGGCGGCAGCGGGAATGATCAGCCGTTCCCGGGCGGGATTGCTCTCGATGCGAACGCTAATATTTATGTGGCTGGTCAGACTGACTCCACCGATCTCCCGGTGACATCGGGTGCATTCCAGACAGTATTTGGAGGGAGTACGGACGCCTTTATTGTCAAGATCGGGATGGGCATCGAGTCGGGTTCTTTGAGCACCAATTCTTTGCAATTTGCCGGCCAGGCAGTGGGCTCCAGCAGCCAACCGGAGACCGTCACCCTCAGCAGCGTGGGAACTATGGCGCTCTCGATTTCGTCGATCACGACAACCGGCAATTTCACCGAAACCGATAACTGTGGAACGAGCTTACCTGCGGGGAGCAGTTGCACGTTATCCGTAACTTTTAGTCCCACTGGCTCCGGGCCTCTCACTGGGAGTGTCGTGGTCCAAGACGGCGCGGCCGGATCACCCCACGTCATCAGCCTGAGCGGCACCGGCCTGGTGCCCGGGGTGACCCTGACTCCGGCCAGCCTGAGTTTCTCCAGCATCCCGGTGGGAACGACCAGTGCGGCGCAAACCGTAACCCTTTCCAACTCGGGCGG
>Ga0209698_10006574_pt1 | contig 12335 bp, 9 predicted proteins | sample LitLauG_LLR_2012_FD_187203 | JGI IMG/M metagenome (GOLD analysis project Ga0209698, IMG submission 187203) | Freshwater sediment microbial communities from Pennsylvania, USA - Little Laurel Run_MetaG_LLR_2012 (SPAdes) (version 2) | ecosystem: Environmental > Aquatic > Freshwater > Creek >...
CATCTGAGAATCTCGAGATTCCCCGATGGGCGCCACTGCGCATCTGAGGTCTGCGCTTCGCGCATCCCGGAATGACACCGGAAAGACAAATGACAGTTTCAAGAAAAAAGGGCCGCTTGAGTAAACAAGCGGCCCAAGTCTAGGGAGGAAACGCCCAAGGAGGGCAGCGATAACGCAAAGCGCTACCGCACCGCAACAATATGCGACCGCGCTGCACAAAGTGCAAGGGCTTTCGGCTGATTTCCGGTGCATAATTGGTGCGTATGGCGCGCAGGCAACAAAACGTCCATCCATGGGGATTTATACCACTTTTTCAATAGGTTAGATATTTGGCCGGTCCGCCGGACCACTCATCAATCGACCGTTATCCCCGTGCTCTCGGATTCGTGATCGATGCTGTCATCAGAAAATATACCTCTTTGTCGGAGCGATTCGAGCACCGGGTAATGGCCGGCAAGGCACCCGCGGGACGTCCGTTAACCGTGCGTAATTTGCGGGATTGCGCTACGCAGAAACCTCGACATTCTCCGCCTCCTGCCACACCTCAGGGAACCGCCGTGACGGTCATCGATTTTACTGCCTTCATTGGCCGCCTTGCGACTGCCTCCGGCGAAACCATCCTGCCGTTCTTCAGAACGTCCCTGAGCATCGACAACAAGGGCGCGGCGCATGATTTCGATCCGGTGACGGAGGCCGACCGCGCGGCGGAAGCGGTGATGCGCCGCCTCATCAAGGCCAGCTTTCCCCAGCACGGCATCGTCGGCGAGGAATTCGGCAGCGAGCGCGAGGACGCCGAATATGTCTGGGTGCTGGATCCGATCGACGGCACCAAATCCTTCATCGCGGGCTTTCCGATCTGGGGCACGCTGATCGCGCTGTTGCACAAGGGCGCGCCGGTGTTCGGCATGATGCACCAGCCCTTCATCGGCGAACGCTTTTCCGGCGACAGCGGCTCGGCGCATTACCAGGGGCCGTCGGGAACACGGAAACTGGCGGTGCGCCGCTGCGCTTCGCTCGCCGAGGCAACCTGCTTTACCACCAGTCCGCTGCTGATGAACGCCGCCGACCGTGCCGCCTTCGGCCGCGTCGAGGACGCGGTACGGCTGACGCGTTACGGCGGCGACTGCTATTCCTACTGCATGCTCGCCGCCGGCCATCTCGATCTCGTCGTCGAGACCGAACTGAAACCCTACGATATCGCGGCCTTGATCCCGATCATCACCGGCGCCGGCGGCATCGTCACCACCTGGGAAGGCAAGCCGGCCCAGAACGGCGGCCGCATCATCGCAGCCGGCGATGCCAGGGTGCATGAAGCGGCGATCAAGCTGCTCAACAGCTAGGAGGCGTCATGCGGATGGTCGGCGCGGTGCTGACGGCATTGTCGGTGCTGCTGGCGCCGACATTGGCCGCGGCGCAGGACTTTCCGACCAAACCGATCCGGCTGATCGTGCCGTTTCCAGCCGGCGGACCCAACGACATCATCGCCCGCGTGATCGGCCAGCGCATGTCGGAACTGGCGAAGCAGCCGGTCGTGATCGACAATCGCGGCGGCCAGGGCGGCGTGCTCGGGACCGACGCGGTGGCGAAGGCAGCGCCCGACGGCTACACCATCGCGATCTCAAGCGCCGGCGCGCTCGCCATCAGCCCCAGCATGGAAAAGGTCGCCTATGACACGCCAAGGGATCTGGCGCCGGTCACGCTGGTCGCCACGGTGCCGGAAATGCTCGTCGTCGCGAGCAACGTTCCCGCGCACGACATGGCCGAACTGATCGCGCTCGCCAAAGCGCAGCCGGGAAAACTCAATTTTGCGTCCTCCGGTCCCGGCAGCCTGCCGCATCTGGCCGGCGAACTGCTCAAGCTCACCGCCAGGATCGATCTCGTGCACGTGCCCTATCGGGGTGCGGCTCCCGCGGTGAACGATCTGTTGGGCCAGCAGGTGCAGATGGCGTTCCTCGACCTGCCTGTGCTGCTGCCGCAGATCAGGGCCGGCGCCCTGCGCGGCATCGCGATCGGCTCGCCGCAGCGCGCGCCGACCGCGATGGAGGTGCCGACGACAGCGGAAGCCGGCATGCCGGAACTGCGGGTGGAGAACTGGTACGGCATGGTGGCGCCCGCGGGCACGCCGCCGGCCATCGTCGCCGCGCTGAACAGGCTCGCGACCGAGGCAATGGCCGATCCTGCCGTGAAGGAAAAGCTCGCCAGCCAGGGCGCCGAGCTGATCGGCGACACCCCGGAGCATTTTCGCGGCTTCATCGAGGCCGAAATCGCCAAATGGGCGAAGGTGATCAAGGACGCCGGCGTCGCGACCGAGAAGTAAACCTTATTCCGCCTTGCGCAGATGCTCCGCCAGCAGCTTCGCCGGCCGGGGCAAAGTCTTGAAACTGCGGGCGCAGATCGAAAGCCGGCGGTTGGCCCAGGGGTCTTTGATCCGGATCACACTGATCTTCATCGACCGCGCGCATCGTCGGGCCGCGATCTCCGGCATCACCGCAACGCCGATGCCCGCTTCCACCATCTGGCCGATCGCATCGAAATTGTTCAGCCGCGCGCGAAAGCGCAGCCGCGCGCCGAGCCGGGCAGCGTGTCCGGCGATATGGGCATGTAATGCGCTCGAGGTGATCAGGCCGACGAAATCCCGCTCCACCACCTCGCGAAAGTCGACCTGCCGCCGGTTCGCCAGTTCGTCGTGGCGCGTGGCGACCAGCACCAGGCGGTCCTCGCTGAACGGGATCCGCTCGATGTTGTCGGGCAGCGCATGCTCGGCCGCAAGCCCGAGATCGGCGGCGCCGGTGGCGATGGCGCGCGCGATCTCGCCGCTCTCGCGCTCCTCGACGTCGATCGAGATGTACGGATGCTCGGCGAGAAACGCGGCCAGCGTCTTCGGCAGATATTCCGACAGCCCCGACGTATTGGCGAGGAAACGCACGGTCGCCTTGACGCCGCGCGAAAACGCGGCGAGATCGCCGCGCATCGTCTCCACATTGTGCAGCACGATCCGCGCATGATCGAGCAGGCTCTCGCCGGCCGCGGTCAGTTCGACGCCGCGGCGGCCGCGCCTGAGCAGCGAAACGCCGAGCGCCGCCTCCAGGCCCTTGATCCGCGCGCTGGCGGAGGCCAGCGCCAGATGGACGCGCTCCGCGCCGCCCGTGATGCTGCGGGTCTCGGCGACGGCGATGAACAGCTGGAGATCGACCAGATCGAACCGCATGGCGCCTCCCGCACCCCCCCAACCTTCGTACAGGCCGAAGGCTGACTCCGGAAGCTCCACATTGTGCCGGCGGCGCGGATCGGTCAATCTGTTCGGCATGTCCGAACCCATGCTCATTCTGGTCGCCGCCGCCTTCCTGCTCGCAGGCTTCATCAAGGGTGTGATCGGCCTCGGCCTGCCGACGGTGTCGATGGGCCTGCTCGCGGTCACCATGCCGCCGTCGCACGCGCTCGCCATCGTGATCGTGCCCGCCATCGTCACCAACATCTGGCAGACATTCGTGGGTCCCTATTTGCGCGACATCATCCGGCGGCTGTGGCCGCTGATGGCGGGCACCGTGATCGGCATCTGGCTGAACGCGGGCATGTTGACCGGCCCCTATGCGCGCTACGGCTCCATCGTGCTCGGCGTCCTGCTGGTGGTCTATGCCATCGTCGGCCTGAGCAAATTCAGCTTCAAGGTCGCCCGGTCGAACGAGAAATGGGTCGGCGGCATCGTCGGCGTCGTCACCGGCGCTGTTTCCGCCGCGACCGGCGTCCAGGTCATTCCCTCTATGCCGTTCATGCAGGCCATCGGCATGGAGAAGGACGAACTGGTACAGGCGCTCGGCGTCTTCTTCACGGTGGCGACGGTGGCGCTTGCCTTCAATCTCACCAGCGCCGGCCTGTTGAACGCGGCGACCGCGCTGCCCGGCGCCATCGCCATGGCCGCCGCCTTTGGCGGCATGTATATTGGGCAGGCAGTGCGCTCGCGGATGCAGCCCGACGCGTTCCGCCGCTGGTTCCTGATCGCGATGATCGTTCTCGGGCTCTATCTGGCGGGCAGCGCGATCTACACTACGCTCGCGCGCTGACGGATTCTCCGGCTTCCCCCAATACCTCCCGGTTCCGCTGTGATTTCCACGGAAACAGCGTGTTCAAGGCCATTGGATTTGGCTGGCCAACCACGTAGTACTATCCCCCAGATTCTGGGAGCACGGGAGATGGAAAGACGCCTGGCGGCCATCGTCTGCGCAGATGTCGCCGGCTACTCGCGCATGATGGGCGCCGACGAGGAGGGCACGCACGCCACCTTCAAGGCACACCGCACCGCGATCCATCCGATCATTCTCAATCACGGCGGCCGGCTCGTGAAGAACACCGGCGACGGTTTTCTGCTGGAGTTTCCGAGCGTCGTCGGCGCGGTCGAATCGGCGATCGCGATGCAGGGGCTGATGGCGGAGCGGAACCAGAACCTGCCCGCTGATCGCGCCATGCAATTCCGTCTCGGCGTCCACATGGGAGATGTCATCGCCGACGAGGACGAAGTCTTCGGCGACGGCGTCAACATCGCGGTCCGCCTCGAATCGGTCGCCGCCCCCGGCGGCGTGGCGGTGTCGGCAAAAGCCTACAACGAGGCCAGCAGGCATCTCAGCGTGAGCCTGGTCGAGGCCGGCAGTCACCGTTTCAAGAACATCGACGAGTCGGTCGATGTCTGGACCTGGCAGCCCACCGGCTCGGATACCCGCGCCCGGGAACCGGCCGGCGCGACCGATCTGCCGTCGCAATATCGAACCGCGATCGTGGGCGTGCTTCCCTTCGCCAATCTCAGCGACAGCGCCGACGAGTATTTTTCCGACGGTCTCACCGAGGACCTGATCCATGCGCTCTCGCTGCAGTCGTTTTACCGGGTGCTCAGCCGGAACTCGACGTTCGCCTTCAAGGGCAAGAACGTGAGTGCACGCCTGATCGCGCGGGAAATCGACGCCACCTACCTGATCCAGGGTTCGGTACGGCGTTCGGGGAGCAAGCTCCGTGTCACCGCCGAACTGATCGCGCCGGAGAAAGGCGAGCAATTATGGACCGGCCGCTACGACAGGAATATGGGCGATCTGTTCGCGCTGCAGGATGAGCTCACGACCGATCTGTCCGCCGCGCTGGCGCCTGAGATCTATCGCGCGGAGGCCTCCGCCCCTGCCCGGTGGTCGGCGTCCGCCGATTTGACCGCGTGGGACCGGTTCCTGAGGGGACTGTCGCATTATTACCGGCAAACCAAACCGGATTTCGAATCCGCCATCGCCCGGTTCCGGGAGGCGATGGCGCTCGACCCGACGCTCGCCATCGCGCGCTCCTATCTCGGCACCATCCTGGTGCAGGGCGTGCAGTATGGATGGATCAAGAGCACGCGCCAATTGTGGACCGAAGCGATGGAGCTCGCGAAAAGCAGCGTCCGGCTCGATCCCCGTTCATCCTTTGCATTTTCGATCCTGTCGTATGTGCACGCGTTGGAGGGCGACTTCGAGGCCGCGCAGGAGGCGGCCAGACGGGCGGTCGAGCTCAACCCCTACGACATGGGCGCCTGCGGCGTGCTCGGGTTCTGTCACCTCGTCAGCGGCGAGCATCGGCAGGCCATCGAACTGTTTTCAATGGCCGTGCAGAAGGGCACCAGCGACCCCCGATATCAATGGGCGGCGCTGAATGCGTTCGGCCACTATTCGCTGAGACAGTATGATGCCTCGCTGTCCTGGGCGCGCGAGGCGCTTTATTTGAACCCCACTCATCTTCAGGTGCTCGCGGTGCGGGCGGCGGCGCTGGCGCAGATCGAGCGAAGCGAAGAGGCGGCCAGGGCGGCCGAAGCCCTGCTTGGCAATTTTCCCGGCCTGACCGTCGAACGGCATTTGAGGAATTTCCGCTGGAAAAATCCCGCCGACATTGCCCATTATCGCGAGGGGCTTTTGAAGGCCGGCGTCCCCTCGACCAAATTGACCCTCGTCGGGTCCAACTTTCAGCTCAAATCAAATGGCTAGGCGTCGTCGGATCGAACGACGCGCCATCGCCTCATCCTGACCATCAATCGATATCGATTCGGATTTGAATTCAGCCGGGACTCAGATACATCTTAAAGTAGCGTTATGCTTGCGAACTCGCCTCTCAGGGGATTTCGTTCGCGCATTCCGGAAATCGGTACGTTTTGGGATTGTCAGCCATGCCAGACGATAGCGCCAACAGCACGGCAAGCAACGCGCCCGGCCAGCCGATCGCCGTCTCACCCGACAATCCATGCCCCTTCCTGCGCGCCGCCGTCACGGCGGGCTTCGTCGACGGCCACGTCGTGCCACTGGCAAGGCTTGCCCAGACGGTTGAGGCCGCCAGCGGCGAAACCGGACTTAACAAGAAGCTGGTCGGCCTCAAGACCCGCTTCGTCGCCCTGATTGCCAATGGCCTTGGTCCCGTTCGCCTGTTGCGCAGCATGTGGTCCGGCGCCGTGCTCGACGCCTTGCGCGACGGTCCGCTGGACAAGCACGGCGTCGGCTCGCGCATCCTCGATGCGACCGCTCACGTCAACGAGGCGGAACTGGCGCGGCTGGCCGAATTCGGCAAGGACCGGCCGGATTCTTCCGGCGGATCCGAACGCGGGCTGACGGCGGCGGAAATCGTGACCTACATGGACGCGAATTTCGAACGCGCCAGGGGCAAGCGGCGCTGGATCGACCGCAAGCTGATGGAGGGCGAATGGCCGGTCCTGCTCCGCATCATGGGCAAGGGCGAAGGCGACCAGCGCTATCTCAGCGTGGCGGAGGTCAGGACGCTGTTCGTCGAGCGGCGGCTGCCTGAGCGGATCAATGCGCGCCTGCAGGCGCAAACCACACCGGCCGGCGGCCTGTTCGGCAAGCTCGCCAAAGCGGCAATCGCGGTCATCGCCATCCTCGGCGCAGCAATCGTGGCGATTGCCGAGTTTCCCGACGAGGTCGGCAGGATCGCGCCGCCGCTCGCGCAATTGCTGCCGCCTCCTCTGCCGGACCGCGGTCCGACCAAAGCGGCGTACTGGCTTGACCAGAACTGGTCGACCGAAGACCGCCACTGGTTTCACCACGCAAGCCAGGGCACCGCGACCTTCCCGGTGCCCTATGCCTGGTTCGTTGCGCTGGAACAGCCGGGAATACATCTGGTGAGCCGGCCCGGCCTGCTCAGCGACAGCGATTATCTCGAACGGTTCGGTTTTCTCCCCAGTCCGAAATCCATCCGCGTTGATGCTGCGAGCTTGCGCCGTTTCGGCTATGCGCCCTCGTCCGACGCCAAGACCGAGCCGGCGCCGGATGACGTGTTCGGCCTGCGGCCGACGGCGGTCGAGAATTTCGATGGCCTGCCCGTCGGCTTCGCGCGGCTGACGGGCGTCGCCAATCCCGGCTCCGGGCAGGGCGAACCCGACCGGATCGGACTGACCTGCGCGGCCTGCCACACCGGAAGCATCCGTTACAAAGGCATAAGTGTGCGCTTCGACGGCGGACCCGCCATGGTGGAATTGCGCAAGCTCGAAAGCGCCACCGGCCTGTCCATTCTCTACACTTTGAAAGTGCCGGGCCGCTTCGGCCGCTTTGCCGCGCGCGTGCTCGGTCCGGGCGCCAGCCAGAGCGAGCGCGACAAGCTGAAGACCGAGCTGGCCGCGGTTGGCGATTACCTGCTCAATCAGAAACAGATCTACGACAAGACCATCAAGGCCAAGGGACAAAAGGACACCGACGAAGGTTTTGGGCGGCTCGACGCGCTGAACCGGATCGGCAACCAGGTTTTCTATACCGACCTGGCGCTGGGCGGCCTCTCCGGACTTGAAAACAACCTGCACGCCGATGACGCGCCGGTCAGTTTCCCCCCGATCTGGACCGTGCCGTGGTTCTGGTGGGCGCAATACGACGCCTCGATCGAACAGCCCTTGATCCGCAATGCCGGCGAGGCGCTCGGGGTCTCGGCGCTGATCAATCTTTCGCCCGACCATCCGCCGGAGGCGCTGTTCCGCTCGTCGGTGGCGCTGGAAAATCTCGTTCGCATCGAAGCGATGCTGCGCGGTTCCGATCCGTTCGCCCGGGATCCGAAAGGCTTTGGCGGGCTGAATTCGCCAAGATGGCCGTCGCAGCTCTTCCCCGACGATCCCGCCTGGAAGATAAAGCCGGAGCGGCTCGCCAAGGGCCGCGCGATCTACGCCGAGATCTGCGTCGAGTCCCACCTCGGACCGGTCAATGACCCCGCCTTCGACGCGCAATTCCCCGACAGGAGCGTCTGGTCTTCGAAGCAGTGGGACCGCGACCCCAGGGGCGCGGTGCTCAATCCGGTCGAGAAGGGCGCGGCCGGCATGGGAACGGACCCCGCGCAATCCAACGTGCTGGCGTTGCGGCAGGTTCAGGTGCCCGGCTTCCTCAACCTGCAGCCGGCGGAGGATCTGGGCGCGCAGTGGAAATGCAGGGATTTGCCGAATTTCTCCTCGACCGAGATGCCGTTTTCGATCGCCCTGATGATCGTGGTGGACAAGGTTTCCAGGAAATGGATGAAGGACCGCAATGTGCAGGAGCCGGCCCTGACCGAGCTGTGGGGCCAGCGCAGCAACTGTCCGAATCCCGCGTCAAAAGTGAAACCGCAATATCGCGCGCGGCCGCTGAACGGCGTCTGGGCCACCGCTCCCTACCTGCATAACGGTTCGGTGCCCTCGCTGTACTGGATGCTCAAGCCTGCCGCCGAGCGTCCCAAGCAATTCTGCATGGGCGCGCGCGATTTCGATCCGGAGCAGGTCGGATTTCGCGTCGATGCCGGCGAAGCGCCGAAATGCAGGAACGGCGAGACGCTGTTCTCGACGACGGACGCCGACGGCAAGCCGATCAACGGCAACAGCGTGCTCGGCCACTCGCTGGAAGGAAAACCGGCGATGGGCATCATCGGCCGCATGCTGACCGACGAGGAGCGCTACGATCTGATCGAATATCTGAAGACGCTGTAGCCATCGTCACGTCGTGGAAGCGCCATGGTGAAAATCTGGTAGTCTCCGCATCTGGACCCAAGGACCCGGAGGCTCAGCAATGCGCAAGCAGGTCGCGGCATGTCTTGCTCTGGCTACCCTCGTCACGGCCCATTGCGCCCAGACCATTTGCGCTGCGGCAGACGAACTGATCAGGCTCGGCAGCGCGCCTTACATCATGGGGCAAATCCAGCAGCGCCAGGCTCGCGAGCGCGGCGAAATGCCGGCGAACGCGCCGGCCACCATTGAAGCTTACTTGTCGAAGCCTGACGGAAACGGACCTTTTCCCGCCGTCGTCTATCTCCACGGCTGCAACGGGCTCTCGATAATCGTCCGCCAACGGATGGCCGAACTCATCACAGGCTGGGGCTACGTCGCGCTGGTGGTGGATAGCTTCACCAGCCGCGGCATCCGGGAATCCTGCCACGAACTGATGCCCGCCCGGCAGGGCGACGCGCTCGGCGCGCTGATCTATCTGTCGAAACTCCTCTTCGTCGACCCACGGCGAATTGCGGTGATGGGGTCGTCGCAGGGCGGCATCGTCGCGTTGCAGCTGGCATCAACCCGCGACGTCAAGATTTTCGCGGTTCCGGACGGACTGACCTTCAAGGCCGCCGTGGCCTATTATCCCCTGTGCGGCGTTGCCACCCAGCAATTGAGCATTCCGACGATCATCCTGATCGGCGAACTCGACGACTGGTCGCCGGCGAAAGACTGCGAACGCTGGATGCAGTGGCGCGCAGGCAAGGGCGCGCCCGTCAAGCTCGTTGTCTATCCCGGGACGTATCATGCCTTCGACTTCCCGAGCCTCTCCGATGGAAAGATGGTGTTGGGGCATTGGCTCAAATACGACGCGGAGGCGGCCCGGCGCTCGGTTCTCGAAACGCATGATTTCCTGGCCGCGCAACTCGGGCCTGCGCCGTGACGTTGTGGTAATTTCTCGAACTACTCTCGAACCAGCCGCCTATTTGAACAGCGGCGTGCCCGGCACGAAGGCGTCGAACGCTGCCCAGAACTGTGCGCGGTAGCGGTCCTGCTCCTGCAGGATTTCGTGCTTGGAGCCCGCGATGACGAGATGCGAGCCGGCGCGCAAATGATAGGCGAACTCCTCGATCGCCGGCGTCGACACGATGGAGTCGTTGCTGGCGGCCAGCATCAGGATCGGCTGGCGGATCTGCGAGGGATAGTCGGAGGCGCGAAAGCCGTGCATCGCGCGAAACGCGGTATCGGCCCAGGCCACCGTCGGCGAGCCGATGCCGAGGGTAGGATCTTCCTCGAGGATCGCGGCGTTGCGGGCGAAGCGCACGGGATCGCTGGTGAAGGGATTGTTGACGAAGGATTCCGAGCCGGTCAGCGCGTCGTTGCCGCCGGGAATGTAGCGCCCGCCCTGGCCGGTCAGCCGCAGGAAGCGCAGAAAGGCACGCGTCGGCAGCGCGGTGCGATAGCCCGGCAGATCGATCATCGGCGCCGACAGCACCATGCGGTCGAACCAGCGCTTTCCGGCATGCGCGACGCGCAGCATCACCGCGCCGCCCATCGAATGCGCCAGCGCGAAATGCGGCGGCGGACAATCCGGCAGCACCACCTGCTGCACGAAGGTCTCGACGTCGACCTCGTAGTCGGAAAAATCGCGCACATAGCCCTTGCGCGGGTCGCGCAGCCGCCGCGACGAATGGCCCTGCCCGCGCCAGTCGATCATCGCCACCGCAAAACCGCGATCGCGCAGGTCGCGCACGGTCTCGAAATATTTCTCGATCTGCTCGCTGCGGCCGGTGAAGACGCAGACAGTGCCTTTTCGATTGGCCGGCGGCGCCCAGCGCGCGAAGCGCAGTTCGGCCCCGTCGGGGGTCTTGATGGTGCCGCTGACGACGTTCTCGGGAGCGGGATTGGCAGGGATCGAGACGAGCGTCATGGGAGGCGGACCGGATAGGTAAAAGGCGCTGGGATTCAAGGGCGGGAGCGTGAAAAAAGCGGAAACTCCCCGCTTCTTGAACGCGGTCGGGGCCCTCCCATATCACCTTCGTGCAGGCCGCTACCAGTGTTTCGGCAAGTCCGGAACGTTGAAGGCTGCACATGGACGAAAGCCCGGCCCGATTGGCGGGCGGGTTAACCCACGGTCGCTCAATGGAGGACTAAATCATGCGTACCTACGATCTCACCCCGTTTTACCGTTCCACCGTCGGCTTCGACCGGTTGTTTTCGCTGCTCGATCGCGCGACCCCGGACGGCAGCGCCGGCTATCCGCCCTACAATATCGAGCGCACCGGCGAGAACAGCTACCGCGTCACGGTGGCGGTTTCCGGCTTCTCGCAGAACGAGCTTTCGATCGTCGCGAAGGAGAACACGCTGACCATCAAGGGCGAAAAGACCGCCAATGTGAACGATGAGGGCAAGGCCGAGGTGCTCTATCGCGGCATCGCCGCGCGCGCCTTCGAACGCGCCTTCCAGCTCGCCGATTTCGTGGTGGTGAAGAACGCCTCGCTCGAGAACGGCCTGCTCCACGTCGATCTCGTTCGCGAGATCCCCGAGGCCAAGAAGCCCCGCAGCATTCCGATCACGACCGTCGCGCCTGCGCCGCAGGTGGTCGACGGCACGACTGAAAAAGCCGCCGCGTAAGCTTCCGGCCCATTTTCAGCAGGTATTGGCTGAGACGAAAACGCCCCGGGAAACCGGGGCGTTTTTTCGTGCCCATCCGTTGGCCACAGCGTGTGCGTTTGTCAGTTCGCACGAATCCCGCGAGGCCACCTGTATCAATCGCCTTGCAACGAAGCAGGCGAAAACCCTTATGAGGCCGAGCCCGTCAAAGGCGAAAACAATCATGGAGTTGGTCGATGAAGATGGTTCAGGTGGCTGTTGCGTTCGCCGTCGTGGCGCTGGCAGCAACGGCGAGCGGATTTGAAGCGCGCGCGCAGGCTGCGGCGCCAGTCCAGGCGCGCAACGTGGTGCTGGTGCATGGCGCGTGGGCGGACGGCTCCAGCTGGGGCGAAGTGATCCCGTTGCTCCAGGCCGCCGGGTTGAACGTCACCGCCGTGCAAAATCCCCTGACTTCGCTTGCCGATTCCGACGCCGCCGCCCGCCGCGCCCTGGCGCTGCAGGATGGCCCGACCGTGCTGGTCGCCCACTCCTGGAGCGGCACCGTGATCAGCGATGTCGGGACCGATCCGAAAGTCACGGCGCTCGTCTACGTGGCCGCCCGCGCGCCCGACGCGGGAGAGGATTTCGTCGCCCTTTCGGGCAAGTTTCCGCAAGGGCCGGCGCGGGCGGGCGTCCAGACCCATGACGGGTTCACCGAATTGTCAGAGGATTCCTTCCTCAAATATTTCGCCAATGGGGTCGAGCCCACCAAGGCGAAGGTGCTTTATGC
>Ga0209698_10006575_pt1 | contig 12334 bp, 12 predicted proteins | sample LitLauG_LLR_2012_FD_187203 | JGI IMG/M metagenome (GOLD analysis project Ga0209698, IMG submission 187203) | Freshwater sediment microbial communities from Pennsylvania, USA - Little Laurel Run_MetaG_LLR_2012 (SPAdes) (version 2) | ecosystem: Environmental > Aquatic > Freshwater > Creek >...
CTCGGGAACCTGCTGCCGCTTCCGGGCGGGCTGGGCGGGGTCGAGGGAGGCATGATCGGCGCGCTCGTGGCGTTCGGCGTCGAATTCAACCTCGCCGTCGTGGCCGTGCTCTCCTATCGAGCGATCTCCTTCTGGCTTCCGACGATTCCCGGCGCGATCGCCTATCTGCAGCTCAGGCGCAGCGTGGCGCGCTGGAAGGAGGAGGACCTCGGACCGGTGTCGGTCGCGGCGATCGCGGCGGGCGCCTCGGCAGCACAGGCGCTGCCAGGCGCATAGGCGGCAAGCCGGCGTGGGCGAGGGAGTCCTACCATGGCCCGGGTGGGGCGCCGGTGGTACACTATACAAAGTGAAGTGACCCCCTCTCCGCGGGTCACGCCGAGCAGAATGGAGCAGGGATGAGCGACGTCGAGAACGTGATCATCGTCGGGAGCGGGCCGGCCGGCTACACCGCCGCCCTGTACACGGCGCGCGCCAACCTGAACCCGCTCGTCATCGAGGGCTTCGCCTGGGGCGGGCTCCTGCAGCAGACGACGGACGTCGAGAACTACCCGGGCTTCCCTGAGGGGATCATGGGCCCGGAGATGATGCAGCGGTTCCGCGACCAGGCCGAGCGCTTCGGTGCGCGCCTGCTCACCGAGCAGGTCGACCGCGTCGAGCTCTCGAGCGAGCTCGGCGGCATCCACTCGGTGTGGGCGGCGGACAAGGAGTATCGGGCGCGCACCGTCGTGCTGTCGATGGGAGCCGAGCACAAGAAGCTCGGCGTGAGCGGCGAGGAGGAGCTGTCCGGCCGTGGCGTCAGCTACTGCGCGACCTGCGACGCGGCCTTCTTCCGCGACGTCCCGACGATAATCGTCGGCGGCGGGGACTCCGCGATGGAGGAGGCGATCTTCCTCTCCAAGTTCGCGTCGAAGGTGATCATCGTGCACCGCCGCGATGAGTTCCGCGCGTCGAAGATCATGCTCGAGCGCGCCCGCGAGCAATCCAACATCGAGTTCCTCACCCCCTATGTCGTGCAGCAGCTCGTTGCCGGCGAGAACGGTGCGCTCGGCCATGCGCGCCTGGAGAACACCGAGACCGGTGAGGTGAGGGAGCTAGTCATCTCCGGGACCTTCATCGCGGTCGGACACGAGCCGCAGTCGGAGCTGGTCCGCGGGCAGATCGACGTCGACGAGAACGGCTACGTGAGCACCGAGGGGCGCTCCACGCGCACGAACCGCCCAGGCGTGTTCGCGGCGGGCGACCTGGTCGACCACACCTACAGGCAGGCCATCACGGCCGCCGCATCGGGATGCCAGGCGGCGCTGGACGCCGAGTGGTATCTGCGCGACACACCCGGCGTGCCGACTCCGGAGGGCATGCCGCTCGGCGACCCCGCCGAAGCACAATGGGCGCCCGCCGCCGACGCGGCTAGCTGAGCGCGCCCTCGAGCTCGAGCAGCCACCGCTTGCGGTCCGGTCCGCCGCCGTAGCCCCCGATCGCGCCGCCCGCGCGCAGGACGCGATGGCAGGGTATGACGATCGGGATCGGGTTGGACCCGAGTGCGTTCCCCGCCGCGCGTGAGCCGCGCGGGCTGCCCGCCTCGGCGGCGACCTCGCCGTAGCTGAGGTGGCCCCCGTAGGGGATCTCGCTCGTGACATGCAGGACGCGGCGCCCGAACGCGCCGATCAGCGACCAGTCCAGGCCGACCGAGAACGCGCGCCGCCGGCCCGAGAAGTAGTCGTCGAGCTCGCGGCGCACCTCGTCAAGGGCCGCAGGCGACTGCACGATCCGCGGCGAGATCCGCCTCGCCAGGACGTCGAGGACCGAGTCGACCGGCTCCTCCGGGAACGCGAGCCGCACCAGTCCGCGCGCCGTGCTCGCCGCGAGCAGCTCACCGAACGGGGAGTCCACGGGCGCATAGACGACATCCGCCAGTCCCTCGCTCGCGGCACGCTCTGCCAGCCGCTCGGCCGCTAGCTCCGCCGCCCCGTGCTCCTGCTCCGGGGCCGTGTGCCCCCTCAGCGCCCGAGCGATCAGCTCGGCGCCCTCGACGTCATCACGGCTCATGCCGCCACCACCTTTCTCAGCTTCGACAGTCCCTCATGAAGTGATCTGCGCGCTGCGTCCTCAGAGCAACCGATCTCTGCCGCTATCTCCCTGTGCTGAAGGTCCGCCAGGCAGCGCAGCACGACCGCGATGCGCTGGCGCTCGGGCAGGGCTGCGACCGCGGCCCACAGCTCCTCGTCGGGCGCCGCGGCCGGCTCGCTGCGCCGACCGTCGATCGCCGCCGGCTCGGCGACCGGCACTGCCCGCCGCGAGCGCGCCCGGTGGGCGTCGATCGCCTTGCGCGAGGCGATCGTGAGGACCCATGCCCTGAGGTTCGAGCGTTCACGCAGAGTGGGGTATGCGCGTAGCGCTGCGATGAACGTCTCCTGGAAGCAGTCGTCCGCCTCGGCGGGCCCCACCGACGCGGCCAGGAACCGCCACACCTCGCGACGGTGGGCGTCAAGGAACAGCTGGAAGGGGGGAGGGCCGGCGGCGATCTCGTGGCTCACGCTGACAGAACGACGGGCGCGCCCGAAACGTGAGGCGCCTACCCGCCGTACTCGAAGAAGCCGGCTCCGGCGAGGCGGCCGAGCCGTCCCGCCTCGGCCATCCTTCGCAGCGCCGGCGCGGCGCGGTAGCGCTCCTCGCGGTACTCGTCGCTGAGCCCGTCGAGCACGGCGAGGACGTGATCGATGCCGATCTCATCCGCCCACGCCAGCGGCCCGCGCGGATGACTGAGCCCGAGCACCATGCCGAGGTCGATGTCGCTCGCGCTTCCGACACCTTCGCCCAGCGAGAACGCCGACTCGTTGATCAGCTGGCAGACGATTCGCCCGAGCACGAGGCCCGGCGCGTCGGCGACCCACACGACGTGCTTGCCGAGGGCGTTGAAGAAGCGCTCCGCCCGCCCGGCGGCGACCGCCGAGGCCTCGCGGCCCCGCGTGAGCTCCACCAGCGTCGCCCGCTCCAGCGGCGCGAGCGCGTGGAACCCGACGGCGCTCGCGCTCTCGTCAAGCCTTGAGAGCGAGGCTCCCGCACAGAGCACGAGCCGGGCGCCGCCGTCGTGGCCGTGGGCGCCGGTGCCCGGCTCTGTGGCGTCGAGCGGATCCAGCGTGCAGTCGATCGCGAGCGCCGGGAGCACCCCGCCGCTCGGCTCGTGCGGCGCCCTGACCTCATAGCCCGCTGTGAGCGCGGCGTCGCGCAGCTGCTCCGCGAGCGAGCCGGAGCCCGTGATCACAACAACCCCCTCGCCGGGAGTCAGGCTCGGGTCCGGCGGCGGCGGGTCATCCGCGCGGTGGCGGGCACGCCCGGTCTCGGCGTCCTGCTCATAGGTGTAGTAGCCGCGGCCGGTCTTACGGCCGTGCAGCCCTGCGGCCACATGGCGCGCGGCGATCGGCGACGGACGCCAGCGTGGCTCTCCAAAGCTCTGCTCGTAGAAGCTCCTGGAGACCTCGAAGCCGGTGTCGACGCCGACGAGGTCCATCAGCTCGAACGGGCCCATCCGGAAGCCGCCCTCCATGCGGCAGACCCGGTCGATCGTCTCGAGGTCCGCGATCCGCTCCTGCAGCAGCCGCAGCGCCTCGAGCCCGAACGGCCGGTTGCAGCGGTTCACGAGGAAGCCCGGCCCGTCGGTCGCGCGGATCACCGTCTTGCCCATCGCCTCGCCCGTCGCGTCGGCTATCTGCAGCGCGCGCTCGCCCGAGCGGGTGCCGGCCACAACCTCCAGCAGCGCCATCAGCGGCGCCGGGTTGAAGAAGTGCATGCCGACGACCCGCTCGGGGTGCGTCGCGGCAGCCGCGATCGCGGTCACCAGCAGCGACGATGTGTTGCTAGCGAGCACGCAGTCCTCGGCGACGATCGAGCAGAGAGCTCCGAACAGCTCGTGCTTGAGCTCCAGACGCTCCGGGACGGCCTCGATGACGAGCTCGCACGCCTCCAGCTCCCTCAGCTCCGATGCCGGCGAGAGGTGCTCGATCGCCTCCCGGGCCTGGGCGTCGCTGATGCGCGAGCGCGCGACTTCGCGAGAGAGTCCGTCCCGGACGCGCTCGATGCCCTTATCCAGGGCGTCCGGGAACGGGTCGAACAGCAGCGTCTGAGCGCCTGAGCGGCACGCGAGCTGTGCGATCCCCGCGCCCATCGTGCCCGCTCCGAGAACCGCTATGAACCTCGCCGGCTCGCCGCCGCCGGCCTCCTGCTCGGGCGACATCCGCGCTCAGGACGGGACGAGAGCGTTGATGCCGGTCATCGCCCGTCCGATGATCAGCTTCTGGATCTGCGACGTGCCCTCATAGAGCGTCGTCACGCGAACATCCCTGAAGTAGCGCTCCACCGGGTGGTCGTCGACGTAGCCGGCGCCCCCGTGGACCTGGATCGCCGTGTTCGCGCACTCGACGGCGGCCTCGGTGGCGTGAAGCTTGGCGATCGACGTCTCGGTCGTGTTCGGGCGGCCCTGGTCCTTCAGCCAGCCGGCGCGCCATGTCAGCATCCGCGACGCGTCGGTCTTCAGGACCATGTCGGCGATCATCGCCTGGACGAGCTGGAAGCTGGCGATCGGGCGCCCGAACTGTTCGCGCTCCTTCGCGTATTTCACAGACTCCTCGACGCAGCCCTGGCAGATGCCGACGCAGCCAGCGGCGACCGAGTAGCGGCCCGAGTCCAGCGAGGACATCGCGACCTTGAAGCCGTCGCCGACTCCGCCGAGCATCGCGTCGGCGGGAACCTCGACGTCTTCGAGCGCGATCGAGGCGGTGTCGGACGCGTGCAGGCCCATCTTGTGCTCAATCGTCGCGGGTTTGTAGCCGGGGTGCTCGGTGTCGACCAGGAAACAGGCGACGCCCTTGTGCCCGAGCGACGGATCGGTCTGGGCGAAGATCAGGGCGACCCTCGCGTAGTTGCCCATCGAGATCCACATCTTCGCGCCGTTGATCACCCAGCCCGAGTCGGTCCTGGTCGCTCGCGTCTTCTGGTTCGCCGCGTCCGAGCCGGTGTCGGGCTCGGTCAGCCCGAAGCAGCCGAGCCACTCGCCCGAGCACAGCTTGGGGAGGTAGTGCTGCTTCTGCTCCTCGGTTCCCCAGCGCAGGAACGCGGAGCAGACGAGCGAGGTCTGGACGGAGACGACGGTCCGCACCGAGGAGCACCCGCGGCCGATCTCCTCGACGACCAGCCCGTAGCTCAGGTAGTCCAGACCGGCACCGCCGTACTCCGGTGGCACGATCGCGCCGAGGTAGCCCTGGGCGGCCAGCTTGCGGACGATCTCCAGGTCGAAGTGGTGGTTGCGCGCGTTTTCGCGCGACTGCACGACGATCTCTTTGTCTGTGAACTCGCGCGCCGTGTCCTTGATCAGGCGCTGCTCGTCGGTGAGGTCGAAGTCCATCGGTCTCCTCTCAGGCTGCGTTGTCGGCTGTCAGCTTCGGCGAGATCCACGGCGCCTTCACGCGCCGCTCGATCTCGTCCGCGATTCCGTCGATCGGGATCCGCTCCTGCGAGAGCGAGTCGCGGTCGCGCAGCGTCACGGTCCGGTCCTGAAGGCTCTCATGGTCGATCGTGAGGCAGAACGGGGTCCCGATCTCGTCCTGTCTGCGGTAGCGCTTGCCGATCGCTCCACCCTCGTCGTACTCGACCTGCAGGCGGCTGCGGAGCGCCGCGTGGACCTCCCTGGCGAGCTCGGGCTGGCCGTCCTTGCCGACCAGCGGCAGCACGGCCGCCTTCACCGGCGCAAGGCGCGGGTGAAGACGCAGCACGGTCCGCGTCTCGCCGGATCCGGCACCCTCCCGCTCGACCGTTTCCTCGTCGTAGGCATCCACGAGGAACGCGAGGGTTGCGCGGTCCGCGCCCGCCGCCGGCTCGATCACATACGGCACGTAGCGGGCACCCGTCGCCTGGTCGAAGTACTCCAGCTTCTGCCCTGAGAACTCGGCGTGGCGGCTGAGGTCGAAGTCGCCCCTGTTCGCGATCCCCTCGAGCTCGGACCAGCCGATCGGGAAGAGGTATTCGACGTCGCTGGTGCCCGAGGAGTAGTGCGAGAGCTCATCCGCGTCATGTGCGCGCAGGCGCAGATGGTCGGGGCGGATCCCGAGCTCGGTGTACCACCGCTCGCGCTCTGAGAGCCAGTGCTCGAACCACTTCTGGGCCTCGTCGGGTGGAACGAAGAACTCCATCTCCATCTGCTCGAACTCGCGGGTGCGGAAGATGAAGTTCCCCGGCGTGATCTCGTTCCTGAACGACTTGCCGACCTGGGCGATTCCGAACGGCGGCTTCTTGCGCGAGAACTGCAGCACGTTCTTGAAGTTCACGAAGATGCCCTGCGCCGTCTCCGGCCGCAGGTATGCGACCGAACCCGACTCCTTCACGGGGCCGACGGTCGTCTCGAACATCAGGTTGAAGTCGCGCGCCTCGGTCAGCGAGCACTCATCGGTCTCACCCGGGTGCTTAGACGGTTTCCGACCGCACGCGAGCTCAGCGAGGTGATCTGCCCGAAACCGCTGGCCGCACGTGCGGCAGTCGACGAGCGGATCGGTGAAGCCTTCGAGATGACCCGAGGCCTCCCACACGCGCGGGTGCTGCAGGATCGCCGAGTCGAGCGCGACGATGTCGTCTCGCTCCTGGAGCATCGCCCGCCACCACTCGCCCTTGACGTTGCCCTTCAGCAGCACCCCGTAGTGCCCGAAGTCGTATGTCGAGCCGACGCCACCATAGATCTCCGAGGACGGGAAGACGAAACCCCGGCGCTTGCAGAGCGCGACGATCTTGTCCATCGTCACGACGTCCCCGCCCGTGGGGTCATTTGGCTCAACCATGCGGAATCTGATCCGTTGGCGTCCGGCTGGAGCCGGGGCGTTCAGCGCGCGACCGGCACCAACCCGGCTCGGACGTGCCGGCGGGCCGGGCCGCGTGGGCGTCGAGCGTCCCTGCTGATTCGCTCTCGTTCTCGGGCATGCGATATCCGTCGCGGTCCAACGTGATTCCGATCGTCGAGTGGCCCCGCGCTGGCGCTCAGGGCCTTGCCGTTGACTCCTGCAGCGATCATAAGTGACGCGAACGTGTGTCGGCATCCGTGTAGCCCTATGGGGGGCCAGGCCCGCCGCCGCCCGGCCGGCTTCGCTCGGATCGTCGCTGTGCCCGAGAGCCGGCGGTCTGCGGGACTGCGGAGTTCGCCGGGCGGATCCGGCACCGGCGGGGGCGCCGTGCGCGCCGCGGCCAACACTTGTGACGATCGTGGGGCGTTCACCCGCCGGCGGTTGACCGGGCGCTCGTGCCCGCTCTAGGATGAAGCGAGGTCCAAACGCGCTCCATGCGCGGGTTGGGGGACACCTGTGAGGGAGGGATGTTCGATGCGTGCGCTGAGGTCGCTTGTCTTGTGCGGCACGGTCGCCGTCAGCCTCGCCGCCGCGGCTCCAGCAATGGCGTCGAAGTCGATCGGGCTCTACTCGGAAGGCTCGCCGATCGGCGACACGGCCGTCGAAACGAACCTGTCATTCACGTTCACGATCCCTTCCGCCGCTGCCACCGTCACGTGTTCAGACAAGCTGTCCGGGACCGTCTCGGGAGACGGACTCGCAACCGTGACGGTTCATCACTCCTCTGGCGAACCGCACCTCGCCGGCATCTGCAGCGCGGGCTCGCTCGAACTGACGGAAGACAGCTCGGAAATGAGCGCGAACGGCAAAGCGAAGCAGGGCTGGCGCGGAGACTTCACGCTCGGCACATGCCTGTTCAAGATCATCAAAAGCGGAGCGGGCACCGTCTCGCTCAATGCGACGGCCGAAGACAAGTCCGGGGGCAAACTGCTCCGCGGCACTGTCGAAGAGCCCCACGAATGCGCAAAGGGTGCCAGGTGGGCCTCGACCGCCACGTTCAACCTGCCGGGTGTGGAAGCGCTGATCACGGACAAAGTCGTCTAGCTCGCGACACTCCCGGGTCCATTCGCGACCCGAGCGCATCGTCGCGCGGCGCAGGTCAGAGCTGACGAGGGAGCGTCGTGATGGCGGGTTTTGCGAGCCTCGGCCTCTGGAATCGTCCGCGGCGAGCTAACCGGCTTCGGCGGGGCGTGTGTGCTCACCCGCCGAGGCGAGGATGCCGTCCTCGGCGAGGTGCAGCACCGTGTAGCCCTCGGCCGTCAGCCACGCGCCGCGATCGCGCCCGTCCGCGCCGTCGAACTCGACGTAGCCAAGATCGGCGAGGTCGTCCAGCAGCGGTTCGACGGTCGCGGGGTTGGAGTGCGTGCGCGCCGCGAGCTGAGCGACGCTGGCGCCCTCCAGGGCCGGGGGGCTGAGCAGCGGCACATGCTCACGCGCCAGCTCGCCGTGGCCCGCCTTCGCCCAGGCAGCGACGATGCGATCGACCGTGGCCTCGTCGAGCCACGTGCCGGCCTCCGCGACGCGCACGAGAGCTGCCCTGCGTTTGCGGTCCTCTCGCCGCGCCCAGAAAGCCAGCGCGATCACCGGGACAAGGAACGGGAGCGTCTCCTCGACGGGAAGGTTCCCGATGTGGGCGATCACGAACACGGCAGCGACCGATCGAGGCGGCGAGCGAAGACGCGTTGCGGGGCCGGGTCGGCTTCGCGGTCGGCGCAGGGCATGCAATGGAGTATTCCTCAGCGCACTCTCACCCGAGGATGCACTCGGCTCGGCCCCGCCGCGTAACATGGCGCGCCGTGGCCCGGATACTCATCGTCGCGGGAGGCTGCCGCGGCAGGCAGCTCGCGGCCTCACTCGTCGCGGATGGACACGCGGTGCGGGTCAGCACGCGCACAGAGGCCGGCCGCGCAGCGATCGAGCAGACGGGAGCCGAGTGCTGGGTGGGGACCCCCGATCGCCTCGCGAGCATGCGCGGCGTCACCGACAGCGTCGCCGTCGCGTGCTGGCTGACCGGATCGGTCTCAGGTGACGAGGCGCTAGTCAGGGAACTGCACACGTCGCGGCTGCGGTTCTTCCTCACGCAGCTGATCGACACGACCGTGCGCGGTTTCGTCTACGAGGCCAGCGGCGCCGGTACCCCCCAGGACGTGCTCGCCGAGGGGGAGGCGATCGCCCGCGAGATCACCGAACGCAACGCGATCCCGGCAGCGTTCCTGAGAGCGGATCCGACCGATGTGCCCGGATGGATCACCGCGGCGCGCGCGGCGATCGACTCGTTCCTCGTCCCCGGCTGAACGCGGAGCCGACAAGGCGCGATCGGGCGTAAAGCGTCGCGTCGATTGTGCCGATGAGCACCCACGATGAAGGGGGAGCGGTCCCGATACGGCCTAGTGGTGTCCGCGGCAGGAGCGATCGCGCTCGCGGTCTCCGTGTTCCTTCCCTGGTACGGCATCAGCCTGACCGCGAACGGCGTGGCGATGGTCCAACAGGTCGGCCAGCAGTTCGTGACTGAGTTCGGCAACGCGTCGCTCCAGAGCTATCTCGGCGGCTTCCATGCGGGAGTCGGGGCGCTCACCGGCCGCGAAATAGAGGCGGTCAGCGCCCACCAGGCGCTGACCGACCTGAACGTGATCCTGCTGATCATCGCGGGCCTCGCGCTGATCGACGCGCTGCTGCCGCTCGCCCGTGCCGGCTCAGCTGTGCCCGATGGCGCCGGAGGCGCAGTTGCGCTGCTCGGTGCGGTTGCCGCGGTCTGCGTCGCCTACAGGATGGTGCACCCGCCGGCGCCGGCCGGCGACCTGATCTCGCTCTCGCTTCGTGAGGGCGCGTGGATGGCACTCCTCGGCTCCCTGGCTATGGTGGCGGGGGGCATGTGGCGCACCCGCGCGACGTCGACTGCGCCCTCGGAGGTCGTCGTCGGCAACGCTTTCGCTGGCCTCTCGGGCTGGACCCCGGAGAGCTGAGACGAGGTCAGCTGCCGCCCGCGGCCGGCAGCTCGATCCTCTCGCTGCCTGGCGCCGAGAGGCGCTCCAGGAGATGGTCGATTATCCGTGCGGTGGCACCCCAGATGACGTGATCGTCGACCAGGTAGGCGTCCGTCTGGAAGGTCATTCCACGCCGTTCGATCTGGGTCTTCCCGTGCCCGGCGCGGACCGCGTGAACGGGCAGCTCAAGCACGGCGTCGACCTCGCGCGGGGACAGGCTCCAGGCGAGCCCCGCCGGAATCGAGGCGACGACCGGATGAATCACATAGCCCGTGACGAAGGTCGACACGGCGGGGAGCGTCGCGAGTACGCTCGCGTGCCTGCGGTCGAGTCCGATCTCCTCTTCCGCCTCACGCAGCGCTGTCTCGTTCAGGTCGGTGTCCTGCTCGTCCTTGCGCCCGCCCGGGAAAGCGATCTCGCCCGCGTGGCGCCGCAGGTCTGCCCGCCGGCGGGTCAGTACCACGTGCGGCTCAAGTGAGTCCCCGGCCAGGAACAGCGGCACGAGCACGGCCGCAGGGATCTCCTCGGCCGGCGCGGGCGGCGCGAGCCGCGCCGCGTCGGGGTTCTCAGGCGGCCAGGTGGACGCGCTCAATGCGCTCCTGGAACATGACCTCTCCGTCGAGTGCCCGGTGGACCGGGCACTTCGCTGCGATCACCCGCAGCCGCTCGACCTGCTCCTCGGGAAGGTCGTCAGGGAGTCGCAGGATGAGCTCGAACTTGGTCGGGCAGCCGCGCTCCGCGGGGCTGTATTCGACGTCGACCTCGACGTGCCCGATCTCCCAGCCCTTGCGGGCCGCATACATCTCCATCGTGATCGCGGTGCACGAGGCGAGGCTCGCTGCGAGGAGCTCCTGTGGGTCCGGGCCCATGTCCTCGCCGCCGACGTCGGCCGGCTCGTCGACCGTCATGTGATGTTCGCGCACCTGCACTGTGTGCTTGAACGTCTTGCCCTCACGCCGCGCCGCGGCTTTCATCCGTGTCAGCCCTTGCGTATCGCCCATGTGGTTCCCTTCAAATCGGTGCCCGTTGCCCCTGAAGGCATCATACCCATGCCTTCAACTAGTAGAGGGGGTTCAGCAGCAGCCCCGTGAGGAGCTTGGGATAAAAGAAGGTGGACTTCGGCGGCATGTTCTCGCCGGCGGCCGCCACGTCCCTGACCTGGCCGACGGGGGTCGGCCTCATGAAGAACGCGCCTTCGAACTCGCCGGAGGCGACCTTCTCCAGCGCCTCCTCGGTGTCGCGCGCATAGAAGAGACCGTTGAAGTGAGAGATGTCGTCGTCGCTCAGCCCGAGCGCTCCCTTCAGGATCAGGGTCTCGAGCACTCCCGTGTCCAGTTCGCGGTAGGCCTGGGAGTAGCCCGGCAGCGCCTCATCGGCGATCCGCTGCTCGCGAAGGGTCAGGCGCAGCGGGCGCTTGTGCCACGAGTCGATGTAGCCGAGCTCCAGCGGTCCTGTGCCCGGGGCGGGCGCGATCTCCTCGACGGGGACCTCAGCGATGATGAAGTCGCGCTCAAGCGCCGCGCGCAGCGCCGTCCGGCGCTCCTCGTCGAGTCCGCGGATCAGGCGGTGGGTGGGGAACACCGTCAGGCCCGGGTCCTCGAGGGCGACCAGGCACATCAGCATGTAGCGGTGCTCGCCCTCTCCGCCGACCTCATCGGCGTAGGCGTGCATCGTCTCGTAACGGTGGTGGCCGTCGGCGATCAGCAGCTCGCGAGAGGCCGTCGCCTGCTGCACGGCTGCGATCGTGCCCGGGTCGCTCACACGCCAGATCCGGTGCTCGGTCCCGTCAGCGTCCGTGACCTCGCCCCACGCGGCCGCGGAGGTGTGCGGCTCGAGCGCCGACCACGCGGCGTCCTCGGGATCGGAGTAGAGCGAGAAGATGGGGGAGATGTTCGCCCGCGTCGCGCGCGTGAGACGCAGGCGATCCTCCTTCGGGCCGGGATGGGTGCGCTCGTGAGGGCGCACTCGGCCGGGCCCGTAGTCCTCGATGCGGACGCGGCAGAAGAAACCGCGCCTGGTGCGCGTGACTCCATCCGGGCCCGTGTAGCGCTGGGTGTGTGCCCAGATCGCGGGGTCCTCGTCGCGGACTAGCGCCCCGCTCTCTTTCCAGCTGCTGATCAGATCGCCGGCCGCCGCGTATGGGTCGCCATCCGACTGCGGGAGATCGACCGCGACGATGTTCAGCGGTGAGCGCTCGAGCAGCGCCGCGCGATCAGCGGCGTCGATCACGTCATAGGGAGGCGCGACGAGGTCCGCGAGCGGACCTGCCACCGAGGTGTCGTAGTGGAGCGCGCGGAGTGGTTGGACGTCGGCCATCGCGGGTTCGCAGGCTACCAGCGCCGGGGCGGGTGCGGCCGCCGTTGCGCCGACGACTACGCTTAGAGCTTCGGGGCGTGGCGCAGCCTGGTAGCGCACCTGCTTTGGGAGCAGGGGGTCGTGGGTTCGAATCCCGCCGCCCCGATTCAACGA